>Ga0180009_10002811_pt1 | contig 20245 bp, 21 predicted proteins | sample OS_PC_MetaG_FD_123537 | JGI IMG/M metagenome (GOLD analysis project Ga0180009, IMG submission 123537) | Groundwater microbial communities from the Aspo Hard Rock Laboratory (HRL) deep subsurface site, Sweden - OS_PC_MetaG | ecosystem: Environmental > Aquatic > Deep subsurface > Groundwater...
GAATGCATATGGTAAGTATCGTCTTCCACCATGACTTGAGGTGCCATTTTGGAACCTCAAGGTATTGTTAGCAATCTTTGAATTCAATTCTTCATACTCTACAACTGTTATCTGAAACATAAAATTTTCAGGGAATCGGGTTTTGTTCCTTTTTACCGCTTTGTTTAAGTCTTTTGTCTCAACTTCATATAAATATGCCAAGTCACTGTCAAGCATGACTTGTTTTCCTCTTATTTCATGTATTTTGTCTTTGATATTCATATTATATTCAATAGAAGTTTCTTATTATGCTTTTCGCACAGATGTCCAGTGTTATTTTGGGCACAACCGTGAATTATTCGAAAAATAACTTCAAATAAAACATCGAAAAACTAAGAAAAGCAGGCTACAAGAAGAAGCTTTACAACCTAGAAGAGGGAGCAAAGGAATACTTGTGTGAATACTTGGAGAAAGGATATAGGAGTTATTGAAGAGATTATTGTAACCACTTAAAAATAAGTAAATATATAAATAATTAGTTCTTTTAATGACAAAGAGGGAACCATTTTTGAGTTAAGATGAAAGTTACTAAAAGATTTATCGAAGGGTTTTTGAAAATTTACATTTTATTTATTGTATTTATTCTTATAAGTTTAATATTTAGATTGCACATTCCATTCATAGGATATATTACAGCCATAATGACTGTAATTGTGATATTTTTAACCTTGAGAAAAAAAATTAGCAAAGATAAAACTATAGGAATAACTATAGGTTTACTAGTTTTAGTATTAATGTTTTCTGTAGTACAAGAATATAATAATTATCAAGATAAAAAAACAAAAGAATTTTTTGACTCATTCACATATTTAGACTTAGGAGTTGAAAATAGTAATAATATTTTCTCAGAAATATATCCAATCACTAATTTAGGACCAAAAGAAGCTGCTATTGATGAAAACAATTCCATAATAACTTATAGAGAAATAAAAGGTCCAGTTTATACAAATGTTAAAGTTCCTTCTGAATTTGATTCAATAGAATTATTGATTAAGATTAAAAAAGAAGATTTGTCTAATTTAATGTTAGGTTTACAAGATGGTGAAAACAGTTACAAAAAATATTGGATTCTTGACAGCTTAAACTTATCAGATTATGAACATGTAGAAGAAAATGGTAAATATCTATATTACATTGACAATCAAAGCGAGAAATATGATTCAGTGACTAATTTTTTACAGAATCTGCCTAAGAATAAAAAAGTAGGTTATAGCAATGATGCAATAGTAAATCTTGGAGGAAATTCAGAAACTCCTTATAAAATAACAGGATTTGACGAAGAGCACAACATGGTTGATGACGGTAGTTTTGAAAGCTTCAACAGAACAGTAGGTGATTGTTGCAATGGAAATCCAAACAAACCCGAAGTATTTAGTGAGAAAAGTGCAGACGCATATGAAGGAAATTATTCTTTGAAATTGTGGAGTTTAGGACATTGTGCATGTACAAATTTAGACGTGAATAATTTTTCAAACAATAGTTTATACTATTTTTCATTCTATTATAAGGGGACTAATCCTAAATTTTGTATTTGGAAATCTGGAGAAAACATATGTGATCCTTCACAAACATTAAAAGAAACAAGGAAATGGAAAAAATATCAAGATATAATAAAAACATCAACAAATACATTAGGATTAATACCATTCTTCTACGCTGATTTTAACAAAGAGAAAAAAACTAACTATTACGATGATGTGAAAGTTTTCAAAGGCAAAGATGTACAAACTATTGATAAAGAAAAACCTTATGCTTTTAAAATTAACAACACTTATTATCTAAGAATTTTTCATGACAAAAATGATTTTCATCCTGAGTATCCATTGATTGAAAAAATATATCTTGAAACAAATGTTTTACTTATGGATTATTTGTTGCTAAATTATAATTATAATATAATACAAAATAATGATTGGATAATTGTTAAGTTTATGATTCCTAACAACAAACTTTTTTATGGAAAAAACCTTAAGTTAATGATTTTCTCAGCAGGAAAAGAATTAAATACAAGCTTAAAAATCGACTCATTAGGAGTAAAATTCAATGAAAATAAGTAATTTTCTGTTAAGATACTTATACTTTGCAATAACAATTACTATTGGTTTTTTTATCTTTTTGTTTTTTGATACTTTAAAATTTATGATTGCAAAAAAATTATTAATATTTGGAATTATTCTCATATGGACCTTATACCTTATAATATTACTCAATCAAAAGAAAACTTTGATTCCTGAAAAGTTCATATTGATATTTTCTTACATGATAATATTATCATTAATACTTCTATTTCATACAAAAGTTTTAAGAGTTCTTAGTTACGAAAACTTGTTTATTTCGTTTTTACTTGTTGGTTTCTTGTTTTATATTTATAGAATTGACTCTCGATACTTAATACTTCCTGTAATTCTTTTATTGTGGCTTTGTCCTTTTTTGCTTATTTATGAATTGCAAGCACTAGCTGAAGGAATGGCTATTTATGCTTACTATTTCTTAGTTGTTGGCGTTATCTTACAAATTATTGAATTTAAGAGGAAAAAAGAAGTTTCTTTGGAGTTTGAAAGAATTGGCAATATTTTGTTCAAAAAGAAAGTTTTTTTAATAGGTGTCTTATTTTTAGTCATATTTGGTGTTGCTCAAATATTTAAATTAGGGGTGATGTATAAAGCTTTTAGCTTGTATTTAGGCGTTACATTAATAATAATTTACTTGTTAAAATACCTATTAAAAAATGATTAAAAAACTTCTTAATAAGGATGATGGATTGATAAAAGCAGGAGGAATATTCTTAGTTGCGAGCGTTATAGCAGGAGTTATGAATTACGCTTATCAGATAATCATGGGTCGTATGCTGGGACCATCACTTTATGGAGTTCTTGGAAGCTTACTTGCATTGTTGATGATAGCTCAGATAACATCAAGTTCAATTCAATTAGTAATTAGTAGATTCATCTCTGAATTTAAAGCAAAAAATGAGTTTGGAAAAATAAACTATCTAATTTCAAAATCATTTTTTTATATCACAATTTTTAGCATTCTGGGAATAATAATCTATTTTTTTATGATACCATGGATTTCGAGAATCTTACAAATTGATTACTGGTTATCTATGGTTATGCTTGGTTTGCTTGCAGTAACTAGTTTTTTTGCTGCGATAATAAGTGGATACTTAAATGGCCTTCAGAAATTTGTTTATCAAAACTTAATAGGAATAATAGGAATTGTAATAAAGTTATTTCTTGGAGTCTTGCTTGTTTATCTTGGTTTTAGTGTTGATGGTGCTCTTGGAGCAATACTTGTAGGTGGAGTTATAGGATTAATAATTGGATTATTCGCCTTTAAGAGTCATAAGCATTTTAAGAAGAAAAAGTTTTCATTCAAAAAAATAGCATCTTATTCTTTACCTGTATTTCTGGCATCAATTTTTCCAATTGTGTTGATTAACATAGATATTATATTAGTAAAAATATTCATGACAAGTGTCGAGACTGGTTATTATGTTGCTGCAAGCACCTTTGGAAAAATAATATGGTTTGGATCTGGTTTTTTTGCCGCTCCGTTATTTCCAAAGATTGCAGAATTACATGATAAACGTAAAGATACTTCTTCAATGCTAAAAAATAGCTTAATATACACATTCATAATTGCAGGTGTTGGTTGTGTTGCTTATTTCATGATGAATCATTTCATAGTTAACACTCTTTATGGTGCAGCATATTCAAGTGTTATAAGTTTAATTGGACCATTTGGTGTTGCAATGGCTTTCTTTTCATTAAACATGATTATGATAAATTATAATTTAGCAGTAAAAAAATACGGATTTATCTACTTGATTGCAATAGCATTAATAATAGAGTTAGCTATGATAATTTTCATGCATGGTTCATTATTAGATATTGTTAAAATTGTTCTTGGAACAAACATGATTTTGTTCATATCAATTATTATTTATAACAAAAAAGACTTTGGTGTAAATTTAGGTGCAAACTATGTATAGTAAGAAACTTTCAATAATAATACCTGCATATAAAGAGGGTGCTTGGATAAGACCACACCTTAAACAAGTTAAAAAAAAAATATCTGAGTTCATCCCTAATTATGAAATAATAATTGTTGTTGATGGCATTATAAATGAAACTTTTAAAGAAGCAAAGAAAGTTGATGGTATAAAAGTTCATGGCTACACTAAGAATATGGGAAAAGGCTTTGCCTTGAAATACGGATTCTCTAAAAGCACCGGAGATATAATAACTTTTTTAGATGCTGATGGGGATATTGATGCTGCACAACTTAGAAATCTTTATCCTTACCTTTCATCCTCAGACATGGTTATTGGAAGCAAGAGACATCCTTTTTCAAAACTTCATTATCCTTTATTAAGAAAAATCTTAAGTAAGTGTTATCAACTATTCACTAAACTAGTGTTAGGTGTTAACTTAAGAGATACTCAGTCTGGAATAAAACTAATCAAAAGAGAAGTTTTAGAAATCATAATGCCTCTTGTCATGGTAAAAAGAATGGCTTTTGATGTTGAACTTTGTTTTCTTGCTCAAAAGCATGGCTTTAGAGTTGTTGAAGCACCAATATTTATTGATTACCAGATGTCTGGTTCTAGTGTTGGTTTAGGAACAATACAAAGAATGTTTTTAGACACATTAGCCATAAGATATAGATATTCTATTCTTAAGTATTACCAAAAAGCATTTCACAAATCAAAATTTAAAAAATGAAAGTATCTATTATCATACCAGTTAAAGAGATTAATCATTATATTAGAGAAAGCATTCCTTATCTTCTCAATCTGAATTATGACGATTATGAAATATTAATTCTGCCTGATTTTTACAAGGAGAAAATGATTTTCTTGAACTCTGAAAAAATAAAAGTTATTGAGTCTGGCAGAACTGGTCCTGCTGAAAAGAGAGATTTAGGAGCAAAAGAAGCAGAAGGTAAAATTCTTGCGTTTATTGATGATGATGCTTATCCTAAAAAGGATTGGCTAAGAAAAGTTGTTAGAAATTTCAAGGCAAATATTGTTGCTGTTGGTGGACCTGCCATTACTCCTTTAAATGATAGTTTAAGGCAAAAGGCTTCAGGCATAGTTTTTGAAACATTGACTGGTGGAGGGGGAATGGATTATCGGTATAAGCCTAAAAAAAGAAGGTTTGTTGATGATTTTCCAACTGTTAACTTTTCAGTTCTAAAAAAAGTTTTTTTAGAAATAGGAGGTTTTGATTCTAATTATTGGCCTGGAGAAGACACAGAGTTTTGCCTTAAGTTAATTAACAAAGGTTATAGAATTATATATGATCCTCAAGCAGTTGTTTATCATCATAGGAGAGAATTGTTTAAAGAGCATTTAAAACAAATTTCTCAATATGGAAAACATAGGGGAAGATTTGCAAGAACACTTCCAGACACATCATTTAGACTTACTTATTTGATGCCTTCTCTTTTTGTTTTGTTCTTAATAATTGGTTTTATAATCTCTTTTTTTAGTCAGATATTTTTAACAATATTTCTTTTACTCATTGCAACATACTTTGTTATAATAACTTTTGACGTTGCAATAAGGGTAAATAATATAAATATCCTTGTTTTGGCAGTTTTAGGGGTATTTTTAACTCATATATTTTATGGTGTGAACTTTTTGTATGGGTTTATGAGTGGAAAAAGTTTCAAAAGCAGACTAAAATGAAGGTTTTTATCAGTTATCCGCCATTGGAATCAAAGAAAGGATTTGCACAGATAGGGCAAAATAGACAGTTTCAATGGTTTGAGCAACACTCAGTTATTTACCCTATGGTTCCTGCTTATGCAGCAACAATTCTTTCTAACAGTGGTTTTAATGTTTTTTGGGATGATGGAATTGCTAAAAAAGAGAGTTATTCTAAATGGATTAAAAGGGTTTTTAGAGAAAAACCAGATTTAGTTGCTATAGAAACTAAGACTCCTGTTGTTAAAATGCATTGGAAGATTATTGATGAGATTAAGAAGAAGTTGCCATCTACAAAAGTTGTTCTTATGGGAGATCATGTTACAGAGATTCCAAAAGAGAGTTTAGAAAGTTCTAAAGTTGATTTTGTAATAACTGGTGGAGACTATGATTTTCTTTTGCTTTCATTATGTAATTATTTAGAGAATAAAGGAGAACTTGAAACAGGCATTTGGTATAGAGAAGGAGATGTGATAAAAAGCACTGGTGATTTTAATCATAATCATGATTTAAATGAATTACCTCTAATTGATAGAGATTTAACCATGTGGGGATTATACGTTGAGAATGGTAACTATAAGTATTTACCAGGCACATACACCATGGTTGGACGTGATTGCTGGTGGGGGAAATGTAAGTTTTGCTCTTGGCCTTCAATCTATCCTAAATATAGAACGAGAAAACCAGAATCATTAGTTGAAGAGATTAGAATACTTGTTAATAAGTATGGTGTAAGAGAAATAATGGATGATACAGGAACATTTCCTGTAGGTATCTGGCTTAAAAAATTCTGTGACTTAATGATTAAATCTGGTCTGAATAAGAAAGTAAGGATTTCTTGCAACATGCGTTTTGGACTCTTAAAACATGATGATTATAAGCTTATGAGAAAAGCAGGGTTTAGATTTTTATTGTTTGGCTTAGAAAGTGCTAATCAAGAAACACTTGATAAGCTTGACAAAGGAATAAAAGTAAAAGACATATATGAAGGTGCTAAACTGGCTAAAAAAGCTGGACTAAATCCTCACCTTACTGTAATGATTGGATATCCTTGGGAAAGTTATACTGATGCTAAAAAAACAATTGATTTAGCAAAAAGAATATTTAATGACGGATACGCAGATACCTTGCAAGCAACAATTATGATGCCTTATCCAAATACGCCAATGTATAAAGAATGCTTGAAAAATCATTGGTTAGATGTAAAACCAGGTGAGTGGGAAAAGTTTGACATGCGAAGCAAAGTGATGAAATCACCATTAACAGAAAAACAAATAAAAGAATTAACATCTTCATTGTATAAACTATTTTTTTCACCAAAATATATTTTTAATCAAATATTATCAATAAGAAACCTTGACGATATAAAATATATACACAAAGGAGTAAAAAAAGTGATTGGAAAACACTTGAAAGATTTTAAATGAAAAAGAATCATTTAGTATCGGTAGTAATAACAACGAAGAATGAAGAGAGAAATATAAAAAACTGTTTAGAAAGTGTGAAGAATCAAACTTATAAAAATATTGAAATAATAGTAGTTGATAACAATTCAAGAGATAAAACAAAAGAAATAGCGAAGAAATATACTTCTAAAGTTTTTGATAAAGGACCAGAAAGAAGCGCACAAAGAAATTATGGTGTTGAAAAATCTAGTGGTGAATTTTGTTTATTATTAGATGCAGATCAAATTCTACCTCCAAAGATGATATATGTTTTAATATCTTATATTGACAAGCATCCTAACACAGTTGGAATACAAATACCTGAAAAAATTATTGGAAAAGGTTTCTGGATAAAAGTTAGAGATTTTGAAAAACAATTCTATGATGATACAGTTATAGACGTAGCAAGATTTTTAAGCAGAGATGCTTTCTTAAAAGCAGGATCATTTGACTTATCAATGACAGGACCAGAAGATTGGGATCTTGATCGTAAGATAAAAAACCTTGGAAACATTGGTTCTATAAAACTTAGATTTCTTCATAATGAAAGACTATTCAATATGAAAAGTTATTTATAAAAAAAAAGATATTATTCACGTTCTTTTGAAACATACAAAAATAAATGGAACAATGATAATATATGTAAAAAACAATTTGGATTATATTATAGATTATTAGGAGTTTTTTTTGAAAATAGAAAATGGAAGAGATTATTGGCACATCCTATTTTAACAATTGCTATGTACTATTTAAAAATACGAATTGGATTAATATATCTTTCAAGAAATATAATTAAAAAATGATAAAACCAAAAATTTTAATTACTGGAATAACTGGATTTGTCGGATTACATTTACTTGAAGAAATCAAAAAAAAAAAATTAGAACAACAATATGATTTTAGGGTATTATTAAGAAAGCCAATAATACTACCAAATTTTATTCAAATATTCAAAGGTGATTTGAGAAACTTAAATGTTCTTCATTCAGCATTAGAAGAAAGCAATATAATCATACATCTCGCATCTATTCTTGACTCATCAAATAAAAATTTACAGCATGTTAACATAAAATCATCTGCAAATATTATAAATACAATGAAACAAGATTCAAAAATTATTTTTCTTAGTTCAATAACAGTTAATTATCAAGACAAAACTAAATATTCAAATTCAAAATTAGTAGTTGAAAATCTTATAAAAAAAACCTGTAAACATTATACTATAATAAGACCTTCATGGATTTATGGAAATAATTCTAGAAGTTTTGAGAAACTTTTGAGTCTTATAAAACAATCTTTATTTATACCAATAATAAAAAATAAAATTCAACCTGTATTTGTTAATGACATTAGTAAAATAATACTTGATTCAATAGAACAATACGATTGCCAAATCATAGAAATAGGTGGTGAAAAAATAGAATATAAAAATTTTGTAAAAGTTATTGCTCATTACTTTAAAAAGAAACCTATAATAGTTATTTTACCTTTCGCATTTTTTAAGTTAATATATCAGATATTTAAAATATTTAGAATAAAGATATTAACAAAAGATTCATTAATAGATTTTAAGCATGAAACAAACATAAATTTAGAATTGTTATATGAAAAGTATAAAATTAAACCTAAAAACATACAAGAAATCTTGAAGGAGGATTTAATAAAATGAAAAGAATTGGAGTTTCAATCATAGGTGTGGGTTCTATAAGAGAAAGCTCACACATACCTAGTCTAATGAAAATACCCTGCGCAAAATTAACATCTATTTGTGATATCAGACCAGAGCGTTTAAAATTATTAGGCACAAAATATAACATCAAAAAAATGTTTTTAAATTATAAAGATGCGATAGATGATTCTGACACCAATGCAGTTATAATTGCAACAAACGCATATTCTCATGCAGAAATCGCATTATATGCAATTAAAAAAAAGAAACCTGTATTTCTTGAAAAACCCATAACACTTTTAATACCTCATGCAGAAATGATTGTTGAAGAATCAAAAAAAATAAAGTTCCTATAATGATAGGATATCAACTTAGATTCTTACCAAATCACACACTCACAAAAAGTTACATGAAAAAATACATAGGACAAGTTTATTCAATTTATATAAGAGCAGAAACTTTAGTAATTAAACCCGCAGAATCTTTACTTATTGATTATGGAACCCATTTTTTTGATTTAATAAGATATTATCTCAACGATCAAAAAATTGTATCAATATCAGGACAAGTAATTTATGATAAAAATAAAATTCAAATTGCAGCAACTGCACTTTTAGAGTTCGAATCAGGTATACATGCAACTATTGAATTATTCTGGTTACCTGATTTCAATTGGGGTGTGGTTGATAGAAGTTTAACAATAGTCGGATCCAAAGGTAAAATTTCAACAAAGATGAGTGGTCCTGATATTACCTTGTGGAGATCAGAATCATTCAGAGATAAAATGTTAGGTCCTAAAAATATATTACCAAAAGAGACTGTTAATCCTTATTTACCTTTAAGTGATTTATGTTATTTAAAAGAACTAGAAACATTTTTTTATTGTTTAAGAAATAAAACAAAAATGCCATCAAATGCTGAAGACGGTTTAAAAGCTCTCCAAATAGCAGATTATATTCTAAAATCATTTACCAAAGGGAAAAAATTTTCGGGTTTAAAAATATGAAATTTAATGTGTTTGATACTAAAGATGGATATAATAATTTGTTAAAACAAGTTTCAGAAGATTATTTTAAAATAATGCAAAAACGATCAAGTGTTCTCATATATATTGATTTATATGGAAGTCCTAAAGTTTTAGAAGCAGGAGCAATAGTTGATATTGAACTTGTTGAAAAATTAATATTCGCAGTTAAAAAAATATCTTTCCCAAGAGAAATTATTCTTGCAACTTCAGGGAATATTCTTTCTGGTTTAGAAAGCTTAAAGTTACAAGGATTTGGAGATTTAAAGAATATTAGACTTTTAGATCTTGATTCAACTTCAAAAATCAGAATACAAGATAAACATTTTAAAGCAATTAGAAATGTTTCTCTTTCAGAAAACATTATTTTATGTGATTATTTCATAAATATTTCTAGTTTGAAACGACATGTAATTGAGAGAGTTGCAGGTTGTTCGATGAATATGTATAATGTATTCTCTAATGACCTCACACGTCAGAAGTTTATGCCTATTTGTGGAAAAGTAATAAAAGATATTTTGCACACAACAAATCCTTTTCTTAATGTGCTTGATTGTGGTATTATTCTTGAAGGATCTGGACCAGTAGAAGGAGATCCAGTTATTCTTAATAAAGTGGTTATTGGAGATAATCCGATTCTGACAGACGCAGTTGGCTGTAAATTAATTGGAGAAGATTTTAGAAAATCACCTCATTTAAAATATCTTTCTAAGAAAAAAAGATTTAATCTTAAGGTTGTAAAGTCTGGGAGAAGAGTCAAGTTTATTTCCTCGTTCGCTTTTAATCTTTTACGCTTTCACACCTTTATAAAAAAAACAAGTTTATATTTAGAAAATTTAGCATATCTTTTTTTTTTAGTATCCTTTGTTTTTATATCTATTGGTCCAAAAAAAATTTTTAAGGGTCGTTGGATGCCTTTCAGTGAATATTTTAAAATTGCTTGGAAGATTTTATCAAGATTTGAAGAACCAAATAATATTTTAAACTGGAAAATAACTATTAACAAACATGTAGAAGAAGAAAGCTTGAGTTGATTATTGAAAATGAGAATGAGGTTTTTAAGTGATAAAAAACAAAGTTTTATAAGAAGTTTAATTATTTAATTTATAGAATGCGTTCACTACATTAACAGGTTCATGTAACTATTTTTTCCTGTTTTGAAATGACCAAAACCGCTTTAGTCTATATAACTTCAGCGATTGTATGAAAAAATGAAATTGGATTATATTGTAATTAGTCAGATTGGAAACGTATCTTACGCACCAACAGGACCATTTATTAATTATTTGAAATATAAGAAAAGACGTTTTTTAACTATTTTACATCCTTTTAACGATATTTGTAAAGACCCTACATTAGTTAAGCTATATACACGCAAAAAATTAATTCTCAAAACTTTTTACCTGAAAATAATTAAAAGTTTTGGTTTGCAATTTTTGTCTTATTTCTTTGAGTTTTTTTTAATATTTTATATATTATAAAAAATAAACTAAATTCATATAGATTTGTGGGAATGGATTGTTTAGCAGTTTTAGGAGGTATAATTTTAAGAAGAATGGGTTATGTGGATATTGTTATTTATTATAATGTTGATTTTTCAAGGAAGAGATTTAAAAATCTTTTAATAAATAAGTTGTATATATTTTTAGATGATTTTGTTGCACTACATTCAGATTATGGTTGGAATGTTTCTATGCGAACCTGTAAAGAAAGAATTAAAAGAGGAGTTCGAAAAGAAAATGTTATTCATATGCCTAATGGGGTTCATATAGACAATATTAAAATAAATAAAAAAAGTAAAAATCGCTACTCTTTAGTATATACAGGACACATTCAAAAAGAAAAAGGTCTCGAAAATCTGATTAATGCTTTCCCAAGAATACTTAAAAAAGAAAAGAAAGCAACTATTATAATAATTGGTGAAGGAGAAGATTTGTTTTTTTTAAAAAATTTAGTTACTACATTGAGATTAAATAATAATGTATTTTTTTTAGGAAAGAAAAATAATCAGGAAGTTTTAAATATATTATGTAAACAAGGTATAGGTTTAGCATTGTATGATTTATCTAGAGATTATACTTATTATTGTGATCCTGTAAAAGTTAAAGAATATTTAGGATGTGGCTGTCCAGTAATAATCTCTGGTATACCTGAAATAGGAAATATTTTAAAAAAAAAAAAGTTAGGATTAATAGTTAAAAATCCTGATGATATTATTAACGCGTATGAGTTTTTACTTGATAATACCAATTATGAAATATATAGCAAGGGAGCGAGAGAATTCGCCTTCGAATTTGATTGGTTTAAAATGTATGATAAGATTTTAATAAAATAAATTAGACAAGTTGAATATGATAAATAAAATGAATAAAATAGTATCTCTCTTGAGACGTGTTGACTGTGGTAATAATAAAATATATCTTAAAAATAAAAAAATAGTTTGTGATGCTTGTACTAGAGAGTATATTTATCAAAATGGTATTCTAAATTGTTTACCTAAAAAATTATCTTCTACTCAACTTATTGCTATTAAAACTTGGGGAAAAGATTATTCTCATATTTTAAAAGAAAAATACATTATATTTAACGATGTGTATGGTTTGAAAGATGTGGAACTTATACAAAAATATTCTTCTAATTTTAATTCTAAAAAATTTTTGGAATTAGGTTGTGGAAAAGGTCGTGTTTCTGTAATGATAGCAAAGAAAAACGCAGATGTTTATTGTGTTGATATCTGTATAGAAGCTTTGAAAGCCTCACAGAAGTTATTTAAACAAGAGCATCAGCGAGGAGTATTTATATGTGCTGATTTGGAAAATTTACCATTTAAGGAAAATATTTTTGATATTATTTTTGGTGGAGGATCTATTGAACATATTAAAGATACTCATAAAGCTGTATCAGGTTTTTATAGAGTAACCAAACCAAAAGGTATTAATATATTTACAGTTCCTTTTACTTCTTTGAGTACTTTGAGTCAAGGGATAATAACAGGATCTATACCTGATTCAAAAATTCTCGGAAGTTTTTATTATTTTATACATTTTGTTTTATTAAGAGGTAAATTCGCTTTATATGGTTATGAAAAAAATTTTTCTCAAGTATCATTAAATAACCTTTTTAAAAATAATAAATTCAAAAAAATAACAATTTCATTGTATGATGTTACATATACCTTAAAATTTATTCCTTCATATTTTAAGAAATATATATTGAAATTAATAAAAAACAAGTTTTTTTGGCCTATGGTTTGTGTAAAGGTGGAAAAATGAAAACAAACTTTAAGTTAGAAAATATACTCTCATTTAGAACGTTTAGATATTTTATCTATGTTTTACTTTCATTAATTCCTGTGTTACGTGTTGGGAAAGGATATATATGGCACACAGATACATTATATTTTCTAAATCCAGGAAATTTTTTCCTATGGTCTCAAAACCAACTTGGAGAATCTTTAGTAAATAGTGTCATTATATTTCCATTCAAAGTACTCATTAGTACATTGAATATGATTTTTCAAAATAATTATTTGGTGTCGGTATTTTTTTATTGTTTGGCTTTTTTTCTTTTAATGATATCTGTTGATTATATTTTTGGCAAAATATTCTTTGACAAAATGGATAATTTTGTTAAAGGACTTGCTCTATTTGCACTATCCATATTTTCTGTTTTTAATCCTCTTGTGTTGGAATACTATATATTTGGGTTCTCTCTAGCACTTTTTTTAATTGTTATGTTCTTATGGCAATTTTACTTTTTTTATAAACTTTTAAAAACTCATAATTACAAATATTTAATTTATTCATCAATTCTTAATATATTTCTATTTCAGTTTGTGGTATGGATTATTTTTCAAGCAATAATATTGTCATGGTTGGTATATGAAAGTGTACTAGTTAAACGATTAAGTAGAAATTTAATAAATTATTTAATCCCTTATTTAATTATAACAGTTTTACTCATTTCTTTTTTTCTTGTTCCTCTAGCTAGTCAGATTAGTTCTTCTGATATAATATCTTCTACTTTTAAAGGAGGTTCAGATGAGTCTGTTTTAAATTCATTTGTTCCGTTTCAGAAAGTATTGAATTATTTAACTCTTCAAAGTTATTATAATGTTGCTGATATAATTTATTTTAATGATATCATTATTATGGTGTTTATTTTGTTTATTTTGTTTATTTTATTTTCTACTTGTATTGTTAAAATCAAGGAACATTCAAAATTAAAACTGTTTTGGTTGTCTGTGATTCTCATTTCTATTATTTTTGCTACAGGAAAACAAACACCATTTGGATTCATTTTCTCTTTTTTATGGGATAAAACGAATTATTTTCATATTTTTAGAAGCACAATAAGATTTGTATTGCCTGTATATTTAGCATATATATTTTTACTTGCTATTGGAATAACACATCTTGTGAAAGTGGCTAGCAAAAAAACTATTAAAATAACAGCTATAATTTTAATTTTACTATTTTTAGTTACATCTTGGCCACTTCTCACTGGCAATATTAATGGAATAGTAAAAGCAAATAAAATACCTACAGATTATCAACATGTGAAAGAATTATTATCTGAGGATATGGATAATTTTAACATACTAGTCTTACCCTATAGCCTGTATAATTATTATACCTGGTACAATACTCCTGAGACTGAAAAAATATACCCTTTATTTTCTTTTGAAAATGATTTTTATAAGAAACCTGTAATTATACCTTTAATAGGTTCATATTATTTAGACTCTGATTTTTCAATTACTAATGAAATTTATAGAAAAGCCCAATTTACACAAATTAATTTAGACACCAATGTACTTAACAATCTTAATATTAAATATATTTTAATACATAATGACAGATCATTAATGATTAATGGGTCTTATGTTAAGCATTTTCAAACCGAAATTAGTAATATATTACAAAATTTAAATGGTAATTTGGAAACAAAGGAATATGAATATTTTTATCTAATAAAAAATTTAGATTTCAAAGAAAATAAGATTTATTTAAGCAAGAGTATACTTCCATATAGTGATTATTCAAATTTAATATTTTTTCTCAATAAAGGAATCTGTGCAGATAGTTTATGTGCTTATTTAAAAATTAGGGATATATTACCAAGTATGAGTCAAGAAGTTGAATTAATCAATATATCTGATACTTTAAATGTTATTAAGTATAATTCCTCAAACGCATTTAGTTGGAGTGAATTCTCTGGTGTACCCACAAGCATATTTTATCCAGACTGGAAAGAAGTTGTAGTAACAAATGGTGCTTACAAAGATGATTCATTAAGTTTTGAATCAATTAATGACGCTCCCTATATATTTCCTGAATTCAGCACAAGTGCTTGGAACTCGTTTAATTCAACTGTGGTGTACTTAAAGACTGATAATAATTCTCTTATTATACGATCAATTATGGAAAATAACGAATCTGTTAATGGACTCGTTGGTGTGTGGTGGGAAAGTGGATGGATCGGGATGCAAACTAAACTACTTAACTTTCCAATAGAAATACCTCCTAATCAAAAAGCAATAATTCAGATACTTAATTCAATTGACAATCTCACTATTGAATATTTGGATTTTATTGAGTTGGCCAAACAAGATGAACACATTAAAGATTCAGAAACAAACTCAGACTCTTTTTTTAATTTAAAATTTGAAGAGATAAATCCAACTCACTATGATGTATTTGTAGAAAATGCATCTTCATCATTTGTATTGGTATTTGGTCAAAATTATGATTCTTTGTGGGAAGAATATCTCGATGGCCAAAAAATCTCAGAAGATAACCATATGCAACTGAATGGTTTTGCAAATGGTTGGATAATAGACCTGGTTACTTTATGTTCTGATACCGCTATGTGTGATAAAAATGATGATGGAACTTTTAATTTAGAATTATCACTTGAATATTTGCCACAGAAGCGTTTTTACCTCGGTTTATTAATTTCATCATTCACATTATTTTTATGTCTTTCTTATCTCTTTTATGATTGGCGTAGAAGAAAAACTGATCCTTGGGCTGAACAATTGCATCATTGGTTTATTAAATTCAGAGTTATTAGATGGCTTTCCAAATGAAACTCAAAGATTATAATAATTACGGAATTATAATAATTGTGTTTATACTAATCTTTCTATCTAACATGTTTAAAAATTTGTTAATCGTTGATTATATATCTAAAGGTTTTGTTTCAAAGAGTTTTTTAACGACTAATTTTTCCTATGTTTCTATTTTTCAACCATTACAATTATTATCAAATATTTTTCATTTGCAAACTGTCTTCTTTCAATTAGTAGTTTTAATAGCTATGTTATTCTCTTTTTATTTCATAAAAAAACTATTTCCAAAATACTCTTTATTTTTTGCATTTATTTTCTTCTTTAATCCTTTCATGTATTTTCGTTTAATGGTTGGTCAGATTGGAGTTATCTTAACTTATCTTCTTCTTCCTGTATTTATTTATTACATTTTAGATAAACATAAAAATTCTTTGTATAAAGCAATCTTCGTTGCTACAATCATTGGTTCAGTTCAATCTCAATATTTTATTATTTGTTTTGGAATCTTTTTTTTTATCTCTTATTTTTTACAAACATAATAGAACAACAAAGTCAATCGCTTTATTTGCTATTCTTTTAATAGCTTTAAACATGTTCTGGCTCCAAGGCATGTTTGCTAATAACATTTTTTCTTCTATTGATTCTTCTCACGAATCTTTCTTCTCTCCTGTTCTTCGCGGCGATTCTTTTTCAACTGCTAAGATCATCGGTATGTGGGGTTTTTGGCGCGAGGCTGGTTACATTACTACTTTTAACACTTTTCCTCATTGGCTTTGGTTTTTAATGGTTCTTTCTTTAGTTGCTCTAATGCTTGTTGGTTTCTTCTCTAGAAAGAAAGATAAAACTTCAAAATTCTTTTTTTCGCTGTGGTGGATTGGTGTGTTCTTTGCATCTGGTTATGGTCATCCTTATACTAGGCCTATTTTTGATTTTCTGTTCAATAACCTTCCTTTCTTTAATGGCTTTAGAGACAGTCATAAATTCGTTGTTTTAATTGTATTAGCTTATGCTTACCTTGTGCCTATTGGCTTAATCAAAGTTAGGGATTGGCTTAAAACAAAGACTCCTTTTAAAAAATTAATCCATTATGCAGTTCCAATATTATTTGTGATATTCATCTTAGCCTACACTTATCCATTGATTGGTTTGTGGGGTCAAGTAAATTCAACAGATTATCCAAAATCTTACGAACAAACTAATCAGTTCTTATTATCTCAAAACATGACAGGTCAAATTCTATACTTACCATGGGAGAATTATCTCACATATAACTGGACAGTAAAAGCTAATCCTGATGGCAGAATCGCTGTTCCTATTAATAACATAGTCAAACCTATCATAATTACAGGTTCTGGTCAATGGGGTTCTGCAAATAACTTACAGCTTAACATAACAAACTGTCTTAACAACCAATCATTAATTTGTCTAGCGAATAACAACGTTGAATTAGTTTTAAAAGATAAATGTGCTTTTTATCCCAATGAGTATGAATGGGTTAATCACGACTTTGTCTATCAAGATTCCTGCATTGAAGCTTACAAACTAAAAGGAAAGTTTCATAAGGTAGAATATAAAATACCTGCAAGATTTTACATAGGTTGGATTATCAGCATAATAACTTTAATATTCTTAATCATTCTTTACAGAAAGAAATAACATTCCCTAGTGCTCATTTCTTTTTTTTCTTTGAAAAAAGCCCCATTTATTTCAATTCTTTTTTCTTTCTTTAAAAAAGAAATGTCCCATTTCTGCTTTCCGAGTGTTTTCTCCATCTCCAAAACTTCTTCCAGCCTCTAAAACAGCCATTAACAACAGCCAACAACAACCATCATTCCCTTCCAACTTCCGAGTGTCCAGCCGGAATTGTTTTCATTTCAAAAAGCCAATAAACCGTTCATCAAAAGCAAAAATTCTCCGAATAATCTTAAGCAATCAATATAAACCTAAAACAATAATTTATTCTAAGACATTTCCGAGAGTGAAAAGAAAACATTTATATATTAATTGATACATAAAATATATCAATTGATATAAATAGGTGATAAATATGCCACAATTCACTAACGTTGAAATTGTCAAAAAGAGATATCCTAACCTAAGCACAGTCTTAATGGTTGAAGATATATTAAAGAAAAACAGGGATTTACCAATGAAGCTATCAGACCTAAAAAAGAAGCTGCCAAAACAAGTCATGCACCAAACGCTAAAGATAATGCTAGAATACCTATTTAGAAGCGGAAAAGTAATCTATGGCCCAAAAGGCGTGCAATGGATATATTCAGAGCCAGATCACCTTAAAAAGATGATGAAAAACACATTAGAGATATAAAGATGTATATAGGAAAAGAAGTCAGAATATTACTAAAAGGCCAAGCAAGAAAAACATACTTAGAATTAAAAAAGAAAAACGACAAAGAATCCCGTATCATCTTAAACTCAATAGAAAGAGTCAAAGAAATACTCAAAAAAAACCCGCGATTTGGAGATCCTATTGCAAAGAGATTAATACCAAAAACATTAAGAGACTTAAACATCCAAAACTTATACAGGGTTGAACTACCTAACTACTGGAGAATGCTTTATACAATCCAAGGCAACAAAATTGAGATATTTCTATTTATACTTAACATTACAAATCACAAAAACTATAATAAGTTGTTTGGATACAACAAAAAATAAATTCGTAATTCTTCCGAATAATCTTAAGCAATCAATTTAAAGAAGAAAACGATAATAAACTCTAAATCTAATAAAAAAACAAAAAATATATAAACTAAACTTTACATACATAAACTAAAATGGACATATATAAAGTTAACTTGACAAGGCTTGAGAGTGATATATTCTCACTTCTCTGCATGAAAGCAGGAGAAAAGCTCAGCCAAAGGGAAACAGCCAAAATACTCAAAGTATCACCAACAGCAGTCTCTAATTCCATGAAAAAGCTAAAAGACATCAACTTAATCAAGATTGAAAAGACAAAGACTATAAACTTCATCTCCTTCAACAGAGACCATCAAAGAGCAATCGAACTTAAAAGAGTTGAAAATCTAAAAAACATCCACCTCTCCGGACTATCAGATTACTTAGAAAAAGAGCTAGCAGGAAGCACAATAATACTCTTTGGAAGCTACTCATTAGGAGAAGACATCATAAATTCAGACATAGACATTGCAACAATAGGAAGAAAAGACAAATCATTACAACTAGAAGTATATGAAAGAAAACTAAATAGGAAAATAAACGTAAATTTCTACGATTCATGGAAAAAGATAAACAGACACCTGAAAAATAATATATTAAACGGCATCGTACTCCATGGAAGTGTTGAATTATGAGAACTCTAAAGCAATTCGCGGAATTTGTACAGATAGGAATTGTCAAAAAAGTCAGTGTAAATAAAGAAAGAGCTAAAAGTCTGATAATTGAATCTGAAAGAAAAATACAATCTTTAAATGAGCACTTGGAAAAAATAGGAATCAAAAATGAAAATGCCAATGACTACGTAGAATACTGCTATGACATCCTACTTTTCCTATTACGAGCAACACTATACTTAAAAGGATATTCCACAAGTGGACAGGGAGCGCATGAAGCTGAAGTCTCTTACCTAAGAGTATTAGGATTAACTGAAAAAGAAACAGGTTTTGCAAATCAGATGAGATATTTTAGGAATGGAATATTATACTATGGAACTACCCTTGATGAAGAATACGCAAAACAAGTCATAGAATTCACAAAAAGAATTTATCCAAAGATAAAGGAGTTGGCAGAAGGATTACTATAATAACTTAAGTGTTTTAATCATTCTTTACAGGAAAAACAATTAGACATCAGTGCTCATTCCTTTTTTCTTTGAAAAAAGCCAGCTTCTAAACTAAAGGGAGGTCGCCTAAAAAATCAACAAAGCCTCTTCTGGCTTGATAATCTTAATTCCTGCATATTCTCCAATCTCTAATAAATGTTTATCATAGGAGAGAATATACTCTGAAAAAGATTCAATTGCACACTCTATAATTTTATTATCATCAGGATCATCTTCAACAACCTGAACCCTCTTTTTTGGAGTTACCAATGTAACAAACGAAAGAACCTTCTCCATTATATTTGAAACTTCTTCATCTGAATAATCAAAATCTCTTTTTAATATTATTTGATATTTAGTCAAGTACATAAGTAATGGGACAAGTTGAGTTTAAAAAGATGGTTGTCTAAAAATTGTTCTATGGCTTCTTGCATATCTTCTATTTTTTTGTAATGTGTTGAATTTGTAACGTTTGCA
>Ga0180009_10002812_pt1 | contig 20236 bp, 25 predicted proteins | sample OS_PC_MetaG_FD_123537 | JGI IMG/M metagenome (GOLD analysis project Ga0180009, IMG submission 123537) | Groundwater microbial communities from the Aspo Hard Rock Laboratory (HRL) deep subsurface site, Sweden - OS_PC_MetaG | ecosystem: Environmental > Aquatic > Deep subsurface > Groundwater...
GACTTACAAATGCAGTCAATTTTCTTGATAATTCAAAATATCCAGAAGAACAAGGAGAAACAGTCATACTTAGAAATAATAAATTTGAGAATAATATTGTAGCAATTAGAATAAATCCGGGTTATCCAACTGAAGTAATTATTGAAGAAAATAATCAGTTTATTAATAATGAACAAGATAGGACATACTTTTGATAAAATAAAACAGGCATATAACAAATTCTAAGTGCCAGGGGTGGGGGTGCTTTCTATCTATTTAATTCAACTTTTTTCTTTGTTTTTTCTTGGATATCTTTAACAATTTCTAAAATCCTGTTGAGTTTCATATCAAATGACGGATTAAATATCATAAATCTTACATAGCTAGAGATTGTATTAAATCCAGATCCTTTGGCTAGAGCCACTAATCTTTCTTTTTGTTCTTTTGCCAATTTAATATTGATTTTATCTTTAAGCATTTTCATCTTGTTTATTGTTTTGTTTAGTTATTACCTGAATTCCTATCTTTTCCTCTTCTTTTTCTTCGGGTTTATCTTTAAGATGATCTTTGGCGAGTTTTAATAATCTAATTTTATTTTGGTATTCAATGTCTGATAATTCACCTCTTGCAAATCTATCTTCCAGGATTTCTAATGGGGTTTTATCTCTTTTTGCAACTTCTGGAATTGTATAATTAACAGCATTCATTGGATTTTTTTCAAACAACTGAGTTTTAATTGGCCTATTAAATGCAAAATCAATTGTTTCTTTCATTTGTTTATCAGAGACTTTTGCATAAATTTGAGTGGTTGTCACTTGGTTATGCCCGAGCAGATTGGCAACAGCATAAAGATCTCTGGTTTTATCATAAATATATGTTGCATAAAAATGTCTGAGATGATGGAATCTAAACTTGTAAATATTAGTGTCTTCTCTAAACTGTGTTTTCTTTTTGTATTTTATTTTATAATCCACTTCATCTAGCTTTGCTCTTTCTCGTGTTTCTGCAAACCAGATGTGAAGGGTTTTAGTTCTTAATTGAATATCTGGAGATTTTGCAGATGGTAAAAACCATTTGCCTCCTTCCACAATATCTATCCATTTCTTTATAGGAGAGATTGCTATCTCTGGGATTGGCACAATTCTGTCTTTTCCATAATTGCCTTGCTTTTTTCTGTTTGGATTTTTACTATCTCTAATTTTTATTATTCTTCTTTCAAGATTCATATCAGAAATTTGAAGATTACATACCTCTCTAACTCTTAAGCCACACATTAGGGCTACAAAGCAAGCAATAACACATTTAGGCCTAAACATAGATTCAAATAATTTAATTAATTCTTCTTTTGTGAAGATGTCTGGTAGTTTGTTTTTATTTCCCATTATAAGCTCCTTATGAGATTATTTATTTCTTCAATCATCATTAAGCCTGTATTACTTTCTCTGACTCTTTTTCTATTTGCAGATATTTGCATGGCTTTTCTGAAAGAGAGCTGACCTTTAGCAAGTTTTTCTTTAATGTCAGCAGGAACCCTTGTTGCAATCATCCAACGATAAGTAGTTGAGGGATTAAGCTTGTTTCTCATCATATAATCAAGAAGAATTGTTTCAGCTTTTGTAAGTTTTCTTTTTCTTTGCTTATTTTCAGGAACATTGCGTCTTCCATAATGTAATTTTCCATAAAAGAAATTTCTAACATGGGAGAACATAGGTATAATCTTATCTTCATCGATTTCTGGTAATAGTGATTTAAGATCACTTTTTATCTGATTTACTTTATCAAAGATGTTAACTTTTTTGCCGTTTTCCCTTATCTGAGTGTTGATGAAGATCTTGTCTTTGTTTTTTGCCATGTACATTTTAAGTTTCTCTTATTTTTATATTCGGTAGCCCTCAAGTCTACCATTATAAAGAATTAGCTATTTCGTCGTGGTGTGTGTAGGTCAGAGGCCTGTTAGAGTACCAGCGATTATTCCTAATAAAATTGAGACAATTATTTCTACTAGCATTAATTACTCTTATTAAAATTAATTTTTATTAATTTATATACTTAAAAAGAAGAAATTTAAATTGAAATTCCTTTTGCAGTTCCACTTTCTGTATCAATTAACTCAAAACCAATTGATTCTTTTTGAAAGGTTCTGACAACGCAACAAGATATTAATTTGGAAAAGCTTAAAAATATTAAATGAGGATAAGGGATGTGAGCAATCAAATAAAAAAAGGGTTAAATCTTTATCTGTATTATTGGGTAATTCCTCTTCTTTTAGTTTTAATCTTGATCAATAAATTTTATCCATATTATTCTTTTGGAGATGTTAATATTGGTTTAATGATTTCTGTTGTTTCTTTTCTTTTTGGTTTTTTCATCACAATTTCTTTTTCATTGATTATGAATCGTGTCGCTCTTTTAAAAGAATCTCTTGCAATTGAAACAGGACGTCTTGCAAGCTTATTTTTACTTTCAAAACATCTTGGGAAAGAATTCCATAACCGAGTTAAAAATGCAATCGACAAATATACTATAACTACGCTAAGATATTATGCTGAATATGAAATGGGTCGTGAAATTATTTATCAGATTAATGATAATCTAAACTTAATGGAAATGAAAAATGAAAGACAAAGGACAATTGGGGGCTCTTTTTTGTATATCTTAGGGGAATTTGAGCCAACTCGGGAGAAACTAGAATATTTAACAAAAGGAAAACTTATGGGTGCGATAAAAATAACTAATTACACTTTGGCATTTTTGATTATCGGACTTTTGTTTTTAAACAGGGGAAATATTTTTACAGACATTCTTTTTGTCATTCTTTCTGCAACAGTGTTTTTCGCACTTTTAATAATTGAGGATTATCAAAATCTAAAAATTGGGGATTACTCTGCGAATATCAGCAATTCAGAGCAAATTTTTGATTTAATCCAAACTGAGAGATATTATCCAAGATATTTGATTAATAGAGTCAAACTTAAAAGAGGGAAGAATTACAGAATTGGTTTTTTCAATCCTAAAACAAGAGTAGAAGAAATAGTAGTGCTTGAATATAATCCCAAATTCTGGAAGAAAATGCAAGGGCTTTTTAGAAGATTTGTTAAACGACAAGGAATGGACGAAAACATTTAATAATAAGTTTTATTTATTTTTATAATGGCAATGAGTATAGATGAAAAAATTGAATTGATTAAGCGGAATACTGTAGAAATTGTTAATGAGGATAAGATTAAAAAATTTCTTCAAGGAGGAGTTGTTTATTGTGGATATGAATGTTCTGGAGAGATTCATCTTGGGCATTTAGTGACTATCATCAAGTTATTAGATTTGCAGAAAGCTGGAATTAAAGTTAAAGTTTTATTGGCAGATTGGCATACTTGGCTGAATCAGAAAGGAAATTGGGATTTTGTTAACAAGCAAGTTAAACAATGGGAAAAAGGAATGAAGTCTATTGGATTAAAAGCAGAGTTTATTAAAGGAACTACTTTTCAACAAAAACCAGAATATGTTGAAGATCTTTTAAGAATGTCTTTAAAGACGACAATTAATCGAGGAGTTAGAGCAATGCAACAACTTAATCGAAATATGGAAAATGCTAAGATAAGCCAAGTTATTTATCCATTAATGCAAATAGAAGATGTAAAGGGCTTGAGCGTTAATTTTGTTGTTGCAGGGACAGATCAGAGGAAAATTTATATGCTTGGGTTAGAAGTTGGGGAAGAAGTGGGGATTCCAGAATCTGTTTATTTGTATACCCCCCTTATTCCTGGGTTAAAAGGACCAGGAGTAAAAATGTCAAGTTCTATTCCAGAGAGTTTTATTTCAATTAGAGATAAAAAATCAGATATTATAAAAAAAGTAAATAAAGCTTATTGTAAGGTTGGAGATGTAGAAAGTAATCCAATCTTATCGATTATTAAACTAATAATTTTTCCTTTATTTGAAAAAGTAGAAGTTAAAAGGGATAAGAAATATGGAGAACATCTTATTTTTAAAACTTACAAAAAATTAGAGAAAGATTTTGAATCTGGAGAATTACACCCATCTGATTTAAAGAACGCTGTTGCAGAACATTTAGAAAAAATTATTGCGCCGATTAGGAGAGCATGGAAATAATTATCTCGTCTTAAACTCTACAACATCTAAATCTTTTAATTTGTGTGTGAGACCGATTTTTTGGCCAGGAAATTTTGATGAGGGTCCCCAAATTTTTGTTTCTTTAACTTTTTCTGAAAAGCCTTTTAATATTTTTTCTGCAACATCTTTTACTGTGGAACGAGGAACCATTACTATTGGTTTTTTGGATTTTTCTTTTCCAGGTTCTTTTGTATAAACTCTTATCTTATCAAAACTATTGAAAATTTTATTTTTTAATTCTTCAATTCCTTCTTGTGTTTTTGTTGATATTAAAACAAAATTATATTTTTTACTTTGTAGTGTTGCTGAGAGTTTTCTTTTTTCAGTTTGGTTTAATTTATCTATTTTATTAAACACAATTATTCTTTTTCCAATAGTTTTACTTAATTTTTCTTCTATTTTTTTTATTTGTTCTAAATTTGTTATTAGAATGAGAAGAGTGTCAGCAGTATTTACTAATCCTTTATCATAATAATCTGAATCTATTGCGGGATTTTCAATTATCTGTATTTGTGTTGATAAGTAATCCATCATACCGATTATCGGGTTTTTTGTGGTAAAGTTGTAATCTGCTATTTGAGGGTCAGTGTTTGTAAGTAAGGAAAGTAAGGATGATTTTCCTGAATTTGTAAGACCGATAATAATTGCTTGCATGTCTTCTTTTCTTATACCTATTTTCGAGGATTTTCCAGATTTTTTTGATTTTGTAATCTGAGTTTCTAATTTTTTTAATCTTGTTTTGAGATTTGCTAGCATTTTTTCAGATGATTTGTGTTTTGGGCATTCTTTAATCATCTCTCTTAACGCTTCTAATTTTTCGTCATTTGTTTTTGCCTGTAAAAATTTTTCTTCTGCTTTTTTATAAAATGGTGATTGATTTGTTGAAGCCATATAACTTTTAAATCAAAGTCACTTAAAAATTTTATGAATAATCGTGAATTAATTGAAAAGATCACTAAGAAAAAAGAGTTCTCCCAACTTCCTCAAAAAGACGTTGAATTTGTATTTGAGAAATTTGATAAAAGAAAAATAGGGGATGAAGAGAAAGTTAGGCTTACACGTGATTTATTGAGGAAGATTTTTTCAGCATTTACAAGCAAAAAAATTTTATCTTTAAAAGATAAAAATCCTGAATGGATTTTAAGAAAACATTTATCTACAAGAGAGAGATTGCCTTTTTATTCTAATGTTTATAAGCGGATTTTAAAAAATTTTAAGTGCAGAATAAATATCTTTGATTTGGGAGCAGGGGTTAATGGTTTTAGTTATGAATTTTTTAAAAAAAATGGGTATGATGTAAATTATGTTGGTATTGAGGCAATTGGCCAATTGGTTGATTTAATGAATTTTTATTTTAAAAAAAGCAAATTTAATGCTAGCGCAGTTCATTTAAGTTTGTTTGAACTAAGCAAAGTTAAAAAAATAATTCAAAAACAGAAAAAACCAAGAATTGTTTTTTTATTCAAAACTCTTGATTCTCTTGAGATGATTGAAAGAAATTATTCTAAAAGATTAATTTCTGAAATTCTTCCATTTGTTGATTTGATTGTTGTGAGTTTTGCCACAAAAAGTATGATTCGAAGAGAAAGTTTTAAGGTTAAGAGACACTGGCTTGTTAATTTTATTAAAGATAATTTTGAGATTTTAGATGATTTTGAAATTGGTGGAGAGAGGTACATTGTTTTTAAAAAAAAGAAAAATTTATAATATCTAAATTGTGTGTATAATTTATTAAAAAGAGGTAATTTAAATGGTTGAACAAATACAGCAAACACCAGGAAAGGTAAGTCCTGTAACACCTCCATCAACTATTGTTAAAAAACAAGGTCAATTTGTTACACCTGCACAAGGTGAAGAAGAGAAAAAAATGAAATGGTGGTATTGGGTAGTTATTGCACTTGCAGTAGTAGTAGTCGGGGTTGGAATTTATTATTTATTCTTTTAATTTGAGTTAATTTTATATAACTTATTCTTTTACTTAGTTTATGAAATTTGAATTTAAGAGAAAAGTTTTGAAGAGTGGTATGACCCTTCTTTTTGAAAAAAGAAAGCTTCCTGTAGTGAGTGTGGCTTTTGCTGTTAGGAATGGCGGAATTAATGAGAAGCCTTCTGAAAAAGGGATTTCTCATTTTATAGAACATATGCTTTACAAAGGAACTCCTACTAGAAATAGCCAAAAAATTGCTGAAGAGATTGAGAAAAATGGAGGGGGATTAAATGGGGTTACTGATGAATTTTTAACTGCTTATTTTTGTAAAATGCCTAGCAAACATATTAATCTTGCATTAGATGTTTTAAGTGACATGGTTAAGAACCCTTTGTTTAATGAGGTAGAATTAGAAAAAGAGAGGAAAGTTATTTTTGAGGAAATAAAGATGAATCATGATCTTCCTATGCGCTATGTTCTTGAAGAAATTCAAAAAGCTCTTTACAATGGAGCATTGGGAATAAACCTCGCTGGAAACTATAAAACTTTGAGAAAAATGAATAGAGAAATATTAGTAGAAAGATTTAACCAAACATATACTCCTTCTCAAATGATTTTAGTAGTTGTAGGTGATACTGATTTTAATAAGATTCTTGATTTTGCAGAAAGCTCGTTTAAAAATAAAAAAGGAAAAATCTCTCCTCAGAAATTTGAACTAAAAAATGAAGTGAAAATTGAAAAAAGAAAGGGCTTAGACCAGGCTAATTTAGCATTTGCATATCATGTTCCTTTGGCAACAAATAAGCTTTCTTACGCGGCCCATGTTTTGAGTGTTTTAATGGGGGGAGGAATGTCTTCTCGGCTTTTTAGTGAGATAAGAGAAAAGAGAAATTTAGCATATGTTATTCATAGTGGTTCTGAGATAAATAAGTTTTTTGCATATAATTTTGTTTATGCTGGGACAACTAGTGAAAATGTAGAGATCATAAAAAAACTTATTTTAGAGGAATTTCAAAAAGTTTCAAAAAGTTTAACAGAAAAAGAATTAAGAGCAGTCAAAGAACAGATTATTGGAAATTATCACCTTGCTATGGAAGATTCTCAGAATCAGATGATGAATCTGCTCTCTTGCGAAATTAATGGAGATTCAAGAAATTTTTATAAATTTGAGAAGAATATTTCTGAAGTAAAATTAGAAGATGTTAAAAAATTAGCTAAAATAAAAAAGTATAGTTTTTTTGCACTGGTTCCAGAGGATTAATCATTATATGATTGATAACATAAAACTTTATATATCTGATTTTCATCTACAATTTATAGGTTATAAATATGGGTCTTAATAAGATAGTTTCAATTCTGCCTCCAGTTTCTGTTAGCAGGAGAGACCCTGATTGGATAAGGAAAGAAGCAATAAAGGAGAGAGAATACAATCGTGTTGGTTGGTATAGGGCAATGGATGAATCTGGGATGCAGTGTTGGGTTGGGCCTTCTGGGCAAAAACAATATGGTTTTAAATGGCCTATTTAAACACCAATTTTAAAAACTCTTTTTCTTAGTTGTGTTTATGTTTGTAGTAAAGGTTCCTGGGATTAATGGTTTAGGAAAGACTAATGGTTGTGAGAAGGCTGGGAATTTTATTTTAGAGTCTCTTAAAGAGATTTATACAAATGAACAAGGAGGTGAGATTGATTTGAAGAAACTTGATTTAGAGGAAATACATCTTGATAATTCTAATCTTGAGTTAAGTAATAATCTCATTTATAAGAACGCGTTTGAATCTTTTGAGACAAAACCAAGAACAATTTTCCTTGGAGGAGATCATTCTGTGAGTTATTCTTTGACGAGAGCATTTTTTGATTATTGCCAACATTCTGAAAAAGAGCCGTGTCTTATTGTTTTTGATGCTCATCCAGATTGCATGAAACCAGTAGATAATAAAATTCCAACTCATGAAGAGTGGCTTAGAGCGTTAGTTAAGGACGGATTTCCTGCAAAAAATATTCTTTTAATTGGAACAAGAAATTCTGATATTTCTGAGATAGAGTTTTTGAAAAAGCATGAAATTAAGGCAATTAGTGTTAATTCTCTAATAGAAAATTTGCAAGAGAGTTGTGAAAGTATTATGGAATTTTCTTATAATAAAGAGCTTTATGTTTCTCTTGATATTGATGTTGTTGATCCTGCTTTTGCTCCTGCTACAGGATATTTAGAACCAGGGGGATTGACCAGTAGGCAATTTATTTATATTCTTCAAAGAATGAAGAGAATTAAAAATTTAAGAGCATTTGATCTTGTAGAGATAAATCCTGAAAAAGATGAAAATGGCCTGACTGTTAAACTTGGAGCTAAAATTTTGAGTGAGTTAATTTGAAATGAGATTGTTTATCGCGATTGAAATTCCTGATAAAATCAAGAAGCAGATAAGTCACATTCAGGATAAATTGCCTGAATTTTTTGGGAAAAAAACAGCGTCTGAAAATCTGCACTTAACTTTAAAATTTTTAGGAGAAGTTGAAGAGAGTAAAATTGAAGAAATTAAGAAAAAATTAAGAGAGATAAAATTTAATAATTTTTCATCAGAAATTGGAAAACTAGGAGTTTTTGATAATAGAAAATCAAAAATAGATAGTAGGAATGTGGTTGTTTGGCTATTTTTATCTAATTGTGAGAAATTACAAAAACAAATTGATGAAAAATTAAGTTATTTGTTTGAAAAAGAGAAGAGATTTATGAGTCATCTCACAATTGCTAGAGTGAAGAATATTAAGAATAAAAAAATATTTCTTGAAAAATTGAATAAAATAAGCGTAGTGAGTGAAAAATTTGAAGTAAATAAGTTTTCTCTTGTTAAATCCGAGTTAAATGCAGAGGGACCTATTTATACTGCACTAGAGAAGTATCCCGCGAAATAAAAATATAATCTAAAAAGAGTGCAGAGGTTTATATTATTTTTGTTCTGCGAAATATATTTTTCATTGCGATATGTTTTAAAAAGTGGAAATTGTTTGAATTATTTTAATGGAAGATGAAAAAAGAAGGATGTATGTGGAATTAGTGCAGAAAGGATTTAACGCTCCTGGTGGGAGAGCTAATTTAACTCTTGAGTTTTATGATACTCTTGAATTACCTCTTTCTGAGCAGAGAGCGTTAATGACTGCAGTTGGAAATTATTTGAATGGGGGGAAGTCAGTTTTAGATGCAAGTAGTAGAATTTTTGAAATTGATGAAAGGGATGTTGACAGGATTTGTGCTAAATGGAAAGTCTGTCGTGATTCTTAATTTTTAAAATAGATATCTTTAAATAATTTTAATACTTTAAAGAAGAGTTCTTAACATGACAATTTCCTTAGAAGATTATTGTAAAATTGTAATTAAAAAAGCATTAGATGTAGCAGCTGAATCTGGTGCTCTTCCTGAAGAAGAATTTAAGGAAAAATGGTTTTCTACTGTGAAAGAAAAAACAGGTATTCCAAGGAGGAAAATAAGTTCTCTTAAATTTCCATTTATATGTAAACTTTTAAATGGAAGAAATGGAACTTCTCCTTTAGAATATGTTTCATATGGATCGGATTTTGGAACAATGGCTTTCACTCACGCTTATATAAGAGTAAAGGAAAATCGAGAAAAATATTCAGAAGAATATATTCAATCACTTGTTATTTGTTTGTTAAGCTCTTATGGAGATTCTTTAAGACGTAAAATAAATACTAAAGAATTTAAAGAACTTATTAGTGTTGATTAATCCTACTCTTTTTCAATTATCCTCTTCATAACTTCTGCTTTTTTTCCGATAACTTTTTTTAGCTCTTTTTCAGAGGCGTTAATAATGTTTTTTATTGTTTTAAACTCTTTTAAGAGTTTTATTGCTGTTTTAGGACCAATTCCGGGAAATCCTTCTATTATGAATTGTGCTTGTTCTTTGTTGTTCAATGCCTTCTTTTTCACATTTAATTGTGGTTCTTTTTGTTTTTTTCTAGAGAGTATTGAAAAAAACTTAGCAGTATCCTCATGATTTTTAGTAAGAATCATTGGAATTTTATATTTAAGAGCAATAGATAATAAAAATCCTCTAATTGCATCAGGATTTACTCCATTGTTTTCAGGATATAACTCTTGTTCATCAACACCTTCTATTACTAGTAATTTATCTTCATACTGCTGTAGTTCTTCTATTTGATTTACAAGTCTTTTATTTATCATTGAATTAATAAAATCAGAAACTGTTTTTCTTTCAATAGCAATATTATTAATAATATAATCTGCGACCTTGAGTTCTCGAAATTCAATTTCAAAACCTTTTTTTATGAGCACTGAAATAAGCAAGGAATTTTTTTCACGATAATCAATAATTATTTTCTCTGGTTTTTTTATAACTTTTGTTTTTTTCTTTGAAAAAATGTTATAAAGAGGTTTCATTCTAATTTTTTTTGAATATCTGTTTTATTTTGGTTAGAAAAATCTTTTTTTATTGAATCTATTGCAGAATGCATTTTTTTCTCTCGAGCTCTCGAAACATAATAAAATGATTCATCTCTTGTGTTTTTAGTGATCAGGACAATAATTTTTCCTTTAATTATCCTTGCAGTTCTTCCTGCTCTCTGAATCATTCTTATTGCAGAAGGAATTGGTTCGTAAAATATAACTATATTCACTTCTGGTATGTCTAGGCCTTCTTCTGCTATGCATGTGGCACATAAAATATTTATTTTCCCAGAAGAAAATTCATTAATTATCTTTTTTTGTTCTTTTTGACTTAATCCTGAACCATTTATTTTTGCTTGCCCCACAAAAATCTTGGCTTTTACTTTTTCTATTTGATTTAACTCCCTTGCAATGCTTTTTGCAGTTTCTCTGAATTGGGTAAATATTAGAATTTTTAAATTATCTTTCTTAGAAATTTCCTCTTTGATTATTTTTTTAAGTTCTATTAATTTTGGATGTTCTATTTTTTTGGCTAAAAGTTCATTTGATCTCATAAAGGCAAAATTAAATTCTGGATTTGCTACAAGTTTTACTACTCCTTTACTCTTTTTTTTCGCTGCCTGGTTAAAAAGTTCTTTTAAATATTTATTAAAGCTGGCAAGTGTCTGAGTTTCTAATAATTCTAGAGCATGTTGAATCTTTATAGCCTGTGCACAAGCACTTGCTCCAAGAAGGTAATTAAAGTTTTTATGTCCTGTAGATAAACTTCTTGTAATGGTTTTTTGCAATTTAATAAGACCTGTTTTTGAAGAAGGTCCAAAAAGAATATGCCTTTTTTTCAATTCTTCAATATATCTTTCAAATAAATTCAAAAGAATGTGTCTAATCTCTTCTAATTCTGAAGGAAAGTTTATTATTTTTTTATCAAATTTTAACTCTTGAAGATGTTTTGTTATGTCTTGGCTTTGTCTAGTCCTTAATTCAACTTCTTCAATAAAAAGATTTCTGCAAATTTCTTTTATCTTACTTTTCTCACTTCCTGGAGAAGCAGTTAATCCTAAAATTCTTGGATGTGCTGACTGATTTTGATAGATTTTAGCAACATACCTATAATCATAGTTTTTTACACAGCGGTGAGCTTCATCTTCTATAAGCAAGCAAACATTTTCCAACTTATACAAACCTTTTTTCAAATCATTTGCAATACACTGGGGAGTTGAAAAAATAATATCTGCGGTGCCCCATATTTTTTTCCTTTGTTCTGCCTTAACTTGCCCGGTAAATAACTGCATGTCTGCAAATAATTCTGGAAGATGTTTTTTAAAATAATTTAGATGTTGTTCTGCAAGAGGTTTTGTAGGTGCAAGAAGAATCACTTTTTCTCCGGGAAATTTTTCCATTCTTTTTATTGTGAGCATAAGCGCAATTAGAGTTTTTCCTAATCCTGTAGGAAGCACAACTAAACAGTTTTTATTTTCACAAGTTTCAAAAATTTTTGCCTGATACCCTCTTGGTTCAATATTTTCTAAAAATTTCATTTTTATTAAAAAGAAGTTATCCTCTTTTTTTGATAGAATATGCTGCTAGAATCACTGCGCAAACAATTAAGAGCAATCCTATAATAGATAAAAAATTTAGTGAATAACTATTATTTAGAATAACGTTTCCGGTCAAGCTTTGGTTTAAAAAGAAAAATCCGCTGGTTAAGCTGATTATCGCAAAAGTTATTGTTGCTTTTTTTGTTCTAAACCAATCAAGAGTTTTTGTTTGTTCGTTCATTTTAAAGGAAAGAGTTTTTTGTTTAAATGTTTTATTATACTAAGAACATTGCGAAAAATAATCCAATTAAAACAAGTGAAGCTAGAAAACTCCAGGTTATAATGCTCCCAAAAAATATTTTATTTCCATCTAAATCTGAAAGTGGAATTAAATTAAAAAAAGAATAATAGACGCTTATTTTAGCAAATTCTGGGAAGTTTAAAAGATATCCCACTATTGCGAAGCACAGATTAGCAATTATTCCTGCAACTGCAATTAACCCGATATGATACTCAGTCATTTCTGAAAAACTATAGAGTCCGTGTCTTTTTGCTGCTCTGTAAATTTTTGGTTTTACTTCAAAAACAAGTGAAGCCATCCAGACAAAATTATTTATTGGAAAAAGAATAATTTTTGAAAGTATTGGAAAAAATGCTCCTGCTGGAAAAGGTCTTTTGAGTTCTGTTGAAGGGTGTGTCGAATAAAGAGGGAGGATATTCAAAAAGTGTGAAAGACCAGTTCTTTTAATTTCCCATAATCTTACTTCTATTTCTGATTCTAGGTAAAAACTAGCTACTTTTTTTGCTAGAGTATTTATTAGGATTACAAGGAGTATAGAGACAAATGCGTATAGAAAGATTTCTACTGACTTTATCATGCTCATTGCAAAAGAGAGGATTATTGTTACTATAATAATTGGGATGATTTCTTTTTTTGTGAGCATATTTAATTAATGAGGAGATTTTTTATAAAGGTTATTGTATTCAGATATTATAGTTAAGTATGGAAAACTATTTAAATAGAATAGTATAATTTTTTAATATGAGAGTTAAAAAAATAAGTGAGGTATTAGGGTCAAAAGTTTATACTGATTTTGGAGATTATTTTGGAGAAATAGAAGAAGCTAATTTATTTGAAAATAAGATTGATGGTTGGAAGATAAAAGTTGGAGGGAGTGTAATGTCTCTTATTGGAGGAGCTAAGGGAGTAATAATCCCTCACCAATTTGTAAGAGCAATCAGTGATATTTTCCTTATAAACAAATCTGCATTACCTAGCTCTGATTCAGAAATCGAAGATCTTCCAGAAGATTTGATATAATCAAATGGCAGCTGAAACAATTTTACAACACTGGATTTTTACGCAATTTATATTTCCTTTTGCGTTAATTTGGGCGATTGTTTATGGTGTTCTTGAAAAAACAAAGCTTTTAGGAGATGGAAAGCACCAACTTAATACAATTGTTGCCCTTGTTATTGGATTGATTTTTGTGGGAGCGATTTTCCCAAAAACTGTCGTAGAAAATTTAATTTTATTTTTAACAGTAGCAATTGTAGTTATGTTTGTTCTTATGCTGTTGTGGGGATTTGCCTTTTCTGATAAGGATAAAGGATTTGAACCACAAAGTTGGATGAAGTGGATTTTATGGGTTGGTGCGGGTATTGCTGTAGTTATAGCAGTTATTTGGGCTACTGGAGTTGAAAGTACTGTGATTGATTTTTTGTTTAAACAATCATGGAGTGAATCATTTTGGACAAATTTTGCATTTATCGTTGTAATTGCAGTGGCTCTGGCAATGGTTTTAAAGAAGGGTGCTTCTTGATAATGTTCTTTCTTTCGAAACATATTTAAAATAACCTTTATTTAAAACAACATGGGGATGATTTTGGCTTGGACTATTTTTTCTGGAGGAGGATTTGGAGAAATGCTTTCTCAGTGGGAACAGGCAGGTTTTTTTAGTTATTTGTTACCCTTTCTTTTAATTTTTGCATTAGTTTTTGGAATTTTAACGCGTATAAAAATTTTTCCAGATAATAAAGCAATAACTTCAATTATTTCACTAGCTGTAGGATTAATGGCACTGCAATTTGATTTTGTCTCTCGCTTTTTTTCAGAAGTATTCCCGAGACTTGGAATTGGATTGGCAGTTATATTAGTTATTATGATTTTAGTTGGATTATTTATCGATCCAGATAATAAGGGGATGATGATTGGGATGTTAGTCGTTGGAGTGATTATTACTATTCTTGTTTTAATTAATTCAGGACTTGTAATGGGAGATTCTATCTCTTACTGGATTAGAAATAATTGGACTACTTTATTTGGAATTGCTGTGTTTTTAGCAGTAATAGGAATTATTATTGGTGCATCAAATCCTACTCCTGGACCTGCAAGCAATTCACTTTTTGCACAGATGTTAAGACAACAACCAAAGTAATGTTATTTTTTCTTTTTAGAATGTTTCTTTTTTGTAGGATGAGTTGTATGTGAAGCATGTTTTCTTTCTGTTTTATCTAATAAAGGATTTACTATTTTTCCAAAAGAATCTTGCATCATTTCCATTTCTTTTTTTATCCCTCCAATATCTTTCCCATAAAAGCCTATTTTTTCTAGGATGTTAATTTGCAATTTATCTATTGTTGTTTCTATTCTTTTAATTCTTTCAGATATGCTTTCAATTCTTGTCTGAGCAAGGGTTCTGAATTCACTAAAATCTTCAATTTGCTTTTGTATTTTCTGTATTTTCTCAGAAAAAACTTGTTCTGATATTTCTATAATTGTATCAGCGTCTGCCCCTATTGCAGGAGCATATCCTTCATATGTCTCTTCAGGATAATAATCTTGCGCGTATCCTCCTTCCTCTTGTTGAGGAGGGTAGTAGATATCTTCTTCAGGGATTTCTTCTGTTGAAGGTGTATAACCTCCAGAACTTGGTTCAGAATAAGGCATGGATGGAGCAGAATCCATAATAGATTCTTGCATCTCTTCTTCGTTTTCTCCTGAAACAGCTTTTTTTATTCTTGACTGGCTTAAAGCATCATTTATTGCTTTGGGGGAAATCCCTGTCTCTTGCAAATTTTGAATAATTTCTTCTTCAGGAATTCCTTTGTTTCTCATTTGTGTTATTTGATCTAATACTCCCATTTGTCTTTTTTGTTTTAATTATAATTTTTTAATTCTTTTTTAATTTTTCTAAGTCTTTTTTTCTCACGAATTCTAATGGCTGAAACATTTTTGCTTGTTTTGCCAAAATTTCTAAATCTTCTTTTCTTGCAAATTTTGAAAATTCGTTAGAAGCGGTTTCTAAAAAACTTTTAATTCTTTCAAGATTGTTTTTTATTTCATCTATGCTCTTTTTTAATTCTAGAATATCCTCACTATTTTTTTCCTTAGTCTCTATAAGATTTTTTCCTATTAAAAGAAGCCGATCTTTCATGATTCTTTGTTTTTCTTCTAGATCTCTTATTTTGATATTAATTTCTCCAAAAGATTGAGTTGGATAATTAGTTTGTTCACCCTCCATATGAAATTTAAGTTAAATGGGTTTAAAATTCTTATGTTCTTCTAATATAAATCTAAAATTTTGATTACCTCGTCCATACTTGGCCAAGGTATGGGTTTAAAATTCTTATGTTCTTCTGGAAAATCTTTCTTAAAAGACGTAAAAAATATTTAAACCAGGAATTCTTTTAACTTTTAATGAAATTTAAAAAAGAGAGCAAGCTTTATTCTTATGAAGTTCATAGAGAAGGAGGAGAAGACATTCTTTATGTAAATTATTTGGGTGCGCCTTATGTTCCAAGTATTTCTGATTCTCCAGAAGTTATGGAGAGAGTGGTTGATTTACTTATAGAAAATTCAAATGTGTCCAGGATTGTTCTTGTTCAGCAAAAAAATTATAATTATGATTTTGAAGAAACCTCTTTACTTTTAGAAGTTGCCCAACTTTATGTTTATCTAGTTAAACAAGAAAAAATTTTATCTCAAGAAAAATTAGTTACTCGCTATGAGCAGTTCTTCTCTCAGAGGTATAATGAACTTGTTTCTTTTTTGTTTTTATTAAAAAAAGATCCCCTTGCGTCATATAGTGAACTGAAAAAAATAATATATCAATCTCGTATTTTTTTAAATAAAATTGGAGAGGAGTATAAATCTGACCAGACAAATTATATTTATTTTTTAGAAAAAATATTAGACTTAGTTGAAAATTTGAAGTTAATAAAACTTTTAATTCCATACCTTGATAATTACCAAAAAGGAAATCGTGAATTTTATCATCGAATCTTTAAACCAGACGTCATACCAAATTTTACCTTCACTCGTCTTATTTCTGCGCTTCCAGATGATGCAGAGATTGTAGACCAGTACACACTTGCTTTAGAGGATTATGATAAATCACTTGTAACTATCTTAAGGGAAAAAAATGAATCTAAATTAATCTATCATCTGGTCCCTCCTGAAAATTCTTTGAGCGAGGATCATAATCTCCTTTTAAATTTAGCAAGAGGAGTTTTAATTGAACATCAACCAAAGGCAGATGAATTTACAGATACAGAAAGAACTCGGCAGGTTTTTTTTAATATTTCCCGCGACTTATTGCAAGATTTGTCGCAAGCTAAAAAGATAAAATTGAGTTATGCTGACTTGAATAAATTATCAACTATTCTAGTAAGACATACTATTGGTTTTGGGCTTATTGAAGTTTTATTGCAGGATAGAAAAATACAAGATATTGTTTTGAATGCTCCAATTTCTATGACAAATATTTTTTTAAGACACCAGGATTATGATGAATGTTCTACAAATATTCTTCCTAGCCAGGAGGATGTGGATTCTTGGGCAGCTAAATTTAGAATGATTTCCGGAAGGCCTCTTGATGAAGCAAATCCGATATTAGATACTCAGTTAGAAATTGGAAAAATAAGAGCGAGAATAGCAATTATTCAGAGGCCTCTTTCTCCAGATGGTCTGGCATATGCTATAAGAAGACATAGGGAAGATCCGTGGACTTTGCCTTTATTTATACGTAATAAAATGATAAATCCTTTTGCAGCAGGCTTGTTTAGTTTTTTGATTGATGGTTCTAGGACGCTCTTAGTGGCAGGTACGCGAAGTTCTGGTAAAACCTCTCTTCTTGGAAGTTTGATGTTAGAAATTATCCCCAAGCATAGGATTATTGTGATTGAAGATTCTTTAGAACTTCCTGTAGAATCATTAAGAAAGCTTAATTATGATATTTTAAGGATGAAAGTTCGTTCAGCTTTATTAAAGACAACTTCTGAAGTTTCTGCAGATGATGGCATCAGAACAAGTTTAAGATTGGGCGATAGTTGTCTAATCATGGGGGAGGTTAGAAGTGTTGAAGCAAAGGCCTTATACGAAGCTATGAGAGTAGGAGCTTTAGCAAATGTTGTGGCAGGAACAATACACGGAGCTTCTCCTTATGGGGTTTTTGATAGAGTAGTTAATGATTTGGGGGTTCCTGCAACTAGTTTTAAAGCAACAGATATAATTATGGTGTGTAATCCTATAAAATCTCCCGATGGTTTGCATTCTTGGAGAAGAGTTTTACAAGTTGCAGAAGTTCGTAAACATTGGGAAAAAGATCCTCTTGAAGAAAAAGGGTTTGTAAATTTGTTAAAATACAATGTAAACGAAGATGAATTAGAGCCGAGTGATGATTTAATTAATGGAGACAGTGAAATTATAAAGGAGATCGCTTCTAATGTAAAAGGGTGGGCTGGCAATTGGGATGCGGTTTATGATAATATTTTATTACGAGCAAAAATAAAGAAAGAAATAGTTAATGTCGCAGAAAAAATAAATGATTTTAGTATTTTAGAGTCTAAGTTTAATACTCTTTCAAATCATATGTTTCATAAGATTTCTGAAAAGATAATGAAAGAGATTGGATTGCCTCTTTCAGAAAGAGTTTTTCCAGCATGGCAGAAATGGCTAAATGAAGAGATAAAGAAAAAAAGAGTGTAGTTTTTCTAAACATTTATTAATTAGTTTTTGTTTTTAATGAGCATAAAAAAGATGGTTGATGTGAAAGATATTTTAAAAAAATTTAGCAGTAAAATTGAGAAGCAAATTAAAACCTCTAAAATTGGAGAGATTCAATATAGTAGAGAGTATGTTCAGTTTAAATCAGAGATATCTCCTGAATTAGGCAAGTATGAAAAATGGTGTCATAGTTTAGGAAATATTTTAAAAATAAAAATTTCAGAAAAAGATGAAAAAAAAGTTAAAAGAAATATTGAAATTGCTCATCTTAATGTAGAGCCGTGGCAGGCCCTTACATTATCAGTTATGGCTTTTTTAGGAATTTTGATTTTAGGTTTATTAATCTCTGTTTCAGTGGCATTAATTAAGGGAAGTTTTTCCAGCTTTCCTTTTTTGTTTTTTGTTTTAATTGTTATTTTTGCTTTGTTTATGTTTTATTTTGTTAGCGGATATCCTGAAAGGTTTGCAAATAAATGGAGATTAAAAGCATCCGCTCAAATGGTTCCTGCTATTTTGTATGTTGTTGTGTATATGAGGCATACGCCAAATTTAGAAAAAGCAATTTCTTTTGCATCACAACATTTACAATATCCTTTAGCACTTGATTTTAAAAAAATATTTTATGATGTAGAAATTGGAAAGTTTTCTACAATTAAAGAGAGTTTAGATAGTTATCTTGAAACTTGGAGAGATTATTCTACTGAATTTATAGAAGCCTTTCATTTAATTGAAAGTAGTTTATTTGAACCAGATAATTCAAGAAGAATTCTTACTCTTGAAAAGGCTTTACAGGTGGTTCTTGATGGGGTTTATGATAAGATGTTAAAATTTACTCATACTGTTAGAAGTCCTTTGACTAATGTTTATATGTTGGGAGTTGTTTTACCTACATTAGGATTAGCATTACTTCCTCTTGCTTCGGCAATGATCGGAGGGATGATTAAGTGGATACATGTTTTTCTTCTTTTTAATTTAATTGTTCCTTTTTTTGTTTTTTATCTTACAAATAAAATTATGTTATTAAGGCCTGGAGGGTATGGAGAAACAAATCTTCTTGAGAGAAACCCTCTTTACCCAGAGTATAAAAGTAAAAAAGTGTATTATAAAGCTTTTCTCATTGCTCTCCCTTTTTTCTTACTAGGGTTTTTACCTTTAATTTTCCAGTATACTCCTCTCCCTGAATTAATTGGTTTGCAAAAAGATTACACTTTTTCTCAATTAGGGTTGGGTTTTTTTGGAGATGATAAAATCTTTAATTTTATTGAAGTAGATAACGGGAAAGTAGTGGGGCCTTTTGGAGTTGGAGCACTTTTTTTGAGTATGTTTGTTCCTTTTGGGCTTGCGTTATTTTTTTCTTTATCTTTTGGAGGCAGAACTAAAAATTTAATTAAAGAAAGAGAGAACACGAATCAGCTTGAAAAGGAATTTAATAATTCCTTGTTTCAATTAGGAAATAGAATTGGTAATGGGGTTCCTCCTGAACTTGTTTTTGGAAGAGTTGCAGACTCTTCTAGAGGTTTAAAAACAGAGGATTTTTTTAGAAGAGTTAATTATAATATTCAACAGATGGGAATGAGTTTAGATAAAGCAATCTTTGATCCTCAAAGGGGGGCAATTGCTTATTATCCTTCTGATTTAATTGCAACAAGTATGAGAATCCTTATAGAATCCTCAAAAAAAGGATTAAAAATTGCTGCAATGAGTTTAATGAGCATTTCTGAATATGTAAGAAATATACAAAAAATTACTAATCGACTTAGGGATATGCTTGCGGAGGTGGTTTCTGATATGAAAAGCAATATGACTTTTTTAGCACCTCTTCTTGCAGGCGTGGTTGTTGGTCTTTCTTCGATGATTGTTTCCATCTTAAATAAGTTGAATCTTGTAGAGTTAAATACTACTGAATTAGGATTTGGAAATATTGGAAATATCTTGCAAATATTTGATATGGCAAAGATGATTCCTCCTTACTATCTGCAACTTGCTATCGGAATTTATATTATTCAGATAATTTTTATTCTTACTGGAACTCTTGTTACAGTCAATTCAGGAGAAGATAAACTTGAAAAGACAAATAAAACTGGGAAAAATCTTACGCAAGGAGTTCTTCTTTATTTTATCACTGCAGTTATTTCTGTTTTTGCACTTTATGTTCTTTCTTCTGTTGTGCTTGGAGGGTTGATGTAGTTCGTTAAATTTATTAACTATTTTTCTTTTTTGTAACCATGAAGA
>Ga0180009_10002813_pt1 | contig 20226 bp, 22 predicted proteins | sample OS_PC_MetaG_FD_123537 | JGI IMG/M metagenome (GOLD analysis project Ga0180009, IMG submission 123537) | Groundwater microbial communities from the Aspo Hard Rock Laboratory (HRL) deep subsurface site, Sweden - OS_PC_MetaG | ecosystem: Environmental > Aquatic > Deep subsurface > Groundwater...
AATGCTAGTGTAGCTGATTAGTATCAGTTACAATAAAAGGCATCTATGTCTCCAAAAAATAAAAATAAGTCAGAGATTCAAGCTTTAAGGGAAGATCTGGAAATGTATAATTCCTCGATCGGTGAATCATTATTGCAAATTACAAAGTCTATAAAATTTTTGGGCAGAGAGTTTTATAGATTTAAAGATGAGATGCTGGGATTCAAAGATGAGATGTTGGGATTCAAGCAAGAGATGCTGGGATTTAAAGATGAGATGCTGGGATTTAAAGATGAGATGTTGGGATTCAAACAAGAGATGCTGGAATTCAAAAACAAGACAGAAAGTTTTAGAAGTGAAACCATTGGTTGCTTTGCTGATGTAATGGGTGAGCTTCAAACAATTCGTGAAGAGCTAACAATTTTACCTCATCAAGTAAGCAGAAATGCAAAAAGGCTTGACGTAGTTGAATCTCACCTAGGGATAATTACACCATAATTTGGTTTCTGCTTCTTACTAGACCATGGTAAAATTAAGATTCTCTTTTATAGAGAAAGCACTTTAATATCCCCGGTAGCTCAATGGCAGAGCAGGAAGCTGTCAAATGGCAGCCCATCGCTGTAAAGTGATGCGGAAAAACAGGGTGAATTCAGGGAAACCTTCTATTAATCAAGATAATGGTAACCCTGAGCCAAGCCTTAAAAACAAGGAAGGTGCAGAGACTAGGTGATTACACCCAATCTTCGCAGCTGCGGAGCGGAGCGCCCTGCTTCCAATTTTTGGAAGATGAGATAGTCCATGCCTGATGGAAACATTAGGATTACATGTAACTTCAAGGCTGTAGGTTCAAATCCTATCCGGGGAGCCAAGCTTGACGTTCGGCATAATTTAAGATTGTGTCGAAGGGTTTTATCGCATCATATCGGACTATTTTATCTTCTACCCTAAGGTTCGATAGTACGAGCTTGATTAACTGCCTTCTTTCTTCAACTTCCGAACTCTTGAATAACTCATAGGCTCGATTTGCCAGTTCCAGTAGGTATTTAGCCGTGATGTAGTAGTTATCCTCGGCTTCTTGTAGCATACCTAACCGAGTAGCTATATCAGCCTTTTGTTCGTGGAATGATTGAAAGAATTTGTCATACTCATCGTCAGTAATACGCCCTTTGAGTTTATCGAGATAAAGATTGTCCATCATTTTGGTCAAAGTCTTATTATCGTCATTTAGTTTATCTAGCTGTTTGTTGTGAAAATCCATTTTGTCTTGATGAAGATTGCTTAGATTTCCAACTACTTTTTCAAGCACCCAATCGGGGATTTGTAACCGCTTAAATACATCGCCTATTTGTTCGGTAATTGTTTCCTCTCGTAGCCAGTCAGCCCCGTGCTTGCCGTTGTATTGAGTGCAATGATAGTAGACGTGTCCTTTGTGCTTTTCTGGGGTCACAGCAAGCCCACAATGACCGCATCGCAGTAATCCTCGATAGATGTAGGGTTTGCCTGCGTACTTAAACGGCTTCTTATTAAAGCTAGCTTTTACTTGCTGTACTTGGTTAAATAGTTCTTTAGTAATAATTGGGGGATATTTATGTTTATATTGTTTTTTATTCCAAGTCATAACCCCGTAGTAGAAGTGGTCTTTTAGTATTTTATCGGTCATACCTTTTGACCAGTCAACACCATACTCGGATTTTATCTTTTGTCGTAGTAATTCCATTGAAAAACTACTAGTTGCGTACCATTCGTAGGCTTTATGAACTACTTTTGAAGCAAAGTCGTCAACTACTATTTCTGTTTTGTCTTTACTTATTGGTTCTCGTTTATAACCGTAAGAAGGACGGGCTGGATAAGTACCCATTCTAAGCATTTGTTCTTGGGCTCGTTTTACGTTGTCGCTAATTGCGTCAGAATAATACTTAGCTAACCCAAGGCTAATACTGAAATTAAACTTCTCGACTGCGGATAACTGGCTATTGATGACCTGTCCGTCTGAAACGAAATGAAGCTCTACTTCATCTTTTAATGCCCTCTCGTAAAGTATGGCTACCCGTTTATCAAAGACATTTCTTGATAGTCGGTCTACTTTGTCAAAGCAAACAGCAACTTTTTCTTTTTGTTCTAAGATGAAGTCAAGAATGTTGTCGAAGTCATTACGCTTGGTCTTATATGCACTTTCGTCGTAGCTAAACTTTTTAAGTATTTCAAAGCCTTTATTTTGACCATATTTTTCCATCCTAGCCATTTGAGCTGGTAAGGAATTTCCAGCATCAACTTGGGAAGGGTCACTTACTCGTGCTACGTATATGCTTTTCATTTAAGTACAGACCAATTATTCAAAAAGTAGTTCATCTCGTGGTCTAAAGTTCCAAGATAAACACTATTGTTGCGTAGTTTAATGTTTATGCGATAACGTAAACCGTGTCCTACTTCTAGTACCGCTTTGTCGTGAACTTTCTTTTCAATTTCAAAATAGGGAAGGATAAGAAAATTGGTCTTTTTCTCGCTATAAAGTACAAAGATATAAAAAGTGCTTCCGCTATTATGTCTTTCAAAAGAAACTTTTCTAACGTCGAAAACATAAGTGTTGAATTTATTAAGCCGTGCCGTTTTTACTTGTACTCCATACAATCTGCTTTCTTTAGTTGCTACGATGTCTAATCCTGTGTCTACACTCATAATGCTTGCATTAAAACCTCTAAAAAGTAGCTCGCTACATACTAGATATTCGCCTGCTTTACCTATGTACCCACTCTCTACGGCTAGTTTTTCTACTAGCTCTTGGTCTTCTTCTGGCTCCTTAACTATTTCAGGTTTAGTCGGATTTATGTCGTAAGTAGAGGGTGCGGTTTTAATAAAATCTGAAAGATTACCATTATTCTTAATGTCCATTACTATTTGAGCGTTCATTGAAGCGTCAGGCGTAGCACCTTCCGTTTCCAAGACACCTTTTTCAAGTGCAAGGCGAGTGATTTCTTTGTAGTGAAGCGGTTTATTTGCTTCCCTAAGAATTGCTATAGCTGATGTCTTAAATTTGTTCATTTTTTATTCTTTGCAATTTCCAAATACCGCTGACTTATTTGTTTCTCTATTAAAACCAAGGAACTTGGATTATCCCACTCTTGGTGAGCCTGTTTTGAAAGTCTAGATATTTCTGTATGTAATTTGTTTGAAGCGTCATATTTGGGTATGTAGATAGGTGGTCGCACTTTGAACGTGCGGAAGTCTGATGAGTTAGTAATAAATTTAACGACTATTGGTGCGTTTAATATGCCTGCAATGTAGTGTGCCTCATCAAGAGTAATTAACTCTCCATCTTCGCCTTCACAAATTGTAGGAGCGTGGTTTTGAAATAAAGCCCTCTTCGGCTTGTTATCCCATTCAACGTTTACTTCTGGAACTACTGACGATAGCCACTTTGTGTTGTCTCGATAGCCGACGTGTATGTTGTGGAAACTATACCTTCCAACTCGTGCCAATGCATAAAACTCTTGGTTCTTTTTTCCAATAATCTTTGCGTTATATTCAGTTTGGGCTTGTAATAATGCCTTATGTTGTAACAAGTATTTAGTTAGTAAAGGAGCTTCTTTCTGCAAAGCCTCTAGGGATAGAGGTAGTCTTGTGTCTTCATTCGTATATGGGAATGGGACAACAAACTGATTATCGATATTCAAATGATACTTTTCAATATCAACACCCTTTACCAAAGGATGTAGATATTTTTTTTCTAATAGGACTGTTTGTTGGGGAACGTTGTATTTAGATTTTGTGTTTTGAAAGTTTTTTAGATACATCAAACCCTCTGGTGCTTTTATGTCTAGCTGGGGTATTAAAAGAAAAAGTTCTTGGGGATAAAATTCAATTCCTTCTCTACCGATATAATGACAATTTCCAGATATAGCAACAAACTCTTCTAATTCATCTCTATCGACAGCATAGGAGAGTGTGGAGTTAGACTTATCTGTTTGACCTGCAACAATCTTTTCTCGTTTGAAATTACTTAAAACATCTTTGAATTTTTCGTTCTTGTTTATCTCAGCCATATCTACTCTTGATGTTTTTATATACCTATCAACGTCTATTCCGTCAAAATAATTAACATTATCTCCTTTATATAGATAAGATAAAAACCTATGCTGAACTGGCTTAAATGGATGCCCCGACTTTGTCCAGTCGATTAGCTTTTGAAGATAAAGTCTTTTTTCCATTTTTTGAATATAAAATTCTCGAAAGCCTTCATAAGTTTGTTGGAAAATAAGGTTTTCAGGCATTAAAAATGCTAGAACACCGTTTTCAGAAAGCCAGTTTTCAGCAGAAACATTAGAAATGAGAGCACAAATGTTTAGATTTATACCCCCTGTAATTCTATCCCCAGAGAAGAGATGTCTTGAAATACAAAGAGATTTTATTCTTTCTCGATAGCCAGCAGGTAGATTTTTCCAATCTATCCAAGGCGGGTTGCCGACTATTAAATCGAACCGTCCAAGATTAGCAGTCGTAAGAAAATTGGTAACTATCCTTGCCCATATTCCATTCCACCCGTTTCTCTCTAACTCTACAAATTTATTTGCTAAAGCCTCGATATGCTCAATTACAGCAGGTTTTAAGTCATTCGGGTCTGTTAGCTTCGTTATTTTCTCAACTATAGTTTTGACGTTTTGAGCCTTAATATCAGTTTCTATATTGTTCATTACTTTTGCAAAGTCGGGCTCGTGAGCAACGAAACTAAGGGGAAGAATAATATCTATATAACCCTTGATAGTTTTTATTTGATATTTTAGGCAGTCAACGTCAGAAATCGTAATCTTTTCAGGTACATAGGAGGCATCACCTAAAAATACAGGTATTTGCAATTGGTCTTTTGTTGAGATTAAGTGGGCTATATTAACAAAGTAATTGACACGGGCTGTTAAAACTGCGAGAGGGTTAAGGTCTATAGCTTTAACTCTACTCAAAACGTCTGCAAGTTTATCCTCATTATTCGAATGTTTTTCTTCTAAAATTCTTTGTATTAGATTTGTAACGAATGTGCCAGAGCCAGCACAAGGGTCTAAACCTCGCCATTTTTTGCTTGGAAGATAACTTAGTGCTTCTGTAATTAAGTTATCAGCCAACCAAGGAGGCGTATAAAATTCACCTAGACTGTGCCTAACCTTAGAGGGGATAATATGCTCATATAACTGCTTGAATAAATCACGGGTTTGAGCATATTCTTGTAGTAAAACTTTATCTTCATATTTTGACAAAATCTCAATAGCACGTTTAATGAGCTGAAAGAATGAATTATTCCATTGATTATCGCTACAGTACCAAGAGAAAAAATCTCCTTCAAGCAAATTAAGAATCCCAGCTTGTCTAAAAATATCCCCATCTTCCAATAATTGAAGTTGATACCGTATTGTATTACTGTCGTACGTTGCTAAATCATTAAATTTGATTGAGCTTTTATTAAAATGGATGCTGTTTACCACTTTATAGGCAATGAGCTTAACAATTATTGCGTATGTGGTTTGAAGCGAGTAGAGCATCATATACTCATCCTCGTTGCTTCTTACTTCAAGGTTTAATACTTTGCCCAGTTCTATTTTTCTTTCCTCTATTGTTTTTTGTTTTGTTTCATCGTCGTGGGCTAGCTTAAAAAGCTCTTTCCATTCTTGATAGAGCATCGTTGTTTTATCTGTGGGCTCATTGACCAATGCTTTATAGAATGAATTACCTAATTGTTGATACAAACTGTTATCAAAAGGCTCACAAAAATCACGTATTAAGTTTTCTGGGGTTAAAGATACTTGTTCAAGTGCTAATACTGCTCGCACTATTCTATCGAGTGTTTCACGGCTCAATTTAGACCAAGCCTCAATTTGAATTTCACCGTTTTCAATCCTTACAAAAGTTGAAATAAGTCCGTCTGTTACTAAACCTAGGTAGTCTTGCTGTGAATTTTTTGTTAGTGCATTTAGATAATCAGTAATTTGACCTGTGGCTTTATCTTTATCAAATTGTGTTTTAAGTTTGGAAGGATGCTTAAATTCAATGATGAAAGCTCCGTATTTACTATCTATGCGACCCTTTGAAATTCTTCTTTCTGTATCAAGTGCTCTTTCTTTAATAGGAAATACCTGCTGGTTAAAATTCTTTTGAATGAAACTAAAAAGACTTATTTCAAATGCACTTACTACGGTTGCTTCATTCTCTGCTGAATGACAAATTCGGTTAATGTTTAGAGCAAGTGACGCAAGCTCTTTGTCTAAGTCCGATGAGTTTTTTAACTGTAAGTATGTATTAGTTATGTTAGCCATATGTGGTTTTTATTTTTTAGGTCGATTATCGATAAAATTTGTTAAATCCTCTTTGCTTATTCTGTATTGTTTGCCAGCCTTAAATGAACGAAGTTTCCCTGATTTTATCCATCTATAAACAGTTAAATATGCAACCTTTAATGTTATAGAGACCTCTTCGATAGAGTAATACTGTTCTTGTGTCATATTAGTTTAGTTATATTTATCATTATTTAACATTGTACCTTGAAAATCAACTAGTTTTAATGGCTCAAAACGGGTCAAGTGTTCTCGGACTATCCCAAGTGGACTTCTGGTGGTTGGGAGCTTAATTGTTTTCGCTTCTGCTATTAGTCTGTACCAACTTCTTTGACCATATTTACTAAACATATTTCTAAGCTCACGAGGGGTTGTGCTATCAAAAGCCTGTTTTAGTCCGTAGAGTTGTATCGTCTTCCGTATTCCCATATTGGGGTTATTGATTACAAGGTCGGCTAGTAACGACTTAGGGCTTGTTGGTTTGTAGTCGAATAGAGGCAAGCGTTTGCTTTCAAGTTCATCTAGGTAATGAAGCAAGACCTGTTGAGCGATTGTGGGGTTAAAAAGGTTTTTTAAGGTCAATTCAGATTGAATACCCAGAGTACGGAATAGCTGTCCTATTTTTTGGCGTTTGTTTAGTCGTACTTCCATACGCATTACCTCTAGTCGTTTTCTTTCTTTGAAAGTTTCAAAAAGATTGAGCTGTAACGCATTATCGTTCTCTATTGCCCGCTTCTCGCTTTTCTCAGCCATTTCAAGGTCTTTCAGCTTGTCATAAAAGGCAACTTCATAAGAGTTACTATGCCATTTATAACTATGACCGTCGTTGCGGTAATCGGTTTGGTTTATATCAAGTGAAAGCGAGATGTTAGCTTCTTTAATTTTGCTTATGAGGTAATGAGGTGTCGTACCATCAGTTAACGGGATATTTTTTGAATAATGGATAGCGGAAACAGGGGCATTTTCTAATACTTTAGTAAAAATCATTACGCCCATTTCTTTTAGTCTGGATTTAAGTAGGGTGGTAACAGGGTCAAAGTCGCTAAGCGTAAGCTCATCAAAGTTATTTCCAAAAAGGAGCTTTGGTAAAGATAGCTCTATTTTTAGACTGGCTTCTCGTCTGCCAGTATGGTTATAGCGATTTGTGAGGGTTAATCTGGGTTTGTAGAAGCCGTTTTTTAATTCTGTTTTCGTTGGGTTTTGTTTCGCTGGTATATACCCACGACCACCTAAAGACGAGTTTTCGTCCAAAATGAGCCTTGCCGATGGTTCAAACCTATCTGGTTCGTTTATAAAATACATACCTTTACTTAGTGTTAAAACTATTGTGTCCAACATACATTTTCGTTACATCTTCAAATTTAGAAATAATTACTTTTTCGATTTCTTCCGCAACCTCTCGGTTAATCGGATGAAATATATTGAAATTACCCCGAGTAGGGTAGGTCAACCGATACCCACCTTGCGGTCTGGTATAGATACCGATTGACCCAAAATAAAAGCTGTTATCGTAAACGAAGCTCGCAAAACCTACTAAGCCCTCGTTTGCTTTGATTGGTGTTACCTGTACTTCGCTTATTGTTGCTTTCATATTTTCCCGTTAGGTTGGTTTTCAATTAACAACTCGCTTACGTAATCCTCTAATTCTTTGTCTGTCCACTCTTCAAGAGAAACCCAACCGTACATAAGCAAATCTTCTAGCATATCTGTATTGCGAGCGTGGCAAATATCGCTAATCTTATCGTTGATAATGATTTGATAAGCCTGCTCTCGGCTTACCATTTTTCCAAATGCTTTGATTTTCATAATTTTTTCTGCAACCTTTTTGCTTCAATACCTCGCTTAATGGCTTCTGATAATCGTTTTCTATACATTTGCTCAAAGACTTCTTTGAGTTTTTCGACCAACCATTTATCTAGTTCATCCATTGGTTTTTGAACTTGCATTTTTTAACACCTCCCTTCTGTTTTTATTCTTTCTGTCAATCTTTATGAGCAACGAAAAAAACTCAGTCAATTTGCTGAGTTCTTCTGAGGAAAGGGTGTATCCCTGTTTACTCGTCATTACATTTTCGGTACTCATTACCGATAGGATATAAAACAGAGAGGTAGCTACTCGTAGCTAATTATTTAGGCAGGAATTTGGGGTTAAACTGAACTGTGGTGAAGGGTTTTGATATAAAAAAATCTTTGACTTGTGTTTCTATCGCTACCTTATCGTTAATTGAGCGTACGGCGTTGTATATTTGTCTTGGCTTGTAGTCATCAGGATTATTTCTGTAAGTTTCTACAATTTCATCCCAAGACCATTTACGCTTCATATTATTTAGGTTTTTAAGCACTATACGGCAAACTATTTCCAGTTTGGTATTAAGGGGTATCTCTATTTGCTTGCCTAGAAACGTAATAACGCCAGTATTTATGTCGTATTGAGGGGCGAGCATTCCTTTATAAAGATTTAGTTGCTGTTCTAATACCTGAATTTGAAGCTCGGTCATATATGCTTCTCGTGCTTCTAGTTCTAATTCTCGCTGAGTTTTCTTTATTGTTACTGGCGGGTCATATCTTTCAAAGCTAGTTATATCGAGTTGTGGCGGTTCGTATATGGGAATTTCTGGTAGCTGGAAATCCTTAATAAAATCTAAATTAGGTAGTTTGAAAGATGAGGCAATAGAACTTATTGATTTGGCAAAACTAGCAGTTTCGGCAATAGTGTTAGCAATTTTTGTAAACTGCTCAGCATTAGCTTTTATAATAGGTTCAAAAATCTTTACCCGTTCTTCAACCGAGAGTAGGCTTATTTGACCAAGTGTTAATTTTTTGTCTGATAGTTTTGGCATAATTCATTACGTTTTCAAAAAGGGATTTATTGCATCTCCTCGACCATTTTCTTAATTTTTTCTATTCTTGGTTGACTGTCTTTCCCACTTTCGGCAATTTCACCCTTTAGTGCCTTCATTTTTTGCTCAATCTGGTTAGGGGTAATATCCTGCCTAGTTTTGTCGATAACAAAGTGCATAAATCTAGTCAATAAAGGTTTGTCTGCTTCTAGTCTAATCTTTGTGATTGCGTCTAACTTGACTACATCATCAAGAAGTAAAGTAAGTGCCGCCTGAATGACTTTTAAGTTTTCGGACAATATCTTTGCATTTTCGATATAGTGGTCTGCTTGCATTTGACCAGTTGTATAAATTTGCCTCAGGTGTAAATACCAGTCGTTTGCACTTTCTAGGTCATCGTTAATTCTTCTTATATCGTAATTTAACTTGTAAAGGTCGTTAATAAGTTTTATGTCGTGGAGTTCCTCGTAATAGTCCCGTCTTATTGGTAGGGGTCTCATTATTGAGGCGTAGACGTTTCCCGAGTTTATTGTTGACCTGAATGCTGGTAGTAGATAAATGTTGTCGTGAACAATAGTACCTAGCTCATCAAAGAAGATTTCCATTGATACTAATGCGTTGAAATGTTTAACCTGTCTCTGGTAGTACTTTTCAAGAATTTCACCAACACGAAGGAAGAGAAAGGCAAAGAAAGCACCTGCAAACGAAGCCACAACACTTTTCATAAAATCGGCATCGTTTGATTTGAAGGCTAGCGAATAAAGACTTGATAGCCAAAAAATAATGAAACTCGAAATTACCAGCACGATAATAATTGCTAGGTAGTTCACGATTTTTTGTCTATTTAACAGCCACTTTTTGTTAGTTTTTTTCATAGCGATTTAGGTTGTGATAATCTCGGCTTGGTCTAACAAGTTCATAGCAAGACTACTTAGCGATAGATATTCATATGCTCTTTGCGGGTCATCAATTTTAGCGTCAGACGTATGGCTTTTCTCATTCCTGAACATATCGATTGCCATTGTTAGGAACTTTACGCCTTCGTTAAAGTCGTGGTCTACGTTTTGAGCGACAGCACCTTTGATATGTAGCTTGGTATTTCCAAAAGCCTTTGAGCCTGTTTCGTGTCCAGTTAGAACCCTTAGCCTATCCCTAACAACCTTAAAGCCCTTTTCAACGGCTTCGGGGTATTCCTCTTTTTCAAATAGACTATGACATTTATTGTAGATTTCTTGATGCAATACAGATAAGTCTGGTGTCGATTGAGGTTTACGTTTTGTTGAGGTTTTGCCAGTAAAATCTTGGTATTCAGGTTCAGATTGAATTTGAGTAAAGTATTCGACAAAAGCAGGAAGGAGTTCAATGCGATAAGTGCCATCGTTAGTTTCTGGCTCAGGCTGATATACAAAAGGGTCATCGACAATTTCTATTGTTTGAAACCTGCTTGGCACTTGTAAGACCTTTAATACTTTTAGGTCATTTTCCAGCTTGGCAAATAGCTGTTGTAATTCAATGCCAGTATATTTGCGATTAAGGTCGTTTGTGGGGTCTATTATCAATGGTTGTCCTGACGGTGCGAGGACACTTGCATCTTCTATGGCATCGAGCAGGAAATATAGTTTTTGTTTGCCGTTCATCATATATTCATTACATTTTCAATACTTATGTTTGTTTATCATATTTTATCAGTTTTTGTTAGAATAATGCTAGCTATGGACAATCCAAAAACTAAAAACTTTGCGACTATTTCGGAAGAGGAGAGAAATAACTTTAATGCTACTGTTGGTCGTTATCCAGAAGAAATGAAATACGCCGACAAACTTCTTTATCTTTATGAGAACTTAGCCAGTCATTTGCACGAATACCCAAGAGATTTAACGCCTGTACTTCAAATGTATTGGACTTGTTTTAGAGGTTTTCTAATAAGCAGTCAGTTAATGTTTCACGCCCATTTGCCAGAAGCCTACGCAATTATAAGTAGGTCTGCGGAAGCAGTAGCCTCGGCTCGTAAAATGTCTATGAACCCAGAGAAAGTACCAGAGTGGATAAAGGCTGAAAAAGAAACCTCAAAGCCGTTTAGACGCATATTAGGGAAACTATTCCCAGAGGAAGACAAAGTGGTATACCCAGAGATATTTAATATCTATGAGTTAATGTCAGAGTATGGAAGACACCCGAGTTTTAAGAGCACGATATTTTTTAGTGGATTGGGTAGAATGAAAACAGAAAATAAGGTAGATTTTACTTACTGTGATATTGAAGACGAACTAAATCTTAGAAGATGTCTAAACTATCAAATCTACGCCTACTTAAAGTTTTTGTCTGCATTTAGAGAGATATTCAAAAAGCATTTAGCTAAAGGGTGGGTCAAAGAGTTTGAGCAAACCGAAAGTGAATATCGGACATATAAAGAAACGCTAAGAGGCGTATTCCAAAGCGGGTAAATTAAAGGTATCGAATACTGTTTGGATATTCTGTAAACTAAATCCAAACTCTATCTCTCGGTTCTTAAATGCGTTTACCAAGGGGAGCGATTTTTTATAAAAAAATTTAGAATAATATAGCATTAACCGGTATATTGACACTCATGGTACGATCAATTTGTATTACAAAAATTGAGGAAAAAATGAAAATTAAACTTACCGAGCTTGAAGAACTATCAAAAAAAGCACTCAAAAAGTATGGTTACACAGAACAAGAATCAGAAGTAATTTTGGATATGCTAATGTATGCCCAACTTCGTGGCAACAATCAAGGGATAGTCAAGTTGATTGGCAGAGGAATTCCTAAACACGAGAAAGCAAAAACACCCACTATCGAAAAAGAAACTCCTACCACAGCTTTGATCAATGCCAACTTAACTATGGAAGCTATTGCCATGGATCAAGCAGTAGAAATGGTGATTAAAAAAGCCAAACTCATGGGTATAGCGATTGTTGGTACTCACAATGGTGCTGGATCCTCTGGAGCTATCGGCTATTGGTCAAGGAAAGTCGCAGATGCCGGATTAATTGGTATAACTATGTCCAGTTATCCGATTGGCAGTGTTCCACCCCATGGGTCTTATGAACCATTGTTTTGTACTAACCCTATTGCTTGGGGTATTCCTACAAAAGATGAACCAATTGTGTTGGATATGGCGTCAGCCTCAATCGCATACTACGGTTTAGTAGAGGCTAAGACAGAGGGGAGAAAGTTATTGGCAAAACTAGGCTACGATAAGAATGGAAACGAAACCAATGACCCAGGTGAAATTATGGAAGGTGCTACCAAACCATTTGATCATGGATTCAAGGGAGCTGGATTAGCAATGATGGTACAGATTATTGGAGGTGCTTTGGTTGGTGCAGACTTTCTTAATGGTAGTGACAACGATGGCAATGTGATTATTGCTATCAATCCAGAATCACTTGCAGGGACTGATAGGTTTTTTAATGAAGTAACTAAGATGATCAGGGCAACTAAAGGTGCTAAGAGACTTGAAGGCGTTAACGAGATATTTGTTCCAGGAGAAAGAGGAGACAAAACAAGAGCGGAGATATTGAAATCTGGAGAGATAGAAGTTGGAGACAACCTCTACTCGGAGCTAAGAAAGGTAGCGAGTCAAGCATAGTTACTAAGATTTTGCTATCTATTTATCCGATAATAAATTTCCTCACTTTTTCCCTCTTGAAAAAATTAGCTCGTGTAGTGACCTGTTGGGGGAGCTCAATAAGATAAACAAGTCCTAACATAGTCTAATTCGGGGAGCGAATGATAAAAAGACCTATAAATAGGTCTTTTTTATTATGATATACTTTTAAATATAAGGAGAAACTATGAATTTAAAAAATAAAACTGTAGTAATCACTGGTGGATCAGAAGGACTTGGATTTTCATTAGCAAAAAAGTTCTCAAGTTTAGGAGCTAATATCCACATCATTTCTAGAAATAAAAATAAGCTAGATAAAGCTGTTGAATCTATTGGGCTAAATATAATTGGTCACATGGCTGATGTGAGTAATACTAGTGATATTGAAAGAATAACTAGTGAGATTGGTGAAGTTGATGTGTTGATTAACAATGCAGGTGTTTGGATTGAGGGTTTAATAACTGACAATTCTGTAGAAGAAATTTCGACAGCAATAGACATTAATTTGAAAGGTGTAATCTATACAACTAAAGCATTTTTATCAAAACTATTAGAAGCAAATGAAGCTCATGTGTTAAACATTATCTCTACATCTGGCTTTAAAGGGAGAGCTAATCAATCTGTTTATGCTGCTGCAAAATTTGGGGTATCGGGGTTTACTCAGGCACTAGAAGAAGATTTAATTGATACAAATGTGAAGGTAAGCGGTTTTTATCCTGGTGGAATGAATACAACCTTATTTCAGAAAGCAGGTTCATCTAAAGGTGGATCAGATTGGATGGATACAGATAAAGTAGCTGAGCTTATTGCTTTTATGATTGAGCAGGATGCAACCATGGTCATAGATCATGTAGTTTTGAATAAAAGAAAAACAAAGACTTCAAACTAAACAACAAGTCCTAATATAGTCTAATCCGGCGAGTTTTAGTCTCATAATGTTGATACTTGGCTCATTTTTTTGTATAATACTACGATGAGTATTGAGCGGAAATTTTCTATAATTAGACAAGAGTATGGATATGCTGGCATTCAAGCCTCTGGTGTGACTACGGACGGTGAGTTGATCATGAGCAATTCTCCCCAAGACCTTAAGGTGACTAAGGGATTGACTAGAGTAATTAAAAATCCTCCAGTGTTAGCGTTAAGTAGAAACGGCCCTTTTTAAATTAAGTAGAAATGTCCCCTTTGGGTTTTCTACTTAGTATTGTTAAACGGCTCCCATGGGCTTGTAGAAGCAACTGATTTCTTCCAATTCTTCAGCACTAGATTCCCATGGATTTCTTTTTTGTTTAATTAGTATAGCATCGACTAACTGATTTAATTGTTTGCTGCTTGTTTCTCTGGTATCGGGTAATTTCTTGATCATTGTGTATTCAAGTGCTTGATCCTTGCTGTCCCAGAGCGTGATTGAACCATCATGTCTTTCTCTAACAGTAACAACTGTCTTTCTCAGGGTGTAGGCCGACCTCTTGGTTTTAATTTGAAAAATAGTGTTTTGATATTGGAGCATTAAGTTTTTAGAAATAACTCTTTTTTCTTTGATACAAAGTATCTTTTTTAGATCAATATTTCCCCCAAGTTTTCTGTGCATATTGACGCCGGATCTTGGTTTGATGCTAAATTTTTGAGCAAACTGTTTAGTAAATTTTGGTAAAAACATGACCCACCCCCTTTCAAGTGTCGTTATTTTAACTTAGAAACTTGTCTTAGTTTAAAGGGGGCGGGTCACTTCTACCTCAAAAGAGCTTCCGCTTTCAGGCAACTTGTCAATTGAGCGAAATGCTATTTCTTTGCATGAACCTGCTCCATAAATATTGCCAGTCGGCAAATGTGCAACAGCCCTAGTACTCCATCCTCGTAATTTTGCCCCAGTATATTGTTAAAGAGCTTAACTAAGTTTAAATTTCTCCCTTGCTTTCTCTCTGGTAAATTGCCAGTTGATTTTACACTTATCCTGGTTTCTCTTTTTTACACAGGCTGCTACTTCTGATTGCATGGTATGAAAATCAGGTATGCGCCTGTTCAGGCATTGTTGTTCAAGCGAGTGGATTTCAATTTCCGCCCCTGACTTTACCGTCCCCTAAAACCTAAAATAGAAAACATTGTCTTAACAAGCTAAACTCAAATTAGAATTGCCGAATTGCATACTAAGGCCTAAGATGTGGATAAATGCTCAGATTGCGTACCACAAAAACAGGTTCAGGAAATACTGCTGTCCAGGTCATTGAAAGAGGAGGCCACAGGATAAAGGTAGTAAAGCATATTGGGACAGCTGGTGATGACACTAAATTGCGGGAGCTTTTAGAAAAAGGTCAAAGATATATTATGCAGGCTACAAGTACACCTCCTCTTTTCCCCGAGATGTTTAATGCTAAAAAAGATCAGGCAGTGAGTGTTGATGATCTTGAATTTACCAATACCTACCACAGCTTTGCCTATGAATTTCTCTCATATTTTTACGGGTTGCTTGGTTTTGGTTCAATCGACAATGATAGTTCAGAGGAAGCTAAATTACTAGCATTTCAGTTAGAACTTCTTAAAAATCATATAACCGGATGTTTAAGCATACCCAGCAATGGTATTTGACTTATATCAAATTTTATTTCTGGTTCTCTATTAAACAACCTAGGTTTAGGAATTTGAAGATTAGACTCTAGTAAATCAAAAATTGTTAAATCAACATTTTCATCAAATTTACGGGCAAAAAATGCATTACTTGCCAATAGAAAAGGAAAATCTTTGGTTATAAAGGTTTTCGGACGTAGTTTGATTTTTCCGCTTGCGATTAGAGATTTAGTACTATTTGCTGTAGAGTTTTTCGAGTAAAGCCTGGAATCCACATCTGGTATCCATACAATTGCTCTTCTATCATCATTTATGATTTTTCCTGTGTAATGGGTATTCATTAAGACTGTCTGAAAGAATCCCTCATCTGGTATAAGAGTATTCCTATAGAACTTTCTAAATCTTGCTATCTTAGGACTTGAGGAAATAAATTCGCAGCAATCTCTACTCAGGATCTTCCACTGACCCCCAATGTAGGGTGTTATATTTGGAAGAAAGACTCTTTTAAATGGAGTACCTAAAAAACCATTATTTGATTCACAAAAATAATTGTTGATGCGATTTAAGGTATTGGGGCGCATCTTTACTTGATCAGCAATTTGTATAAAGTTTTTTCCCTTATTCTGTCTAAGAAAATCTTTAATAGCTGATTGTGGCTTTAGAGGGAAATCCTGCCCACTAAGGTTGATAAAAAAATCCCATTTAGTACTTATCTTTAATAACTTTCTGATGCCTCTTAATTCAACATCAACCATACTATATCCACCCCAAACTACATTCTGACTATTTAACAGTTGAGAGTTAGGAAAATCTTCTAAAAAATTCGATACTTGTTTATATAGATCTCTACCAGCTCGCTTGTCCACATGCACCAAGTAATGATTTTTAGGGTCATAAATTGCCTTAAAAAGTCTTTTGAGCTGGTTAAGATACCTGTGTACCATGATAAAGTATGCAATCATATGATATTCATAAAATATTAAGAAAATAGACCAAGACTTGAACTAGGTGAGTAATAGTTTCTTTAGCAGTTAATTAAAGGAGTTAAGCTTTGAGTTAGAACAACTATTAAATCTTCTTGTTCATAACTATATACTATTTAGATCTAATTAGATAGGTTTGTAAGTTCGCAATGGAATCCGCGCAGTAACCCAACTCAGGTAGAATGCGCAGATGTCAAAAAATCATAATAAACTAACTCCTCTAGAACGAGAAAAAATAGCTGTTTGGTTAGCTCAAAATAAGAGTAAGCGAGAAATAGCTCGAAGATTGAGTCGTAGTGATAGTACCATTAGAGATGAGATTGAAAGAAATAGTTTTGGTGATTACTATGTGGCTGTTCATGCTCAGGCTAGAGCTGAAAAACGTGTAGTAAAAGCTCGCAGGCGTCATCCTCTCAAAAACAAATCAGTGTATAAATATGTGTTAAAGAAACTCAGGGGTGGCTGGAGTCCAGAGCAAATTTCAGGAAGACTAAAACTCAAACACCTAGGTAATAATTTTTGGCATCTTCATCACGAGACAATTTACAGATTTATCTATGCTAAAGAAAATAAACATAAAATGCTCTGGGAGTACCTCCCAAGGAAACAAAAGAAGAGAAAGGAAAAGTATGGCAGAAAAGTCCAAAAATCTAGAATACCAGATAGAGTTAGCATTCATGATCGACCCGAGGAAGTAGAAAGTCGAGAAGTCTTTGGTCACTGGGAAGGTGACTCAATTGAAGGCAAAAATCATCAGGGTGGCATCCACACTGAAGTGGAAAGAAAAACCAGATTTATGTTAGCTGGGTTTGTTAGAGATTTAACATTCCAACCTACTTCGCAGATCCATACTCTAGCTGGCAGCGAGGGACTAATGAAAACAGTAATGGACTTATCAGAAGATACTTGCCAAAGAAAACTAACTTTTTAAAATACAAACAATGGGAGCTTGATGATATGATTAATGAAATTAATAACCGACCTAGAAAATGCTTGGGTTTTAGAACCCCTCAAGAAGCATTCGATGAAGAATTAAAAAGTACTAGTGCGCGGATTCCAAGTCGAATGTAGGTCTGTTATAGTAGTTTTACTATGAAAAAATATTTCCGCTCTCCTTTAGCTTGGGCTTTACTTTTAGCTCTGGGCACTGTTCTTTTTACTTCTATTGCCAGCCAGAGCAGTAGTTTGTTTGATACCGGGCGAATGATGGGTGAGAAAATAGCCATCAGTATGATGGATGACGCGGCGGGTGGCGCGGTGGGTGGCGCGGTGGGTGGCGCGGTTGGTGAAATGGTGCGCGGAATGGGTAGAGGTTTTATGCCCCCATTCCCAAGCAATGATGCTTTAAACGTTAATGAGCGTTTATATTCAAAATATGCTAACTATAGTTTAGTTGTTAATGATGTGAGTCAGTATATGCAGCAACTGCGAGAATATGTATTAAGCGTTGAGGGTCGAGTTCTAAGCTCCAGCATTAGTTCTGATCAAAAATATCAATCTGGGTACATGTACGCCAAAATCCCAGTAGTTAAATTTGAAGAAAGTAATACTCGAGTTGCTAATGGTGTTAAGCAAATATTTAGCCAAGATATTAACGCTGATGATCAAACTGGGCAATATGTTTCACTCAAAGAGAGAATTGATGAGCTAGATCAGCAAAAAAAAGAAAAAGAAATTGAGTTGAAAACAGCCACAACAGATTTGGAGAAAACCCAAATTAAATATCAGATCGATAGACTTGAGGCGCAAATTAAGCAGCTCCAGTCTCAACAGGGGAGCCTTGAGGAGCAAGTTGAGTACTCAACTCTTAACGTGACAGTGGCAAGTGATAAGCGTTTTTTCAACCCTCAGGCCCAACCAGAATCTTTGCGAGAAGAGTTAGAACGAGCTTGGGAATCAGTCAAAGAAATCATAATTGTTGTTGCTCGCTTGTCAGTTTGGGTAGTTGTTTATAGCTTACTTTGGCTACCCTTAGTTTGGCTTTTAAAGTTTATAACAAGCAGGTTGGGTAGCAAAAATCAATAGTAATAAAGTTGAACTTTTGAGCTTAAGCGAAAAAAATTTGCAAAAAATAAAAATTATGTTATGATGCTTGCTTGCTTAACAATTAAATAAATAAATCCGCCAAAACTGGAGTCGCGATCCAGAAGTCCTTTTAGGAAGCGGTGCTTAGCAAAATCTAAGCCGGTGCGCCCGTAATAGCGCTAGAGTGTGTCGGAAACGGAGCACTTGAATAATAAGGGTCATCCTTATCGTTTTCAAGTCTCCCGGTAAATACCGGGATTTTTTGTAACAGGATGGCTAAATTAGGGTGGTACCGCCCTTCTGAATAAGAAGAGCCCCTTGAGTTTCTCAATCATTGGATTGAGAGATTCGAGGGGCTTTTTTGTGGAAAAAAAAGAGAAAGGAAAATATGAAAAATAAAAAAACTGTCAATAAACTTTGGGGAACAGCTTTCAAGCACGCGCCACAAGAACAAGCCGTGCTATTTGCTGCAGGCAGGGATGTTAAGGGTTTACCTCCAGCCGATGAAGTTTTAATTCCTTATGAAATTACGGCAAGTAAAGCCTATGCCCACGCCTTATATGAGCAGAAGATTATCACCAAAACAGAATGCAGCAAATTATTAGTTGGTCTTAAACAGCTTAATAAACTGTATCAACAGGGCAAGTTTACATTAGATCCTTCTAAAGAAGATGTACATTCTAATGTTGAATCTTGGCTGGTAAATAAACTCGGCATGGATGTGGCTGGCAAAATTCATTCTGGTAGATCAAGAAGCGATCAGGGTGTGGTTGATGTTCTTTTGTATATGAAGGAAGCCAACCTAATGATGCAAAAAGAAGTACAACTTTTAATTAAAACTTTGACTTATTTAGCCAAAAAAAATGCTCATGTATTATTACCTGCCTACACCCATCATCAACATGCCACCGTGACTACTTGGGGCAATATGCTCCATTCCTATGCAGAAGCATTCAAGAAAGACTTAAAAAAACTACAGATTTGGCATCAACTGGAAGAAATCAGTCCTTTGGGAAGTGCCGCTGCTTACGGCAGCACCTATCCAATTGATAAGAATAAAATTAATAAACATCTTCAGTTGAATCAGGTTTTTAACAATGAAATACAAGTAATGACCTTTAAGGGTGATGCTGAAACTTTGATGGTTTTTAATTTAACAATGTTAATGAATCATCTTTCGTCATTGGCTCAAACATTAATTGTATTTTCCACTAAAGAGTTTAACTTTATTCAAATTAGCGATGAGTATTCCACCGGCAGTTCGATTATGCCTCAAAAGAAAAATCCAGATCCTTTGGAAGTAATGAAAGCAAAAGCATCAATGTGCCACGGGTATCTCATGAGTTTGCTGAGTTTAACTAAGGCAACTTTTGTTGGATATAACCGGGATCACCAATGGGTAAAGTATCTGGTGATGGATGCAATTGAGGAGGTAGCTCTTGCCCCCAAGATTATGGTCGGTGTTCTTAATACCATGAAAGTTAATCAAGAAATCATGGCTAGCTGGACTCAAAAAGGCTTTATTCTAGCTCAAGCGGTAATGGAAGGACTAGCAATGGAGTTTCAGTTACCCATGAGATTAGCTAAGTTGGTAATTGAGGCAACGGTTAAAAAATGTGATGAAAAAACCGGATTTCAGCTCTCTGTACTAAATCAAGTATTGACGGAATATCAACTAATGATTTCAGTTTCAAAAGCACAGTTCGGGAGTTGGACAGATCCGTTATTAATTGCTCAAAAACAAATGAAAAAGAAATTATGATGAAAGGAGTCAATATGAAAGATACTATCTTTCAAAAATCAAACTATATAAAAGTTGCCACTCACGAAGGTAAAAAAAACGAGGTTAAAAAAATAGTCTTGCTCTATTCTGGTGGCTTAGATACATCC
>Ga0180009_10002814_pt1 | contig 20225 bp, 14 predicted proteins | sample OS_PC_MetaG_FD_123537 | JGI IMG/M metagenome (GOLD analysis project Ga0180009, IMG submission 123537) | Groundwater microbial communities from the Aspo Hard Rock Laboratory (HRL) deep subsurface site, Sweden - OS_PC_MetaG | ecosystem: Environmental > Aquatic > Deep subsurface > Groundwater...
CTCCCTCTCGCTGGTTGGTTTTGGGACATTTGAAGTGCGCAAACGCGCCGCACGCACCGGCCGCAACCCCAAGACGGGTGAAGCGCTAAAGATCAAAGCTGCCAAGGTCCCAGCATTCAAGGCGGGCGCAACCCTGAAGGCTGCGGTAAACGGCACCAAGAAGAAGTAAGTAAATATTACGCTTCCCATATCAATGGTAAGCGAGGCGGGCACTGCCTCCATGCGGTAGTGTCCGGCTGGGCATCCAGTCCAGCAATCGACCGGGACCGCATTATTTGCCGATCAGTTTTACAGGTCACTTAGAAACAGCGGATCGTAATCCTCGTCCACGTGGTTCTGGTTCCACAAGCCAGACCGACAAACCTATCGCAATGACGGCCCCATGCCGATTCGGTACGGCCTGCTGTTATTGCTCTCGCGAGCTCAATGAATTCGTGCTACATACATTTGCTGCTGCACATACTGAAAAACAATTTCTGCCCTTAGCTCGATTTCTTCACTGGAAAACGTATCAGGCATGCCCTCAAGCAACCCGTCGATAATGGCTGACTTCATCTGGGCCTGGGCAGACGCACGATCGCGCAGATTACCCATCTCATGTCGGCGCTTCTCGACGGTGTCCATGAGTTCCTGCACCACCTTCTTGATCTTGTCGATGTCGGCCTTGGTGATGCTGGCATTTTCCTTCGACAAGAGGTCGTACACAGCCAATTCTTTGTCGCTCTTGAAGCCCTCACGTACATACCGCTTCTCTTCATAATCGAGGGAGTCATGCAGCTTGAGCAGGTCATCGAATACGCGCTGGATTTCGGCATCATCCTTGTCGTGGTTGTATTCGGCGATGATTTCCTGATAACGCTTGTAGAGGTCGATCCGGCTGGGGTTCAGCGCAAGCATGCGGTCAAGCCGCGCCTGAATGCGCTCCTGCAAGGTCAGGACGGCCGTTTCCTTGAAAGGTGACTTCGCGAACTCAGCCCGCAGCCGTTCAAAGTCGATTCCTGACAGGTCATACTGCTTCGAAGGTTGATTCGCCTGCTCCTTTGGAGCCACTTCCAACGATGTGTCGATCACACCGCGAATCTCTTGCATGATCGCGGTGATGTCCACCTTGGGCTTGGGCTTTTGCAGCAGGTTGTAGATTGCTGAGATCGCGCTTTCCTGAGGCTCGTACTTGAATACGCCAGGGTTTGGAAACAACCCTCGGAAGCGGTCTTCAACGTCTTCGGCGAGCACCTGAAAAGTCTTTTTGTTCTCTGCTGAAGTGCTGAGGGCGTTTTGAGCTTTCAGTAGTGCCGCCCAAGATTCTTCGCCCTCTTCGGCGTGAACCAGCACATTCAGGTCAAAGCCAACCGTACTCAGGTGCGCTTGCACCTTGCTTATCGAGGCAGAGTATTCCGCCAAGGCCTGCTCCTCATCAAACAGGGGATCGGCTGGCGAGCCCTTATCGCCCTGAGCATAGGTGGCCAGTGCTTTGCGCAAGCTCTTGAGCATGCCGTTGTAGTCGATAATCAGGCCGTTTTTCTTGTTGGCCGCCACTCGGTTGACGCGGGCAATGGCTTGCATCAGGGTGTGCCCCTTCATCGGCTTGTCCAGATACAGCGTCGCCAACGACTTCACATCAAAGCCGGTCAACCACATCGCACAGACCACGGCCACCCGGAACGGGTGCTTGGCATCTTTGAAGCACTCGTCGAGTCCCTTGCCACCGATACCCTGGACCATCACCTCACGGTACGGTCGAACATCAATGCCCTCGGCAGCGAAGTCCTTCACTTCATTCTGCTCAGGGCTAAACACAGGGTGAATCTGCGTATCGATCATCCATGAAATTTGCGCGCGCAGACGTGCCACAAATTGGGGGGCGGGCTTGCCAGCCTTGGCGAAGTACTTTTCTTCCTGCAATAGCTTGTCTTGCAGCTCCAGCCGCTTGTCCTGCCATTTGACCTTGATGCGCTCGGCCATTTTGGCGCATGTGATCTTGTCGATACACACCAGCATCGCCTTGGCATTGCCACCGTACTTGGGTACCTCGCCCGCCTTGACTGGCGACTCCATCAGACGCCAGCGCTGGTGGTAATGCTCAACAAAGTCGGTCGCCACGTCGTTCAGATGGGTGTCTGAGGTGAACACCGGGTAGTCTCGTGCCAGTTCACTGTAGAGTTTTTTTTCCTGCTCCTCGGTCAATTCCCCGTCGGCGCGGGCGGCATCAATACGCGCTTCAATGCGCTTGTTCAGTTCGGGGTCGATGATGCGCAGCTTCTCGCCACGGTTCTCGTAATACAGCGGCAAGGTCGCACCGTCCGCCACTGCACGCTGAAAATCATAGACCGACACGTAGGGGCCAAACACCTTCTCCGTTTCGTTCCGCTCTTTTCCATCGATGAGCGGGGTGCCAGTGAACGCCATGAACGTTGCGGACTTCAACGCCATACGCATTTGCGTCGCCAGCCGCCCATATTGGGTGCGGTGCGCTTCGTCCGACAGGACGATGATGTCGCGCCGCTGTGTCCACGGCTCCGTCACGCGCTTGTGAAACTTGTGAATCAGGCTGAACACATAGCGGCGGTTCTCATCACTCAGCAGCCGTTGCAAACCTTCGGCGCCGCTTGCCTTGTCGCTCTTGTTGGTCGAGACGCCGCAGCCCACTAAGGTGGTGTAAATCTGCACGTCCAATTCCTTGCGGTCAGTCAGCAACACGAAGGTGTAGGCGGCCGAAATCTTGCGGTGCACCTTCTGGCAGAAGAAAACCATCGAGTAGCTCTTGCCACTGCCTTGCGTGTGCCAGAACACGCCCAGCTTGCCAGCCAGCACATCAACGTCGCCAGATATAAGCTTGGTGATTGCCTTGTTTACCCCGATGTACTGGTGATTGCGTGCCAGCACCTTGACCGTGTGTTCCTCGCTGCTATCGAACAAGGTAAAGTTCTCCACGATGTCCAGCAGCTCGCGCTTGTTGCACATGCCGCGCAGCAGAATCGGCAAGGTGGGCGTGAGCGGAGGCACGTCGTGCTTGGGTGCCGGGTCTGAATCATCCTCGTTGAGGCGCTTCCAACGGTAGAAATGATCCCAACTGCTGGTGATGGAGCCGAATCGCGCATCCAGCCCGTTCGACACAATCACCAGCGCGTTGTAGTGAAACAGGTGCGGAATCGTATCCTTATAATCGGTGTAGTTATCGTCGAACGCCGCCTTCAAGCCCTTGTCGTGGCGCTTGAGTTCTATAAACACCAAGGGTAGACCATTCACGAACCCAACAAGATCGCAGCGCCGTCTGAACGGGCCGCTGTGCACCCACAGCTCGCGCACCACCAGAAAATCATTGGTCTCTGGCGTATCAAAGTCGATCACCTTCACATGCACGTCTTCGGCGGCATTGCCCGTTGGCGACTTCAGCGTGATACCGTCGCGCATCAGCTTCCACTTCGCCTCGTTGTGCTGCAACAAGGTCTTGGTCGGGTCAGCGTCCAGCAGTTGATCCCGTGCAATGGTGAGTCTGTCGCGCCCCTCGGCGGTCGCTGCCAGTTTTGGATTCAGTTCGGCAAGCGCCTTGTCCAGCTCGCGCACCAGCACAACTTGTGATGCGTCCTTACGGCCAAGCAGCGAATCGGGGCCGAAAGTTTCTGCGTTGAAGGCATAGATCGAGCGCCAGTCCAGGTTTTCCTCGAACAGTTTGGCTGCGGGTTCCTGGACGTTGTTGTCTTCTGAGTAATCGGCGCTGGCCATGTGTTTTATTTTTTCCTCGGCGTTTGTTACACCTGAATTGCGCCGGACATCAGTTTGGGTAGCAGCGCATCACGCGCAATGGTCAGTTGACCGTTTTGAATGATGAGTGTGTTTCGCAGTTCTAACACAGGCAAGCATCGCTCATGGAAATCTTGCAGAACATCCGACGTGGGACACAAGAGCGGCGCTTCTTCAAAGTCTGAAGCCGTAACTGCCGGGTAAGCAGCGCCTGTGGCTCGATTAGTCAGATAAGCAACGAAGTCATCGGAGGTTGTAGCGAAATAGAGGTAAGAAAACGGGACACACTTGGCGGACAACACGGCAAACCCAGTTGAAACAACAATGTCGTCATCCGGCTGCCACATGAGCGCATAAGATCGTCGATTTGGTCGGACGCATGACCAGATCACATCGCCATGCTGCACGAGGCGGCGAGCACGCCCCGGAGCTTCAGCAAATAGCATCTTCGTTGCGCCTAAAACGACTCCCGTCTCAACTGATGCAATGTCCACATACTGAATTTCGTTCGGCTGGGATTTGCTGCTCAGACTCGTCCGATTAACCTCGGCGACTTCGTTTAGCAACTGCATGTTCCAGCCGTCTGGGAGTGTTCCTTCGCGCGTAGCCGATTCATATCCTGGAAATCGCAGATTCACAAACCACTCGCGGTACAGCAGCCGTGCAGATTCTTCGAGCAACGCAATGCGGCGGCGATTGGTTTCGATCAGGTCATCGAAATAGAACAGTCGCTTTGAGATTTCAGTTTGAGTACACAACGGCGGATGCACGACCTTCAACCGCTGCAAGTCACTTCCTCGAATTCCTTTCACTGTTGCTCCACTCACGATGGAGCGAATTAATCCTCTACCTGCTGGTGATCGGAAGTAGTAAAAATAAAATGGCGGATCGGCAATCTCTGAATTCAATCGCACTCGAATAATCGAAGACTCAAATGTGGTCGGCTCTTCAATATCCCAGGCAAGCGCACATCTGCCTGCGCCTTCTTCAACAAGTGAACGACGGCCAAACAGAAGATCACCAGACTTGACACCATCCTTTACGAGCTCTTGCTCGGTCATCTGAACACGTGACATGTTTTGCATACCTATACGGTCAAATGCAAACAGCTCGCCCATATTGATAACTTTTGCTCCTGCCCCGTGGTGCTCTTTGGATTTGTAAATGCCATTTCGCGAGGGTGCGGCAAAGAGGCTTTGAAATTCGGCTGCTGGCCAACTCATTCAAAAAACTCCGATAGCAGTCCCTGAATTTTTTCGGCAAGCCCCAAACTTGTCAGATTAAGCTCTGCCAACTCTGTTTGAATCTCCCTCATCCTTGCTTGAAATGCTTCTCCGTCATCATCCCCTTGTGGGCCGACGGCAACACCCACGTATCGGCCCGGTGTAAGCGAATAATCAGGAGCCATGTCGGCGCGGCTTACGGCTTTGCACAGGCCGGGCACATCGGCATAGTCGCCATCGGGGAAACGGCTGAGCAGCCAATGTCCTTGCGCAATGAAGTAGCTGGCGCGCTTGAAGGCCTCGACCGTCCGATCGCGCACCGTCGGCTTCTCGCGTTTCTTTACATCGCGTGGCAGCAGCGCCTTTTTGGCATCGCGCGCCGTGTCGCCATCAAACCTCGCCCACTGCCGCGCTCGAAGTTGCTTCTCGGCCATGTCCAGCAACTTCTGCCATGCCTTGTGGCGCGCCTCGACAGCAGCCAGGCCAGCTTTCACCTTCGGGTTGATCGCATCAAGCTTGGCTTGCAAGGCCTTGCGCGCATCAAAGCCGCTATCGTCAGCGTGACGCTGAACTTCCGGCAGTATCTCTTCGGCGGCATCAAGCGCCTCTTGAACCGCAGTACCCCACTCGTCCGCCTGTGCCTGCACCTTGAGCAGTTCGTCCCGATAGGTGGTCAGTAACTCGTCCGGCAGGCCATGATCTTCGCCGAGCTTTGCCCGCACGCTGCCGATGGCCGCAGCGTCTGACGTTAGTTTGCCAAAGTTGCTGAGCGCGGTGGACAGGGCAGCGGCCGTTTCACCATCCTGTGTCACGCGCGCCGGCAAGGCCGCAAACCACTCCGCAGTCTGGGACTGATAGCTGCCGACCAGTGCCACGAACTTGTCGTGCTGCCCTCGATACAGCCAGGTGATGGCACTCAGATTCGCCAGTTGCTCATCGGTAAAAACATGCGAGCGCGCCGACACCACGGTGTAGACATTGCGCGCATCAATCATCAGCACGGTGTCCAGCAGCTTGACTGGTTTGCCCTTGTCGAAAAACCACAAGGTGCAGGGCAGGCTGCGCGTGTAGAAGAACTTGGGGCCGATGGACATCATCACGTCTACATGGCCGGTCTCCACCAGTTTCTGGCGGATTTCCTTGTCCTTGTTGCCGGCGTCCGAGGCGCTGGATGCCATGACGAAGCCGGCGCGCCCGGTGTTGTTCAGGTAGCTGTAGAAATACTGAACCCACAGGCTGTTGGCGTTCGAGATGGTTTCGCCATCGCCGTTGTTCTTGCCCTTGGATTTTCCGGCAATGCCGGGCAGGCCGAAGGGCAGTCGGCCCGTTTGGTTTTCGCCCACTTGGCTCTTGATCTTGGCAACCTGCACGCTGTCCACGTTGAATGGCGGATTAGCCATCACGAAGTCGCATAAGCCTACCAGCTGGTGATGATCTTCGTAGAAGGTGTTGCCGATGCGAATGTTGCCTTCCAGTCCATGCACCGCCAAGTTCATCCGTGCGAGCTTGCTGTTGAGGTCGGCCTTCTCTTGTCCGTAGAAAGTGATGTCCACCTCATTCGTGCTTTTGTGGCGTGACTCTTCGATGAAGTGGCCCGTTTGCACGAACATGCCAGCCGACCCGCAGGCAGGGTCGAGCACGACGCCGTGGTCTGGCTCGATTACGTTCACGATCATGCGCACCAGGCTGGGCGGTGTGAAAAACTCGCCGCCTTCCTGCGCACCACTTTGCGCGAACTGATTGAGGAAGTATTCGTAGATGCGACCGAAGACATCGCCTGTCGCCGTCTGCAAGGCTGGCCGGTTGAAAATCTTGATCAGCTCAGCCAGCAGGTCTTGCTCCAAGCCGAGGTAGTCCTTGGGCAAGGCACCTTCCAGCAACTTCTGCCCCTTCTGATCAGTGACTGAGTCTTCAATGGCGATCATTGCATCGCGGATTGCTTCGCCTACCTTGGTGCCAGCGGGCAGAGCAGCCAGGTAATCGTAACGGGCAGTTTCAGGCAGATAGATCGCCGCCTTGCCCTGAAAGCCCAGCTTGATCCGATCTTCACGCAATGCGCCGGTGGCACGCGCTGGCACGGCCTTTTCAACATCGGGCAGCAGCGCATGGAAGCGTGTAGTGGCATGGCGCAGAAAAATCAGGCCAAGCACCGGCATGGAATATTCGCTGGCGGTCAGCTTGGAGTTGGCGCGCAATTGATCAGCCGCCTCCCACAGGTCATCTTCAAGTAGCTTGAGCTCTTGGTAGTCCATCATCAATTCTGGTCGATCAGGTATTCACAACAACCGGCACAGCAACTTGGGCGGCCACCTGTTGAGCAATGGGTGTGTAGAGATCCACATCCGTTTCGGGAGTGCGGATGGAAACAATAAGGCTGTAACGGGCAGGCAGGTCGTAGCGTTCTTGTGTTCGACGGGTGCGCCACCAGCCATTTGATGGATAGACCGCCAGAAATCCACGACAGGCAAGTTCAGCTGCGCTGCCACGCCAAACATCTTGATGGAGCGATCCACGATGCCGCTGGTCTTCTCCTAGCATCCAGCTAGGGTCGGTCGGCCCTTTCACACGGCCTTCTTCCTCTCGTACTGTCGCAGCATTGATTCGAGCCTGGAAGTCCTCAACCGTTTCAAGTTGCCTGCGAACATCAAAGCGCAGACGATGGGATGGATAGTGGTATTTCGATGAACTACCCCGTGCGGATGGATTCGGCTCAATAAAGTACGACAACGTAACCCACATCTCAACGTCGGTGTTCTGCAAAGCTTCCAACTGATCTTTAGGCCACGGCAGCGTATGCAAATTCATTTCACGGGTCTTGATAACACTGCCATCTTTTTTATAGGGATGAACTTGGTCTTCCACGACGAGTGTCAACGAATTCCCGGCACTCCACAGAGCCTTGTCAAGATTCGGCACACCCCACCCGCAGTGTTTGATTAGCCAAGCATGATCATCTTGCGTTCGCGTCTTTCGTTTCGGGTTCTTGGGCGGAAACATCTGTAGCATTGATGGTGTCCATTCAGCCGAATGCACTATCAGTGCGCGCACAGTTTCTGGTCGCAGACCAGGATAGGAGGTCATGATTTGCGCCGCCATACGGGAGCACAGGGCTGAAGCAGCACTGGTTGCATTTGTTGTCCAGAACAACCGTGTCAGCGGACTATTGTTGGTGGTCAGAAGCTCAAGGCTGGCGAAGTTGTCAGCGATGACGTTATCAGTTGCTGCATTGCCGCCCTCGAAGACCACGTCCGGCTTGAGTGGCCATGCTCGCGCATTCCATTGCGAGGATGTGGTCGTAAATGGACTCAGTGCTCCTTCGGGAGCTATTGCGCTGAAGCTCCCTGCATTTGCCTCAGTAACGTTGACTTTCGAAGTAAAAGCTCCAACGGTCAGCGCATTCCAAGCCTGTCCTGGATCATGAATCTGGTTCACCGACAGGCTAGCTGGGTACTGTTCCCATTGACCCCGGTCTTCAATATTACCTGCGGATAAGACGAACAATCGAGGGAACACACCTCCGCCAAAGGCGTCGGCTGCAAGTGAATCGACCGTTGCAGACCAGGCAGATGGCCGACCAAAGTCGCGATAGTCAGAAGCTGTGACAGCAGAGGAAAAAACTCGCTTACGTAACCCAAAGTACGTTTCTGGCAAATTTACACCGTCCAAGAACAGGCGCGCATGATGTTTGTCATCGCCCGCATTGGCACCTTGATTCGGGGTAATTTTCACAGATTCAACGCGGTGCCCAACAACGATTGGTCCATTGGAGGCCAGCGCTGCATACAGATCGCCATATGCAGTTAAGCCAGCCAACCCAGTTCCGTGGTTTGCGGTGTCGTTCGTACCCCAATTCACGTCTACAGTATGCAAATCATCAGGGGCGATCAATGGATCTAGCAACGGATGCCCACGATTAACGCCCGAGTCAAGTAGACAGACGCGTGGCACATCATCTGTAACGGCTGATAGTTGCAACCTAACCAGTAGGTCCTCGGCCCACTGCTGCTGTTCGACAACACCCATCCTAACGAATATTTCTGCCGTCTCTTTGGCTCGACGTAGTTCCGCAACGCTGTTCAAAGTCATCACAGATTGAGCCAGTTGCTGCTGTGATCCAAACATCACAACAACGGAGCGCTCTGGAAAATCAACGACGGCATCGCTTACCGTACATTGGGACATTTCGGCGAGCCGCTTGAAGTCATTCACCGATGCATTCCCGTCATTCTTGCGTCGCCGTAACCAGATCTCCCACCAAAACTGCTCTTCGGGATCAGACGGCAACAACTCAGGCGAATCCATCCAAAGGCCACGGATAGCAGACATCCGAATGCTGCTGATCGTGTTCAACAGTTTTTTGTTATCGAGCGGCTTACCATTCTTGTCAGTCTTCTCATCCAGATAGTCAGCAATCAGTCGCTCGAAATGCTGTAGCTGGCCGTCGGGCACAAAGACATTCGCAAGAACAGCCCTTCCGTCTTGCTCTTGGACGCTCAATAGCTCTATACCTTTGTGCTTGCCTTCAGCAGCCAACTTCTCAAAAGCAAGTTCAGCATCTGGTCTTGAGACAAATTGAATCTGGATGCCGAGGCCTGCTTCCAGACCGATTTCCTCTTGCCGCTGCTTGGCTTCTTCCGCAAAAGGGCGCAAGTCGTTTAATTGCGCACGCAGGTCAGCACCATGCTGGGCTCTGTTGAGTTGTGGAAGCGGTATTTTTTTGCTGCCATTCGGCGTGTGAGCCGTGAACGGCTTCGCGGCGGATGTGTCCTTCAGTAAGAGATGCGGGCGCTTATCGTGGGCTTGATCCGTCATGTTTTGACGTGTGATTATTATTTGGTGCTGGTTTTAGTGCTGATGAGGCGGCGCTCGTCTAACGCACTCCCTAGCAAGGCCCGCTGCACTTTGGGTTGGTCATGCATGATCGCCTCTTTGATGGACTCGTCTACGGCACGGCAAATCTCGGCGTAGCTCAAACCCTCCGCTTGCTCTGGCAATCCGTCCTTTTTAAACGGCTTCGGAGCGAATGAACCTAATCGCGATCTGATCAACTCAAGCGCCTGTGCTGACGTAGGTAAATGGTATTCCACCACGTCATCAAAGCGCCGAAACAGCGCGTGGTCGAGAACTTCGGGGTGATTGGTTGCGGCAATGATCAGGCTGTTGGACTGATCGTGCTCGATCATCTGCAGAAAACTATTCAACACACGGCGAATTTCGCCAACGTCGTTAGCCATGCCACGCTGAGATCCAATGGCATCGAACTCGTCAAAAAAGTAGACACCGCGAAGGTCCGCCATGGCATCAAAAACCTGCCGCAGCTTGGCTGCTGTCTCGCCCATGAACTTGGTTATCAACGAATCGAGGCGCACCGAAAACAATGGGATACCTAACTCACCTGCCAAGACCGAGGCCGTCATCGTCTTGCCTGTCCCTGGGGGGCCAACCAAGAGCAACTTGCGACGCGGGGAGAGCCCATGCTCTCTAATGCGTGCCAGCATGCGCTGCTCTTTGATGATGCGCTGCAATTGGCTGGATGCCTGCGCATCAAGCACCATGTCAACAAGACGATTCGCCGGGTGGGTGACATGTAGCAGGTTCGCAAGCTCACCTTGTGGCTTGGCCGCACTGCCAATGGCCACCAACTTACCCGTTGCGTCTTGCCCGAGCCGCGTCTTACCCGCGTCGATCATATCGCGCAGCTCTTCCGCCAGCTTGCCGTGGCCCAATTTGGCTTCATGTGCAGCAACCTGCATCGCGACGGAATAGAAATGTCCGTCGTCGCGACTAATGTGCGATTTGATGAGTGCCTTGAGTTGTTCTGAGCTAGCCACGGTACGGCGAATCCTGAATAGAGAAACCAGCCAAAGTCAATTTGAATTATCTTTCGTTCAATTATCGGTGAAACCATTGGTTTATACGAGGCCTAAATCGCCTTGTCTCTCGCTTGGCCGCTTAGGAGCCCAGAGCACCAGTTCAGCGCACTCGGAAAGCAGACATTCGATCGAATTACTGGGGGGATGCAGTGGTCGTCCGCAATGGCCGAACAAAAGCCGGCCGAGCCCCATACCTGAACTCCCGCATCTCGACGGTAGTGGCGGTTGATCTAATGCTCCCCAAAGATTCCTCAGGAAACTGAAATAGCGTGCCAAGCCACGTAAACCGGACCGTTTCACAAAACTAAAATCTGTCAATACAACTTTAGTTTAAGGTACGTTTTGGTCATGCAGCGACAAACAATTACGCACATGATCGTCACGCCATTCACTTATCAGCCCAATCAAACAATCGGAGGGGAAACCGCTGGCGCACGGCCCGGGCGAAATCCCAATCAAAGGCCGCGTCAAAGGCGAAATCCCGCCTTATAGCCGCGCTTGGTTGCAAATCGTCCGTTCGAGCCGACGGACGAGCGGCACTGAACGTGACAGCAACAATCATCGTTGCACTCCCCTCTTGGCTGACTTACGCCGGAGCATGTTTTCTCCTGCGCGCGGTGCTCTCAAACTTGTGATGTCAAAAGCGGTGCTGGATCGGCGCCGCCCGAACCTTGACGACAGACCGATCCTGATTAGCGGGTGCCGCACTGACGGCACGTCGAGGGACTGGATCGAGTAATCCACAGGAGGGGGGAGTGGCATGGTGCCGACCGGCGTGCTGACTGGCCAGATCATGATGGTGTTGACCATCGTATTACTGGGGCTATGGAGTGCCACCCAGTGGACAGCAGCTGCACTGGGATACCAGATGCGACTCGGCACGCCGTGGTTCGATCTGCTCGGTATGCCGGTCTATCACCCGTGGAAGCTGTTCGAGTGGTGGTACTTCTTCGATGCCTATGCGCCCGACATTTTCCTGCGCGGCGGTGCCATCGCAGCGTGCAGCGGCTTTGCCGGTGCCCTCGTCGCTATTGCGATGTCGGTGTGGCGCGCACGGCAGTCCAGGCTGGTCACGACCTACGGTTCGGCACGCTGGGCACTGCCCGCTGAAATCCGCCGTTCCGGGCTGACTGGCTCGTCTGGCGTGTTCCTCGGCCGCAAGGACGGAGACTACCTGCGCCACGAAGGACCCGAACATGTGATGGCCTTCGCGCCGACCCGATCCGGCAAGGGTGTCGGTCTGGTCATCCCCACCCTGCTCTCCTGGCCCGGCTCTGCCGTGATCCACGACATCAAGGGCGAGAACTGGAACTTGACCGCTGGGTGGCGCTCGCGCTTCTCGCACTGCCTGCTGTTCAACCCGACCGATGCACGCTCGGCTGCCTACAACCCACTGCTCGAAGTGCGACGTGGCATGCATGAAGTACGCGACGTGCAGAACATCGCCGACATCCTGGTCGATCCAGAAGGCGCGCTGGAGCGCCGCAACCATTGGGAGAAGACCTCGCATGCCTTGCTGGTCGGCGCGATCCTACATGTGCTCTACGCCAGTGACGACAAAACATTGCGCGGCGTCGCCAACTTCCTGTCCGATCCGGCCTGCCCCTTCGAGGTCACGTTGCACCGGATGATGACGACGAAACATCTCGGTGAGGCACCCCACCCCGTAGTCGCCTCCGCCGCACGCGAAGTACTGAACAAGAGCGACAACGAACGTTCGGGCGTGCTGTCCACCGCGATGAGTTTCCTCGGCCTGTACCGCGATCCCACGGTGGCCGAAGTGACCTCACGCTGCGACTGGCGTATCGCCGACCTGATCGATGCCGATCATCCGGTGTCGCTGTATCTAGTGGTGCCGCCGTCCGATATCAGCCGCACCAAGCCACTGATCCGGCTGATCCTCAACCAGATCGGGCGGCGCCTCACCGAATCGCTCGACGGCAGCGACGGCATCGCGCGCCGCCACAAGCTGCTGCTGATGCTGGACGAGTTTCCTGCGCTGGGCCGGCTCGACTTCTTCGAGTCGGCGCTGGCCTTCATGGCGGGCTACGGATTGCGTGCATTCCTGATCGCGCAGTCGCTCAACCAGATCGACAAGGCCTACGGGCAGAACCATTCCATCCTCGACAACTGCCATGTGCGCATCACGTTCGCCACCAACGACGAACGCACCGCCAAGCGCATTTCGGAAGCCTTGGGCACCGCCACCGAACTGCGCGCACAGCGCAACTACGCGGGCCACCGGCTGGCACCGTGGCTCGGTCACCTGATGGTGTCGCGGCAGGAAACCGCACGGCCACTGCTCACGCCCGGCGAGGTGATGCAGTTGCCACCTGATGACGAGGTGGTGATGGTGTCCGGCCATCCACCGATCAAGGCCCAGAAGATTCGCTACTACCTGGATGCGAATTTCAAGACGCGCATCCAGGCACCACCGCCATTGCTGAATGGACATTACGCCGACATACCGGCGCCACGACCTGACGACTGGACCGGACTGACCATCCCCGCCGCACAAATTCCAAGTCTGGTCTTCTCCGCGCACGGTGAAGCCATCGACGACGGCGGTCATCAGCAGCAGCCGGAACTGGCCGAAGTCGTGTTCACGCCAGAGCCCGAACACGCGGTGGATGACCTTGGGCTGTTCGATGACGACGACCTGCCACTGCCCCTGCCCGCCCAGCTCGATCCGCGCCTGCAACGCACGGCGCGGCTGGCTGCGCTGGACCCTGACGACGGGATCGCGCTATGAGCCGCACTCGCCTGAACCTCTTCATCGAACCCGAGCACGCCAAGCGGCTCGACGAGCTGGCGACCATGAAGGGCTTGTCCAAGTCCTCGATCGTCGCCGCCGCACTGGCCTCGTTTCTCTCGCCCGATTCCGGTGACCAGCGCGAAGCGGCTATCGCCAAACGGCTGGATCGCTTGTCTCGCCAGCTCGACAAGCTGGAGCGCGACCAGAACATCCTGATCGAGACGCTGGCGCTGTACGTACGCTACTTCCTCACCGTCAGCACGCCGGTGCCGGAAGCGCATCAGGAAGCGGCACGCGCCCAGGGCCGGGCGCGCTTCGAGCAGTTCATCGAACAGCTCAGCCGGCATCTGCTGCGCGGACGCAGCCTGGTCAGGGACGTGGTCGAGGAAATCCAGCCTGATCAGAGCCCGTTCTTCGGCCAGCAACAAAACGTTCGCGCCGCTACGCCTGACGACGAATCAGGAGCAGTCCCGTCATGAACAGCGCACCGCGCGATCAAGACTTGTCGGCCTCGCTGGCGCTGGAACGTCGTGTGCGCATGCTTCGCACGGCCATGGGCCCGGACATCGCCAAGGCTTTGGACGACCCCGACGTGGTGGAGGTCATGCTGAACCCGGACGGTTTGCTGTGGGTGGATCGGCTGGGCAGCGGTCGCGAACCGCTGGGTATCCGCCTCACCCCCGCCGATGGCGAACGCATCATCCGCCTGGTCGCAGCACATGTATGTGCCGAGGTGCATGCGGGCAAGCCGCTGCTGTCCGCCGAGTTGCCAGAGACGGGCGAACGTTTCGAGGGCGCGCTGCCACCGGTGACGCCGGGACCGGTCTTCGCGATGCGCAAGCGTGCGGTCGGCCTGATCCGGCTCGACGCCTACGTGGCCGATGGTGTCCTGACAGAAGTTCAGGCTGCATTCCTGCGCAACGCGGTGCGCGAACGCCAGAACATCCTGATCGCAGGTGGCACCAGCACCGGCAAGACCACGCTGGCCAATGCCCTGCTCGACGAGATCGCCGCCACCGGCGACCGTGTGATCGTGCTGGAGGATACGGTGGAACTGCAATGCACGGCACGTGACCACGTCCCCCTGCGCACCCGCGCGGGTGTCGTGACCATGACCGAGCTGGTGCGCTCAACGCTACGGCTGCGACCGGACCGCATTGTCGTCGGTGAAGTGCGCGGCGCCGAAGCGCTGGACCTGCTCAAGGCCTGGGGCACCGGCCATCCAGGTGGCATCGCCACCGTCCACGCCGGTTCGGCTGCGGGCGCGCTGCTGCGGCTGGAACAACTGATTCTCGAAGTCGCGGTGACACCACCGCGCGCGCTGATCGCGGAAGCGGTCAACGTCATCGTCTACATCGCCGGGCGCGGCCATGCACGCCGCGTTCAGGAAATCGCCTGTGTCACCGGCTTCGACAGCCACGGCTATCAGCTCAGTAGCGAGCTGATGCATTTCTTCCCATCCCTTTCCTCAACCACCGGAGAACCGTCATGACGACTTCACGCATTTCCGTAAAACCTGCCTTGCAGTTCGTAGCCCTCGCCGCATTGCTGCTGGTCATCGCCATTCCCGCGCACGCCGCAGGCTCGAACATGCCTTGGGAAGCGCCGCTGCAATCGGTGCTGGAATCCATCCAGGGGCCGGTGGCTCGCATCATCGCGGTAATCGTCATCATCACGACCGGCCTTGCGCTGGCGTTTGGCGACACCTCGGGTGGCTTTCGCAAGCTGGTGCAGATCGTGTTCGGCCTGTCGATCGCCTTCGCGGCGTCGTCGTTCTTCCTGACCTTCTTCAGTTTCAGCGGCGGGGCGGTGCTGGCATGAATGCGCCAACCACTAATGCAGCTGGCTTCGCGAATGGTTTCGAGATTCCGCTGCATCGCTCGCTGACCGAGCCCATCCTGCTGGGTGGCGCACCGCGCACCGTGGCCATTGCCAATGGCACGCTGGCCGCCGCCGTGGGACTCGGGCTGCAACTCTGGCTGCCCGGCATTGCGCTGTGGATTGTTGGGCACTCGTTGGCCGTGTGGGGCGCGCGACTGGATGCACAGTTCATGGCGGTCTTCGCTCGGCACATCAAGCACCGGCAGCTGCTGGACGTGTGAGGACGATCCCATGATGCACCTCGCCGAATACCGCAAGCGCCCCGCCCTGCTGGCCGACTGGCTACCCTGGGCCGGACTGGTCGCGCCCGGCGTCGTGTTGAACAAGGACGGCTCCTTCCAGCGTACGGCACGCTTTCGCGGGCCGGATCTGGACAGCGCAACGCAGGGTGAACTGGTCGCCACATCTGCGCGCTTGAACAATGCGCTGCGCCGGCTTGGGTCGGGCTGGGCTTTGTTCGTCGAGGCTGAACGGCGCGAAGCAGCGGACTATCCACATTCTACGTTCCCCGAGCCGCTGTCCTGGCTGGTCGATGAAGAACGCCGGGCCGCTTTCGAGGAAGCCGATAGCCACTTCGAGAGCGCCTATCACCTGACGCTGCTGTACCTGCCACCCGAGGAATCGACGGCCCGCGCCGCCAAGCTGCTCTATGAGAACACCAGCGAGAACAACAAGGTCGAAGGCGTGGATTGGCGCGAGCGGCTGGAGGGCTTCGTGTCGGAGACCGAACGCGTCTTCGGTTTGCTTGAAGGGGTGATGCCGGAGATCGCCTGGCTCGACGATGGTCAGACCCTGACCTATCTGCATGGCTGCGTATCCACTCGCCGGCATCCGGTGGCCGTGCCCGAGGTGCCGATGCACCTCGATGCGTTGCTGGCCGATGAGCCATTGACGGGTGGCCTCGCACCCATGCTTGGGAATCAGCATCTGCGCGTGGTGTCAGTGCGTGGCTTCCCGACCTCGACCTGGCCGGGTCTGCTCGACGACCTCAACCGCCTGGGCTTTGCCTACCGCTGGAGCACACGCTTCCTGTGCCTCGACAAAGCCGAATCCGAGCGCGAGTTGGGACGCTTGCGCCGCCAGTGGTTCGCCAAGCGCAAGAACATCGTGGCGCTGCTGCGCGAGACCATTTTTCAGCATGAGAGTCCGCTGGTCGATTCCGATGCGTCGAACAAGGCATCCGATGCCGACGCGGCTCTCCAGGAGTTGGGTAGCGATCAGGTTTCGTTCGGCTACGTCACCGCAACCGTGACGGTGCTCGATTCCGATGCGACCACTGCAGACGAAAGGTTGCGCGCGGTGGAGCGAACCATTCAGGGCCGTGGCTTCGTGACGATCCCCGAGACCTTGAATGCGGTCGATGCCTGGCTGTCGTCGATTCCGGGCCACGCCTACGCCAACGTGCGCCAGCCCATTGTCTCGACCTTGAATCTGGCCCACATGATGCCGGTCTCCGCCGTGTGGGCCGGGCAGGAGCGCAATGCGCACCTCGACGGTCCGCCGCTGATCGTGACGCGCACCGATGGCGCGACACCGTTCCGACTGGTGACACACATCGGCGACGTGGGCAACACGCTGGTGGTCGGCCCCATCGGCATGGGCAAATCGGTGCTGCTCGCGACGCTGGCATTGCAGTTCCGCCGCTATGCGGGCTCGCGCATCTTCGCCTTCGACATGGGGCGTTCGATTCGTGCCACCGTGCTCGGGCTCGGCGGCGAGCACTACGACCTGGGCGCAGAGGGTGCCATGGCTTTCCAGCCACTGGCTCGCATCGACCAGGACAGTTACCGGGCGTGGGCGGCCGAGTGGGTCCAAGGCCTTTTGCTTCACGAAGGCGTGATTATCGGGCCGGACGAGAAGGAGTCCGTATGGTCGGCGCTGAACAGTCTCGCCAGCGCGCCGCTCGATCAGCGCACCCTGACCGGACTGTCGGTACTACTGCAATCGAACGCACTGCGCCAGGCCCTGCAACCCTATGTGCTGGGCGGCGCACACGGCAAGCTGCTCGATGCCGACCATGACCGGCTCGGTTTCGCCGACGTGCAAGCGTTCGAGATGGAAGAGCTGATGCACAGCAAGGCGGCGGCGCTGGCGGTATTGCGTTACCTGTTCGCGCGCTTCGAGGAACGCCTCGACGGTGCCCCGACATTGTTGATCCTCGACGAGGCCTGGCTGTTCCTCGACGACCCGGTGTTCGCCGCGCGCATCCGACAATGGTTGAAGACGCTGCGCAAGAAGAATGTGTCGGTGATCTTCGCCACGCAGTCGCTGGCGGACATCAAGGATTCCAGCATTGCACCAGCCATTGTCGAGAGCTGCGTGAACCGTATCTTCCTGCCCAATCCGCAGGCGACCGAGCCGCAGATTCGCTCAATCTACGAAGGCTTCGGTATCAATGCGCGGCAGATCGAGATCGTGGCGCAGGCCCAGCCCAAGCGCGATTACTACTATCAGTCGCGGCTCGGCAACCGCGTCTTCGATCTGGGGCTCGGGCCGGTGACGCTGGCGTTTGCCGGTGCGGCTAGACCTGAGGACCAGCGCGCCATTGATGTCGTTTCCGCGTCGGTGCCGCCTGCTGACTTCGCGGCCGCCTGGCTGCGCCATCGCGGCCTCGACTGGGCCGCCGACCTGATCCCCTCTTATCCGTCGTTCCCCTTCACCACCCAGGAGAAGCTCCCATGAAGAAAACCCTGCTTGCCATCGCCGCCGCCATTCTCATGACCGTGATGCCCGCTGCACAGGCGCAATGGGTGGTGATCGACCCCACCAATCTCGTGCAGAACATCCTGACCGCCGCCCGTGCTCTGCAGCAGATCAACAACCAGATCCAGCAACTGCAAAACGAAGCGCAGATGCTGACCAACCAGGCGAAGAACCTGACCAGTCTTCCCTTCAGCGCGCTCAATCAACTGCAATCTTCGCTGTCCGCGACGAACCAGCTGCTGCAGCAGGCGCAGGGGCTGTCATTGAACCTGACGCAGATGGAGACCCAGTTCGCGCAGCTCTATCCCGCTGCCTACTCAGCCTCCACCTCGGGTAGCCAGATGGCCACCGATGCGCGCACGCGATGGCGCAACTCGTTGGAGGCGCTACGCACCGCGACCAAGGTGCAATCGCAAGCTGTGCAGAACTTCGCATCGGACGAACAGACGCTGACCGACCTTGTGAATCGCAGCCAGTCGGCGGTCGGCGCGTTGCAAGCCACGCAGGCGACGAACCAGTTGCTCGCCTTGCAAGCCCGGCAAGCCATCCAGGCGCAGCAGCTCCAGATCACGCAAGACCGTGCCACTGCCCTGGAACAGGCGCGGCAGGTCGCGGTGCAGGAACATGCGCGTGAAGTGCGCCGCCGCTTCCATGGCGCCGGCACACCGTATACGTCATCTCCCGTCAACTTCTACGGCAACTGAGGAATCTCTTATGAAAACCTTCCTGACCACCCTCGCCTGCACCCTGCTACTCGCCGCATGCAACAAGCCGGCACCCACCGACACCGTTGAATCGCTGCTGGCGAATCCTGAGCGTTTGAAAGAGGTCCGCGCGCAGTGCAAGGCCGACCACGACAAGGCGGGTGACGCCCTGTGCAACAGGGCGAGTGAGGCCACGCGGCGGCGCTTCATGGGCAGCGGCACGCCGTACACGCCCGCGCCACCGGCTGCACCCGCTTCTGAACCGAAAGACTGAGCCATGAACAACCTGTCGGTCATCGACCACTTCCTCGATGTCTTCTCGCACTACATCGACTCGGGTTTCGGCCTGCTGCATGGCGAGGTGGCGTTCCTCACCGCAACGCTGGTGGTGATCGACATGACGCTGGCTGGTTTGTTCTGGGCGATGGGCGGCGAAGAGGTAATCGGCAAGCTGATCAAGAAGACGCTCTATGTCGGCGCCTTCGCCTTCATCATCGGCAACTTCAACAACCTGGCCGGCATCCTGTTCAATTCGTTTGCCGGACTCGGGCTGGTGGCATCGGGTTCCACGCTGAGCCAGGCACAATTTCTGCAGCCGGGCCATCTGGCCAAGGTCGGCGTCGATGCAGCGCAACCCATCATGGCGCAGATCAGCGACCTGACCGGCTTCCCCGAAGTGTTCGCGAACCTCGATGTCATCTCGGTGCTGTTTCTCGCCTGGCTGGTGGTGATCGTGAGCTTCTTCGTGCTTGCGGTGCAGCTCTTCGTCACGCTGATCGAATTCAAGCTGACCACGCTCGCAGGCTTCGTGCTGGTGCCGTTCGCGTTGTGGAACAAAACCGCATTCTTAGCCGAGCGTGTATTGGGCAATGTGGTGTCGTCGGGCATCAAGGTGCTGGTGCTGGCGGTCATCGTCGGCATCGGCACGGGACTGTTTGCACAGTTCCAGGTGCCGCCCGGCACCGAGCCCTCTATCGACCTGGCGCTGACCATCATGCTGGCCTCGCTGGCGATGCTGGGACTCGGGATATTCGGGCCGGGGATTGCGACGGGTCTTGTTTCAGGTGCACCGCAGCTCGGAGCCGGTGCGGCAGCCGGAACGGCGCTGGGTGCGGCGGGTTTAGCGGTGGCCGGTGGTGCGGCACTCGCCACTGGCGGTGCGGCGGTGGCGGCGGGTACACGCATGGTGCCGGGTGCAACACGCGCCGCCATCGGCGGAGCGGCGTCGGCTGGGCGTGCGAGCAGCGCGATGGCCAGCGGCGCGAAGTCTGCCTACCAGGCGGGTGCTGCGGCTTCAGGGTCGGGTGGTGTTCGTGCTGCAGGTGCTGGCCTCGCCAATGTGGCC
>Ga0180009_10002815_pt1 | contig 20224 bp, 17 predicted proteins | sample OS_PC_MetaG_FD_123537 | JGI IMG/M metagenome (GOLD analysis project Ga0180009, IMG submission 123537) | Groundwater microbial communities from the Aspo Hard Rock Laboratory (HRL) deep subsurface site, Sweden - OS_PC_MetaG | ecosystem: Environmental > Aquatic > Deep subsurface > Groundwater...
GAGCCGACACGGTAGTTCCTGCGAAGCAGGAAAAAACTGTGATTGATATTGGGAGGTCGTCTAACGGTAGGACTTCAGATTCTGGATCTGAATATCGGGGTTCAAATCCCTGCCTCCCAGCCAACACGGGCGGCCATGTGACCACACGCTCGTCATTCACACCCTCAATCCCTGGATACTGAAGCTAGCGTTCGTAATCATTAAATGTACCTAGGCAACACGGAATTGCGGAACCATAGCCTTAGTTACCGGAGAGATTTTCTATTTCTTCAGAAGAAGCTCCTAGAAACCTATTCTTTATATACATCTGTTTACCCAAAGCTAACACAAGATCTCTTTTTTCCTGAATTGTTCCATTCGATAAAATGTACCTGGCAAAATTCACAGGATCTATCAAAACCCCATTTGGATTGATATTTTGTTCACAGAGGATTTCTTCCCTGATAGATTTGTAGGTTGAGACGCTGTTTTGTAGTTTTTCGGTTAGTTTCAAGAAATCAGGGTGGGCAATATTCATAAAGTTGATATATCGAAGTATCTGTTTAACCAATTTTTCCTCACTGATATATGGTTCCGGACAGGAATTTAACTGTCTTGCACAATGATAGTAAATATGTTGTCGAGGAGGTAAATTGTTTTTTCGTTTCCTAAATCTGTTTTCTCCAATAATATTTCCTTTACAAACCCCGCATTTGAAAAGTCCCTTAAAAGTGACTATTTTTTCTCCCCAAGGTGATTTCGGAGATGTTATAAGCTGTTCTTTCACCTTATTGAAAATACTTTTAGTAATTAATGGGGGATGTTTCCCGAGATACCAGACACCATCTTTTATCGGGTACTTAAACTCACCGTAGTAAAAAGGATTTTTTAACATCTGGTAAATAATACTGAGAGTAAGTTTTTTTCCTGCCCTTGTAGTAAAACCTATTTGGTCAAACCATCTTTTTATAGTTCTGCCACTATCTCCGTTTTCCGCGACTCTCCTGAACATCTCTGTTATTACATGTCCTCTTTCGGGATCTACCACGATGTCTTTTACTCCAGCGAATGATCTGTTGAAGTATCCTATCGGAGGAGGTCCGGGTCTCCATCCCATTTCACACTTTGCTCTTATGCCTCTTTTGACATTTATTCCTTTCTGGTCGTTTTCAAGTTTTGCTTGAGAGCAGAGGATCATGAGCAAGAACTTCTCGTTTGGATTATTTGAAAATATTTGAGAGAAAGTTCTAATCTGAAGTAATTTTTCCTGATCCATCAAATCTACTAAGTTTCCTAAGTCTCCGGCATTCCTACTTAATCTGTCTGGTGCCCATGTTAATATCCCTGTAAATCGTCCATTTCTGATATCAGATAAAAGTTGTACAAACACAGGTCTTTGTCCCGATTCTTTGGCCGAATGGCTTTCTTGTTGGATCTCTTTAATTATTAAGTTTTCCTTCTTTGCCAGATCTCCCATTTCCTTAATTTGGGAGTCAATTGACATCGCCTGTCTCTCGTCACTTTCGGAAGATTTTCTCGCGTATAGGCAATATTCTATGGGTATTATGTTTTGTTCCGGGTTTTGGCTTATCTGCATCTTAGGGGGAGAGAGTACCGCAAAAGTGGGCGAAGTCTAGCCCTGAAATCTTTAGGAGATGTTAATAGAGGTTTTTAGTACACGGGCAATTTTTTCGAGAACCTCCAAAGAAGGGGCATTTCTGCCTTGTTCTATGTAACCCATATATGCTCGACTAATTCCTACTTTGTCGGCTAATTCTTCTTGGGTTAATTCCATTTCTTTGCGTCTTTTCTGGATTTTCTTGCCCAAAACCCTTGGTAATTTAGCATTTTTTCGCATGCATTGATTGTCGAAAACTTTGAACTCATAGTCTACTTAGCTACAGTTAGCATTTAGCTTTAATAACCATCCTTTTATATGCTAAGCTACAGTTAGAGTGATAAACCCGATTATTAATAGCAGTAAATATGTCATTTTTAGCGTGGTAGGAACACACGCGAATGAAGAAATAGGCCATATATTTGCAAGGAAAATTGCAGAGATAAGGCGATTTGGGAAAACGTATTGGGCTTATAGATCATCCATTGCTAATCCGAAGGCGGTTCAAAAATTTGGGTTAAAGGCAGAAAAGGAAAAAAAGGCTGTAGTTTGTTTATTTATAGGAGCCTCCAGTGAAGGAGTTACAAAACCGACAAAAGGAAGCCAAAAAGCTCTATGGCATTCGCTAAACAAAAAGGACTGGCTAAGAATTCCAAATGATAATTTAATCACAGGGTCAAATAGAAGTTCTTTTGCTCTGGTTTTGAACAAAATTGATTTGATGGATAATGCGTACATTGATCTCTGGAGATATAGTCAAAACAATAATCCGGAAAAGGCGGTGAGGATTATGTTAGGTAGTTCGACTATCTGTTGTTTAAAACACTCTTCTGAAAATGATCCGTCAAAAATGAAATCTCGTTATCGAAGAGTGTTAGCTGTGGGTACATTGGTATCCCCTTATGGGGTTTGGCTTAAATATTAAAACTGCATATCCATTATTCCTGCCGTAAAAGGTCTTGATACGTCAACCAATTCACCTCCTATATTTCTATAGACTGGAGAATTGTCAGATTCTTTCGGAAAACTCCCTGAAGCAGGGTGATCTTCTTCGATGATCTTTAATATCATAATAGTTAGAGCGTCAGCTAAATCATCATGCTTTTCGATTCCAAAATTAACGATCTGGTTAATCAATTCTTCAGCCCCGTGGCGGGGAAATAATATCCTTGCGGAAGTTGTGTAAGGTGACGTAATACTTAATCTTGCCCGTTTATCTAAACTTCCGATTGCTACCGATTCGGCGAATAAGCCCTCAACAATTAACTGTTGAGAAAGAGATTCCTGATAAGATATTTTCTCTACGTATACTTTAGTATGTCTTTTGAATCGGATAAAAAGTATATCCTCTGACTTTTTTAATTCAGCGACGGTTTCCGTAAAAGATAAGCGCTTGTTAATCATTTGGGGGAGAATATAAACTTTTAAATCTTTACCGAAGTTGATAACGTACGCGCATACTATTGCTGTGAAATCGGCATTTTCCCCCAAAGAAATTGCCAAATCAGTTCCTACGGCAATTAATCTCGGAGGAAATTTTTCAAAATCCGGCAGTTCATCGTAATAATGAATATCACTTCTTTTAATAATGCGATCCTCATCAGGAATTATTTTTAGGAGGTATTCTTTATACCAGGCTGTTTCCGAAGGAACGGAAGCTCTCAATTTTTCTATATCTTCCCATGCGGGAAATTTTCCCGGCCATGCGATGTTTTTATCATCGTCTAAAAGCGGAAATTCAAGATATTTGATACCTGCATTTTTTAACCTCATGATTAAACTATCCTCATGGAGAAGGTTGCCGACGACTATAATCTTAGTACCTTTACTTCCGATCGGGGAAACTTCGCTATTAAACCAATCCCAGGTTTTATCTCTTTGTTCTTTTGTCTTAACACTGTTTGAATCTTCTACATCATCGCAGATAATCAAATCCGGCCGGTGTTCACCGTGCCTGATACCTCTGACGCTTTGTTCGCTTGAGACCGCCATTATTCTGGCGTCATATTTTGAAAGCACTAAAGTATCCGATGTCCATTGGGTACTTTCTTCCCTGAATGGTCCGATATCGTTTTTAAGCAGATAATTACTTTCAAGCTCTCTCCGAATGTTTAAAAGATGTTTTTTAGCTTGTGCCTGAGTCTGGCTCGCAATTACAACAAATTTCTTTTTTAAAGTCCCTGTTATCGCCCAAATAGGGTAGGAAGTGGTATTGATGGTGGACTTGCCTGAATCTCTGAAGGCGGTTAACACCGTCAGTTGCGTATCTTTATCCTCAGTAATCTCAAACATTTTGTAGTGAAGAGGGGCAAAGGCATACTTAATATAGTGGCTAAGATAAATGGAAAAGAAAAGCAGATGGCTGTCATATGCTAGTTTTTTTCTGACACTTCTGCTTTTTCTTATTGCTTCCAAGTGCTTTTTTGACAAATATCCGCTGAATGTCATTTTTCTTTCCCTCCTTTTACAGATTCTGGTGTTGATAGTAAACCTGCTAATTTAAGAGCATTTTTAACTAATATCTCCTGTTCTGGTGTTAAGTTTTCTTTATCAGTTTTTAATCTTGCATCAATCTCAACCTTAGTTGCATAAGCAGGATGGTGGTGATTCAACCAATAGATTATGGCGGTCATATTTTGATCTTTGATAGCCGTGAGGAGTTGGCTTTCAGCAATGTCATTGATTAAAGCTGAGCCTTGCTCTAATGCGGATTCTACCTCCTTTGCGAATTTCTTATCATTCAGTTTCCATCTGTAAAAGGTGGCTCTGGCAATTCCAACCTTCCTGCACGCAACTTCTATAACAGGGGTTTCCTTCAGTTTTTCCAGTAAATCTGCTTTTTGGTTTTTTTGTCTTTTGGTAATTGGGTTTATCATAGTATTGTTACGGCCTTTTTCCCCGTTAAATTCTCCCACCTTTTCTTAATAACTTCGCAGTAAACCGGAGACTTTTCCATAACAAAACAACGTCTTTTCATTTTTTCTGCTGCAATAAGGGTGGATCCACTTCCGCCAAACGGTTCAATTATTAAATCGTCACGTTTTGTTAAAACCTTTATGTAAGGTACTAGTATCTCGATTGGCTTGGTGCCGAAAATTATTCCTTGCCCAGAACTTTTTTCATCACTGGCATTACATTCGATAAAGTCGGTCGGGCAATATTTCTTGCCCTTCTTATAACTTTCCCATACAGGCTTGCCGGAAGTGGCAAAAAGTGCGGTTTCATATTCTTCTTGGAGTAGGGGTTCATTTTCCGAATCATTGTTCAATGTTACATTTCCGGTAGTTCCCAACATTGCGAAATCATATTTGTTAAAAAATTTATGTTTTGCAGCAAATCCTTGCATCCTATTGGGTAAGTGCCAAATGATTGTATTGCGGTACTTCCAGTGTTTTTCCAGTACATTCCATATAGTTCTTAAGTTCTTTGGGTTTTCGAATACCATGATTGAGAAATCTGGTTTTTGAATTTTGGCAATATTATCCATCCATTTTTCTGTGAAATCGGGCGGCAACACATCGGTTTCTAGGTACCTGCGATCTCTTTTGGCCCCAAACCCCGTAATGGCTCCATGATGTTTCTTCTTTCCATGCAAGTAATCTAATAGGTAGGGTGGGTCTGTTTCACACATGTCAGCTTTTTCTCCATCCATTAGTTTTAAGACGTCAGCCTCGATGGTAGAATCTCCGCACATTAATTTCGAGTTCCCAAACGCATAAACATCGCCCTTCTGAAACTCTATTTTGTTTATGTCTAGTTTCCGAAGCTCCTTCTCTAAATCAAACTGTTCTGGTGTTACATCGATTTCGAAAATCTCGTCCAATTCCTCACTTGAAAAGCCTACGCTACTCAAAAAAGTTTCATCAAACTTAGCCAATAAACCCCAATTCCACTCACCGATGGCTTTGTTAAGGCGAAGATTTAACTCTTTTTCTTTACTCTCATCAGAGATATTTACAAAGACGACAGGGATCTCTTTATACCCAAGTTTTTTAGCCATTGCTAGTCTAAAGTGGCCACCAATAACAATGTTTTTCCTGTTTTCAGCAGAATTAACCACCAGGGGTTCTACAAAATCAAAAACATCAAGGCTTTTTTGAAGTTGTTCCTCTTGCTCACTTGTCCAGCGACGGGGGTTATAACTAGCGGGTTTCAGAGTATCTGTTGGCAAATAGACAATCTTTAAGTCCCTTTTTGTATTATTTGATTGGTTTGCTTCTTTCATTTAGCAAACCATTGCTGTAGACCAAAATGTTGTCAAGAGGGTAATTTGAGGCTGTGAGAAGTTCTACCCAGTCTACATCAGTTGATTAGATAATCACCCACCCGAACCTTGAAGTAATAGCCTTTTCTTTGATTATCAAATTCAGAAATTGTAATGATCTCCCTCAACTCTTGTGGTATTTTAGAATTTATTAAATTACTTCTTGTGTGTTTTAACCAATTCGTGTCAACGTCTTTTTTGCCCTTATCGATTGCCCTTTGGATAATCTCACCTGCTGTGACAAATACTACTTTGAATCCATTTTCAATTTCTCCTCTTTCCTCCAAAATTTTATAAAAAATCTCAAATAGTAAGGACATACTATTGGCTCCACTCTTTGTACTGAAGTTGATTGCGCCACATACAACCACCCTGGTTACAAAAGTCTTAGTTTCGGGATAATATTCGTAAGGTTTTTGACCTATTTTTGCCCCCTGTTTTTCTATAAGTTTTTCTAGGAGTTGATTTTGATATTCCAACAAATACTCCGATCTAGGTTTAATTAGACCAATTACAACTTCTGACTTCAGGGGATACAAGTCCGTATCCACTTTCGGAAAGCCTATAGAGGCTAAACTTTGGACCATTTTTGTTTGCTGTTCTCCTATTTGCTTGAAAGCTTCAATTAAACCTGCTGGCGGAGCAAAACTTTCGGCAATTTTCCTGACACTTTCTTGTACAGTGTGGAGAGGAGCAAGGTTTACTTCATTAAACCTCTCCGTGATATCTTTAGCTATTGCCTCAAATTTTTCTCTTTCCTCTTTGCTTAATTTTAGTTTCCGACTATTTAGAATTGGCATATACCTCCATTATACCCCAGGGTGCCAAAAACCTTATCTTCTTCATTCTGCAAGTTGAAGCTGGAAGTGATAAAATACAGGCAGGATGTCCAGCTTCATAAAAAGATATTTGGCAGAAAAAATATGTTCTCAGAAAATGGCAGGCAATCTTAGCCGGCTGTCCTCCGTCCTTGCTAAATCCACAATTGATCTTAATCCTCACCAAATTCATGCAGCTTTATTTGCATTCAATAGCCCGTTGTCTCGTGGGGCAATATTGGCCGATGAGGTGGGACTTGGAAAAACAATTGAAGCTGGGATTATTCTTGCCCAACTATGGGCAGAGGGAAAGAGAAGAATTTTGATTCTCTGTCCGGCTTCTCTTAGGAATCAATGGCAAGACGAACTACAAACAAAATTTGGTCTTTTGTCAGAAGTATGGGACGGCCCATCTTTTAATCAGAAAGTAAATACTGGAGATAAAACTCCACTTACTTATGATGGTATATTTATTGCTTCTTACCAATTTGTATATAGCCACTTAGGTCTTGTTGAAAAACAACCATGGAGTGTAGTGGTTATTGACGAGGCCCACAGGTTTAGAAGAGTTTTTAAGGGTAGAGATGCTTCAAAGATGGCCTATGAAATTAGAGAAATTATCAAAGATAAACCTAAAGTTTTACTTACAGCAACTCCTCTTCAAAATAGCCTAGAAGAACTTTATGGAATTGCCAGTTTTATTGACGATAAGCTTCTAGGAACACCCTACAGCTTCAAAACAAAGTTTATAGATCCGTTGAGAGAACAGTCTGATGTAGCAAAAATCCGTCTTGAAGAGTTGAAGAAGCTAATTAAGGGTGAAGAAAAAGAAGATATATTCTCAATATCCGGAATTATTACTAGGACATTAAGAAAACAAGTTCTTGAATATGTGCCTTTTACCGATAGGACTTCGTTGACATTTGATTTCACCCCAACCGATGAAGAGGTTGAATTGTACGAAAAAGTATCTACTTACTTACAGAGGCCGGAACTTGCTGCCATAACTGCTACCCAAAGGAACCTTATGGTGTTAGTGTATAGGAAACTACTGGCAAGCTCCTCTTTTGCTATAGCAGAGACTCTAAGAAGGCTTAAGGAGAATCTTAAGCAAGAACTTGATTTAAGACAAAGTGAAAGAGACCGAATACCAAATCCCGAACCGATAGAAGATGAAGGTTTTGAAGAGGAGCTTGAAGAATCAGAACTTGAGGGAATTGAAAGTGGTGTCAAAAAAGAAAAGCAAAGGGTTGGACAAAACTTTACCGATGAAGATTTAAAAAAGGAACTGGATGAATTAGAAGGTTATTATGAATTAGCAAAAAGGATATTAGTTAATACAAAAGGTGAGGAGTTAGTTAGAGCACTACAAAAATTGCTTTCAAATGCAAAAACCAAAGGTTGGCCACAAAAAGCAGTAGTATTTACTGAGTCAACGAGAACTCAAGAATATCTTGCAGGCTTGCTTGATAACGCTGGTATTTCCTATACTCAATTTAACGGATCCAATAACTCTGTACAAGCTAGAAAGGCCTACGAAACCTGGAGAAAAGAGTTTCCAGAAGCAGCTAGTGTGGGATCATTCTCTGCCAACGTAAGACAAGCACTTATTAATAACTTTAAGAATAATACTCAAGTCTTTTTAACAACAGAAGCCGGTGCGGAAGGTTTAAATTTACAGTTTTGTAATATTGTTATCAATTATGATTTACCTTGGAATCCACAGAGAGTAGAACAAAGAATCGGTAGGTGCCACCGTTATGGACAAAAACATCAAGTGGTTGTTGCCAACTTCCTTAATACCAAGAACTATGCAGATAAGAGGGTGTTGGAATTACTTAAGGAAAAGCTAAATTTATTTGATGGATTATTTGGTAGTTCAGATGAGATTCTCGGAGCCCTAGAATCAGGTATGGACTTTGAAAAAATGATATTGGATGTATATCAAAACTGCAAAACACCGGAGGAATACGATAAAGCCTTTAATGCGATGCAGCTTAAACTGAGAGAGACAATTTCGGCAACAACGCTTGAATATAGAAAGTTACTTTTGGAAAATACTGATCAATCCGTCGCTGAATTATTTAAAAGAACTATTCATGAAGCAAGACAAGTAATATCAGAGTTTGATAATGATATTCTTAAGCTATGCAAAATGAGCCTTGGAACAAAATTGAAACAAACTAAGGATGAAGCTGTTTTTGAAGTAGAAGGGAATGAATTTCCCTTAGCGTTCCGAGAGTTAAAACCGGAAGAAATTGGTAAAATTACCAGAATCCACAAAGAATATCCTCTTATAAAAAAAGTTTTAGATGATTCCTTGGCTTTGCAAACTAAACCTATTCCTTCAATCCTATTTAATTTAACAAATCATGGAAAAAAGATTGTTCAATTAGAAGATTATATTGGAAAAGAAGGTTTTATCTTTCTCTGGAAACTGAAAGTATCTGGAGTTGAAACAGAAGAAATTATTGTTCCTTTAGTATTTATCAAGGCAAATAGTGAATTCAAGAGCCTTGATTTTAGTGTTGCAGAAGAATTGCTGACAGTTAATTCAGATGATGGTAAAAAGGTTTTTGAAAACTCTCCGATTGCTAAAAATGAACTACTCTCTCTTTGGGAAAGTTGGAAAGAACCGGTTTTAGCAAAATATAAAAAGAAAAATGAGAGATTACTAGACAGAGAAACAGACAGGATTAACCAGTACTACAATGACTATGCATTAAGGATTGATAATAAAATCCAGAAGAAAGAGGAAGAAAAGACAGACTTGAATCGTAGAAGAGACAATTCAGCGGATATGGAAGAAAGAAGAGATTTAATGAAAAAGATTCAAGACATTGAAATATCACTAGGTAGATTAAGAATTGAACAGTTAAAATTAAAACAGGAAGCTGAAATTGAAAGAGAAAAAGAATTAAAGAATTTGTTTGAAAAATTAGAACTAGCCGTTAATGAAGAAATGATTGCAGTTACACATTTTATGCTCGGTTAATATGACTAAAGATATAAACAAAAAAAGGAAACAGGATTTGGGCATCTTTTATACACCTCCAGAAGTGGTTGGGTTTATTTTTGATATTCTAAATATCTGGAAAAGTAGTCAAGGTCAAAGGTGGCAGCAAAAATTCCCTTCAGTAATTGATCCAGCGTGCGGAGAAGGCATCTTCCTTAAAAAAGCGGTTGATAGTGAATTTACTTCCCCCAGATATATTTGGGGTGTTGATTTAGATGAGAAAGTTAAAGAAGAATGGGAAAAAATTACTTTATTAAAATCATTTGGTTCCAAAGCAAAATTAGATTTTCATTTTTATCATCAGGATGGTTTGTTACCAATCCCTGAAAAAAAAGTTCGTCATAAAAAAGGAGGAATGAATCAGTATGATGCCGTTGTCGGTAATCCGCCCTACGGCGGGATTGGTATTAATGAAATTACTCCTGAATTAGAAAAAGCGTTGTTTAACTTTCAAATATGGAAACAAAAATTTCAAAAAGAGCAAAAGCAAAGCGTGGAAAATCTTGGTCTGTTTGAAACAACTGTTCCTAAAGTTTTTCAGCAGAAAATCGTAAATTTCCCGATCGAGATTTTATTTATTGACCGGTTTATTCAATTAGCTAAACCTGGAGGATGGATAGCAATTATTATACCAGATGGAATCTTAACCAATTCAAATTCCCATTATGTCCGTGAGTTTATTTCTCAAAGAACAAAAGTAGAGGCAATTGTCTCTTTACCGAGAGATACATTTAAGGATGTTGGAACCAATGCCAAAACTAGCATTCTCTTTCTAAGAAAGCTAAAGAAGGATGAGAAATCAGAAAATTCCTATCCAGTGTTTCTTGCTTCAATAAACAAAGTCGGAAAAGACCAACTTAATTTAATCGTAAAATCTTATAAAAAGATTTATACTTCAAGAAGTAACGATATGAATAATTCAAACAAAATTCAAATAACTTCGGACCAAAACAAGAATGAGACAGTTATGGTAAGAGTTGATAAAACCCTGAAACAATTAATGGAAGAAAAACCAGCTAGTAGATGGAACGCAGATTATTGGCATCCCAAATATGATGATTTATTGGCGAAAATTTCAAATAATAGTTTAAAGATGATTAGCGATTATAAAGAGGTATTAACATCTGGTTATAGAGGTACTTTAGTTTTTACAGAAACGGGAATACCTGCACTAAAAGTAAGAAATGTTTTAGATACCGGTATAGATTTGGTTAACATAGATTATCTTCCTGACAATTCGCCTGCAAATACTCCATCAAAAAAAGTTAAGCATGGAGATTTAATAATAAACCGCTCTGGTACTGGTTCTATTGGGAGAATGTCTATATTTCTTTCTTCCGAAACGAACACCATTATTACGGGTGATGTTTATTTATTGAGACTTAAAAATATAAATCCATTTTATGTGAATATTTATTTGAAAACTTACTTTGGAAAAACGCAAATTCATAGGTTTGAGTCAGGTGTTTCTGGGCAGACAAAAATTGATTTAGAAGAAATCTTATATATTTTTATTCCTGTCTTGAGTGATAAAGTACAAAGTAGTATTGAGCAATTGCATAGAGATTTGTCCGCTGACCATGAGACAGCCATGAAAGCAAAGAAAAATGGTGACGAAAAAACATACAAAGAAAATATTAAATTAGCAGAACATAAGCTTAAAGATTTAATTAAAAACGTAGAGGAAGTAATTGAAGGCAAAAGAGAAGATGTAAATTAGTATGGAAATGTCGTTATGGATAATCATCAAAGACCAGAAATAGCTTATTTAGTTCAAAATATACTACCGCTATTTGCTTCGCAATTTGATTTTCCCCTGCCTGAAGATGAAACAAACACAAAGATAGACGAAATTCCGGTTCGTATAGCCAGTGGTGTTAAGAAACCGGACGTTGTTTATTACCATGACGGTTTTCCAGTTTTTTTGATTGAAGCGAAAAAAGAAGGTAACTCTGAAAAGGATGCGGTTGAACAAGCACTTTCATATATCCGCAATTATCCAGTTGAAGAGTATTCCAAAAACAGCATCAAACCAAGGTTCTTTGCTGTAACAATTGGAAAACAAATAATATTTTATGCTCATCGGTTTGAAATTGAGCAAAATAACTTTAAGGATTGGGCAGAAAAATTAGAAAATCCAATAACTTTTGCAGAGCTTCTTGAAGAGTATGGTTTAAAAGAAATTGAAAGAAAGGAAGTGTTTACTCTGGAAGTTTTTAGGAAAGAAGTATTAAACGAACTAGGACCTTTATATAAGTTTGAAGATAAGATTACTCCAGAGGTAGTGAAAAACGTTGCTATGCAGGTTTTAGCTTTTCTCCAGTATGGCAAGGATTATGCTGGTCATCGTCCCTATATTGATTTGGAAAGAAATAAAGACAGACAAGCTCAAATAAGACAGGTCTATGAAAAATTTGATTGGATTAATTCGCTTGGTCCCGATGTAGCTAGAGAGTTTAGGTCGTATATATTGCGTTCATTTCAAGGAACCAACTTAAATCAGTATCTAACAGAGCAGTGCGTAATAGCTTTCATGATTAACTTGGTTGGAGATTTAACATCCGATACTAAAGTATTGGATTTTGAATGTGGAAGCGGTGGTTATCTAGCAGCAGTTATCGATAAAGGTGTTGAACTTGAAAATATTAGGGGTGTGGATATTGATGAACTACCTTATGTTATTGCAAAAACTTACCTGGCCCTATATTTCAAAAAGACGGGAAACGGAGAAGTTGATACGTTGCCAGTAATTAAAGACAACGGACTATTCTATCAGGGAAATGATTGGGATTTAGTAATTGGGAATCCTGCTGGGGGAAGTAAATACGAACATGGTGATTTGGAAAAAATTGGTGATAACTTAAATATGGATCTAGACAACAATGGTAGATTAGATAGCCTATCAGAATATAGTTTATCGGTACAGCAAGCCGTCTCCAGCGCCAAAGTAGGGGGGGGAATATGCCTAGTGTTACCAGAAGGGTTTTTTTCAAATTCAAATGATGAATATTTAAGGAAATTTGTTTCAAAATACTGCAAGATACTAGCCATTGTCAGTTTACCCCGTGGAGTTTTCAAGAAAGGCACTTCTACTAAACAACAACAAAGGGGTTCTCAAACTTCATCCCAAAAAATGTCTATCTTATATGTTGAAAAGCAAACTGAGGTAGACAAAGCAAATCCTATTGGTGAACTGGATTTTAATAGTCTTGAATATCCGATTTTTCTGGCAAGTGTAAGTGAGCCAGAATCAAAAAGCGGAGAAATTGAACGCTGGCTAGAACCGGAACTGAATGTTGTATGGGAACAATGGCAAGAATGGCAACAAAACCAAACATTAAAAGAGATCTTAAAGGTTGAAATAAAACAAGCACTTATACCCAAAAAGATTGAACCACCACCAAGTCTATTTGACCAGATAGTAAAAGAAGATAAACCTAAAGAAATTGAAACTAAGTCAAAGACAAAAATTAGTCAGTTTTTGGAAGATTTATTTAAATAATATTTATAAACTTTATGGATTAACTCCAGAAGAGAGAACCATGATTGAAAATTTCTAATAGCTATGAATTTAGATAAATTATTTAAAAAACAGCAACTAGAAAGAGACTCATTAACTGAAGAAATAATTAAATCCCCAAAGACTAAAAAACTAATAGTATCTGGCCCCGGAACTGGAAAAACTTATATTTTCGATAAAATTATAAAAAGACAGTCAGGCGGTAGATATCTTGTTCTTACATTTATTAGAAGGTTAATTGATGATATTGACCGTAAGATTCAAATTGAAAATACCTGCAAAACATTCCACGAGTTTGCAAAAGGTATTCTGCACAGTCAAAAAGGTTCCTTTGACCTACAACCCTTTTTGTCTGAAATAATACAAAGAGATGCGGTCTTATTGGGACTTGATCTCTGTAACTTTGATACGAAGTTTCAAGAATTGGACGAATACGGTCCCGAAATACCCTTTTATTTAAGACGAGGCGATTACTACCAAACAGTATCTTTTAATGATTCTGTGTATAGAGTCTACAAACTTGCTCAAATAAATGAGGAGACGTTGCCTCGATTTGATCAAATAATAGTTGATGAATATCAGGACTTTAACAGGTTGGAGATTGAGTTTATTAAAATACTCGAAAAAAGAGGGGCAATATTAATTGCGGGGGATGATGATCAAGCTTTATATGACGGACGATCGGCCTCATCGAAGTATATTAAGGAACTTTACAAGTCTGGAAGTTATAAATTGTTTACCCCTAAATATTGCAGCCGTTGCACGAAGGTGATCGTGGATTCTGTTAACACATTTATCAATAAAGTTCAAGAAGACGGGTATTTTAGTGACAGAATTAGCAAGGATTACGAATGTTATTTACCAGATAAAGCTAAGGATAGTGATAAATACCCGAAAATAGATTTCGCTGAGTGTAGCACTATTAAAACTGTCGCCAAGTACATACTGTCCCAGGTAAAGAAAATAGACAATCAAGATATCGAAGAATCCTTTAGGGAGAATGAAGAATACTCAACCGCTCTGATTATAGGACCGGCACACTATTTAAAGGTGGTTTATGAGGAATTATCTAAAGCTCTCAAAAATATTCAATTCAATCCCAGTGAACAGGTGTTATTCTCAATTGTTGATGCTTATCGCTTATTGATGTTTGATGAATTTTCCAATCTGGGTTGGAGAATAATTGCAGAACTGCTTCTAGATGAAAGCGTTTTAATAAATGTTATTACTGGAACTGAAAATGATGTAAAAATAATTGATTTGTTACCAAGTAAGATAGTAAACCATCACAGGGCAATATTAGAGTTACTAGTCAATATATCCAAAGAGGATACATATAATGATAAACAACTTAAGGAATTGAAAAAACTATCTCCAGGAAACTCAGATGAATTAATTGAGGTATTTAAATTTAAAACAAAAGCTCAAGAATTAGGTGGTAAAGATAAAACAAAACCCTCAGTTTTACTTACTTCTTACAAGGGCGCAAAGGGTTTGTCTGGGGGGCACGTGTTTTTGTTGGGGATACATAATAAATCATTACCAAAAAACAAAAACCAGATTAGTGATGTAGAAATATCTCAATTTTTAGTGGCAGTAACAAGAACCAGAAAGAAACTATATTTAGTTAACAACAGATGGTATATAAATCCTATGACGAAAGATAAAAAATTTATGAATTCAAATGAAAGAAGTATCTTTATTGATTGGGTCCCGAACGGTTTAATTAATAATCTTGGTTATTTAAAAAGTGAGGATATCGCTTAAATTTAAGGCTTAAAAACAAATATTTAAAATAGGTCAGATTGTGATTATTGTAAATACAGAAATGCTGTAAAAGAATTTGAAAAATGAATAATATACGGGAATTTAAAATCATTACAAGACAATTGCCGGACGGAAGCGAAGAGAAAAGGAAAGTTTACGAACTTACCGAAGATGAAGCAGGAAAGTTTAAAAAGATTGGATCAGCCAGCGGCCCAAGTCTAGAGTTTTGTTTTTATTTGGGCTGGAAACACACCAAAAACTTTCAAGAAAGGGTTTGCGGTTACAGAATATCCACGGGTGGCATAGCTTCTATGATAGACGAAGCGCAGAAAAAAGTCGGTTTAAATAAGCCGAAATATATTAATATTGAGTTCTATGAGCAGTGTAATAAAAGCGGTGGTGGAGTAGTATAATTGCCTCAGATGAAAAAAAGTAATAAAGAGAAAATACTAGTAAAAGAACATGCTGAAATGTTATGCCAACTAATAGGAATTGAGCAAAATCAAGCCATGGAGATGTCAGAGAGAATTTTTGATAGAGTAGTTGAGGAGTCAAAATCAGAAGGATCATATTTTTTTCCTGAAAATTTAGGTGACATAGTATTGAAAAAAACTAACACAAGCGACCCCAAAATCGGAAAGATTGTAGATTCGATTCGACAGAGCTTGCCACAAAAGCGACGCGATGGCGTAAAAGATAAGGATATTTTATGGTGGTGGAACCGCAGTGATATTCAAAGACGTTTTATTTTGGCGGACGATAATATACTCTTGACTTACTTGGCAGAAAGTTTTCTTCAGTCGGGGTTAATAGGTGGCAAAGCTATTGCAAAAGTGAGAAAATATATGCCGCTTTACGGTGAACCCATCAAAACATCTTTTCCACAAAGTGATGAACGACCTTTACCATATGAGTTAAAGGATAGAGTTAATAAATATATGGTAGAGAGATCTTTGAAAGATAAACCAAAATATCAAGAGGATATGGAGAACGCCAAGTCATTCAACACACTTATTCGTAATGAAATTAGAGAGGGTAATCTTTAGGAATTTTGAGTAGTATAATTGCCTCAGGCTCGTTGTTTTAGAAAATGGTTAATGTTTTCGAAAGGCAAAATAAAATTGATAAATATCTGAATTAATGCTAATAAGAAGTATGAAACTAAAACTTCTATTTATTGTTCCCATAATTCTTCTTCTTGCTTTGTTTCTGTTTTTATTTCCCGGATTTTATTTTAACCAATTAGAATATAAAGCCAGACAGGTTTTTTCTCCCATTGAAGAGGCCAGAAGTGTTGCAAATAACGATATAGAACAGAGAAGCGGAAGAGAAGGCGGGCTTAAATCAACTGAAGAAGTTAAAAGCCTATCAGTTAAAATCACCGAAGATTTAAATAATGTCGATAACTTAGTGAATGAACATGGGTCGGTAATAAACAGGCAGGGGAAAATTGTCTTTCTTTTAAATTCAAAATATAAAGAGTATTTCAATCTCAAAAAAGAAGTTTTTAACAAATATTATTCTTCCCTCAGAAAGTTTAAGACTCTCAAGGAATACGAAAGCGGAATTATGGACGTGCTTATCAGAAAGGAAGAATTCCGTGTCGGAATGGTTAATGCTGGAGATACTAATACCGTTGATTCGAAGGAGTTGAATGACCTGATTAACAATTACGGAAATACCAGAGAGAATATCAATAAATATTTTAAAGATGGTTTTATTACGGAGGATTTTTATCATGCGATACTGGCCGATATTGACGCCAATACCGAACTTTATAATCTGTTTAGGGAAGCTACCGATAAGAAATATACATCACAGGAGCTTGAAAAGAGAATGGATGAAATAAATTCCAAATATAAACACGAAGATGTTTTAACTTTGTTCCGGGATTCATACGATAAAATTACGACTGTAAAACAACAAGAATGGAGCAATCTGTTTAATCAGGCAGATGATCTTACATATGGCGCGTTAGATTTTTACGATAAGAACCGCCTTGCCTATGATCCTTTGAGCTCGCTACTTTCAAAATTCAATAAAAATTATCCGAAAAACACTTCCCTGAATAATAACAATAGTAAAAATTATGAAGAGAAAAAGATTGACTTAGACGGTGACGGGAAAGAAGAAACACTCCGGCTTACTTATTCTGCCGATGGGGAACAATCTCAAATTCCCGAATCGTTAATTGCCTACAATTCAGAGGGTGCGGAGGTCGCAAGATTTCCCGACGATCTTCCCATGGCAATGCCTTTTACTGATAGTGCAAAAGTTTATACCTTAAATAAGGCAAACAAAAAACAATTTGTCAGTTATGATTTCATCGCAGGACCACATTCAGCAGACACCATGTTTTTGGGTTTGAGAGAATCAAATGATGACAAAGGGATAATACTTCCTGTTTGTTTTGTTGAAGTTCCTCAAAGTGCCTTGGATTGTCTGTTTTGGTCCGGCGAAGTCGGAAGTCTGGTTGTAGATGATTTTGATAACGACGGATTTATGGAGGTTATTGAAATGGTTGATGAATATCCGAAAGACGGGTCTATAACTTCCGATATTGAGGATATGATTAATGAAGAGTCTAAGGACCTTGGGCAGAAAGTAACGGATGGGATGATCAGAATTACCAAAAGAGAACAGGGTGGCAGAGGTAATAGGGTAGTTTGGGGAATATACCGTTACAATGGAGAATACTTTGAAAAACAGCAGGGAACCGATTATGAGAAATATTACAAGTTGGTTACTGAATATCTCAGGCGTTTCTATCCTGATTACCCGACCATTATGAATAAAAGTGAGATGAGTAAGGATTCTCTGGATTACAACGAATTTATGAGAGGTTTCTGGACAAATAGAAATTGATTTGGGAATATATGCTGTCAGATAAGTTAGTACAGGAATATAAAGAAATCTTCAAAAAGGAATACGGACAGGATTTAACCGATGCGGAAGCGAGAGAACAAAGCCAAAGACTGGCTAACTTCGTAGAAATTATTTACGATCAGGCAGTGATCGAATACAAAAGAAAATTAAGGTTAAAGAAAGAAAAAGTAAAAGGTTTTTTTCTTGAACCTACAGAAGGTCCTTATACTTGTGCTATTTGCAGAGAAAACTACCCTGGTAATGAAATTTGGTGGAACCCCAAGGGGTTAAGGTGTAAAGATTGTTGGAATAATATTCAAAAAAAAGTTATTCCTTCTTTGGATTATGATAGCGATGATAAAGTCTGGGTCAAAGAATGGCAGTTACAAATGGACTACAGCTTGCACCCGGCAACGCGAAGTAAACTAAGAAGACAAGGAATACTTAAGGGCAGAGATTTGAAAAGGGACGATGGGATTATCTACTGCACGGTTTATCTTGTTAAGGAAAACGAGGAATTTTTCAAAAAATACCCAAAGAAATCTTCCATGACAGTTAAATTTATTAACCCAGAATTAAGAGCCAATTCCAAATAAGTATATTTAATAATGACAACTTATCAAATTGATTCACAATCAACATATATTCAGCTGATTAAGGAAAATTTGATTCTTGCAAGGAGGTTAGTTGGCAACTCGCAAAAGAATATCATTCCATTCGACCCCAACAATACTCTACCTTTTTATAAGTCCAGAGCAAAACATCTACAAACCATGTCGCTCCTGGGAATAACAACCGAACATTTGCTAAAAGTGATTTTACTTAAACGTGGTTTTTCAATTTTGGAAATAGATTACATTAGGAATGTTAATAAAAATACTGAAATTAAATATGCCGACAGAACCATCTCTTACGAGAAAGTGGTAACTCTATTTAAAGATTCAAATCTCAGCGATTATTACAAAAACACAAAAGTATATGAATTCAATACAAATGACATAGATTATCAATATACGTACTTGGGATATAAGAGAATTGATCCGAAAACATGTATATCTTTAATACAAAAAATCAGAAACAACTATCTTCATAAGGTTGATTCTCATGGGGAATGGAACGGAATAATCTGGTATGTTTACGATTTTATCGTTTGGCTTGCAAAGAAGGAATTTAAAAGCAGTTTTTCAAGATTTAGACTAATCGGAAGTGATGAGATAAAAAGTTTGTTCTGACTAATTCATAAACCTGCCTGGAAGGGTGCTATTTCTTATCCATTTACCGTCATAAAATGCAGAATTATTATCGTTTATCCTTGTTATATCTCTGTCCCCATTCTTGTCCTTAGTTTCCTCAAAAAGTTTAATACCAAAATTTATAGCTACTATTTCAGCGCTTTTGGCTATATTGGATAGGCCTATTTTTTGAAGTTCATTCGAGTCAATCCATGTGTAATACTCGTGAAAGTTATGACTTGGTCCGAAAGTGTTCGTCACCCAAATATTGTTTTCTTTGGATTTGAATTGCAAAATAACTCTCCAGGCTGAGTTTTTTATTGTTACAGGATGTGTTGCATGAGCCTCAATTCTTAAGCCAGGGACTAGTGTTTTACCATATTTCCCTTCCCACCATTCTGGATTTTGGACTTCGTGGAAATTGCCGTTTTCAAATTCAAAAGTGAACACGTCGCCATCTGAAATCAGATTTTTATCAATATATTCTTTTATCTTTTCGATTGGCAAATTATCCAGGTCGTTTTTAAGTCCAGTTCTGGCAAATAGACTTAGTCCGGAAACAGCAAAAGCGAAACCTATCCAAGAGTTTTCATTTTCGGCTGTAATTTTGGCTATTACCCCAAAGTTACCGGTCATACTTATATAGCCTTCGCTATACCATGCAATGGAGAAGTCTTTGTGCTTGATAATTCGGCCATATTGGATAAGTTTGGGATTTACTTTGATAAACTCAATAATGTCCGCCTCCCTATAACGTCTATCACCACGATCGTTTACCTTAATGGCAACCAGCTTTCCTTCTCGATCCCATCGTCTTAGGGTTTCCGGATTAACCTTAATGAGAGTAGCAGCCTCATTAATGTCTATAAGATTATCCATACTTATACTATCTTATACTAAACTACACATTAATGCAAGAGGTCTTTCCCTTTTTATACTGTCCCAAATGTCTCATTTAGCCTCGAGTGTGATACACTCAGAGTAATCGGTTATGGGTCTGAATGGTCCGAGACCCTACTGCTCAGCAAAATTGGGCTATGTAGGACATAGACCGTGTCCCCTAATTTATCCATAGAATGGACTTTATCACAACAGTCTTTGAGCCCCAACCAGATGGAACCTTTGGTATACTTCAAATTAATGAA
>Ga0180009_10002816_pt1 | contig 20220 bp, 29 predicted proteins | sample OS_PC_MetaG_FD_123537 | JGI IMG/M metagenome (GOLD analysis project Ga0180009, IMG submission 123537) | Groundwater microbial communities from the Aspo Hard Rock Laboratory (HRL) deep subsurface site, Sweden - OS_PC_MetaG | ecosystem: Environmental > Aquatic > Deep subsurface > Groundwater...
AACAAAAACTGCAAGCCTTTACCGCCGACCGAGATACGGCAAGACCGAGCCTCACAGCGAGGGCTTGACGAGGAAGGTCGGCGGAACGGGGATTATAAGGGGTCGCAACCCCTTATCTCATATCAGAATTTATATATCCTTTGCTTACTACGAGCGATGTTAAAAGATGGAAGTTTCATTATCATTTGGGATTGATGTTTCTTCCAAAATCAGATAAAAAATTACACAATGAACTGTACTTGAAATCAAAATTTCCGAAAACATACAAATATGTGTCGAAGTTTAAAGAAATATTGTTGGCTAGGGGGAGTTTTGTTTATAAGTATCAAGGGAAGCCATTCTATCTTTTCTACGGTGCAGAATCAATGAAATCTCGTTATAAGGTAGTTTGGAGCAGGATGGGGAGTAAGATAGAAGCTGCTGTTGTTGATAGTATAACTGACAAGTTTTTTTCTGCAAAACCTCCAATTCCTCAAGAGACATTGATATTTGTCCCAGCTAATAGTCTCGATGAAGCACATTATCTTTGTGCTCTTATTAATTCCGATTTTGCTCTCTCAATTGTTAAGAAATATTCAACTGTTGGTGGTAAAAGTTTTGCATCGACACATATTTTGAAGTATGTTAAGATACCTAAGTATAATCCAAAAGACGCAATTCATACTAAGCTTTCTGAATTATCGAAATTGGCTCATAAATACGCGAAAGAAGGAAAGGACAAAGAGCTTGAGCAGACGGAGGCCGAGATTGAGAATAATGTGAAGAATCTATTGGGTTAGTATATAAAGGACCTTTTATTTAGATACGCAAAACATATAACTTCCTTGCATTTTACTAGTTCTAATGAAGTTGAATACGAAATTGATGATAGTGGGGAATACCGTTGTGGTTGTGGGATTAACAATCACTCTGCTTACTGTTATCAAAACGCCTTCTGATGCTACTGAGGGTTTAAGAATAGCTTATGCCCACATAAAAGCAATATGGATAGCTCTTGTCTGGCTTTCTTATATCTTTGTGACATATACTCTTTGTAAAGAATCCAAAACGGCAAGGAGGAGAAAGAAAAAATGAGGGTTGAGACACTAATGGCACAAGCAGGTTCTACTGTAGTCACATTAGTTGTACTAATAACTCTCCTTACCCAGTTAGCTGCACAAATTCCTTTGGTTTATGTTTTCATTGCAGCGATGTCATTCATTTTTGCAGTACTTCTGATAGTTGGAGCAGTCTACGTATTTTTTAAAGAAAGATGATAATCTAGAATTTATTTTTATGGTGTCCTAAACGTTCCATGAGAATAATTATTGATAGTGCCTACACAAGGATCTTCTATTTTGGTAAATTTGCTTGTGCCACTCATAGTTCTCATAACAGCGAATCCTTTAATAGGGACTTCTGGGAAAAAAGATCTTAATCGACTTGCGCAGCCTATCATAGTTGCGCCTCTAGTTATTACATCGTCGATAAGTACAATTTTTGTTGGTTTGGGTAATATTGAATTAATATCGATGCTATCAAAATGGGTTTGCGCTGTGGGTCTCTGTGAGGCTGATGCGTATGCTGCTTTTTGAACGGGTGCAATTCTTTTCAAACAAGGGTAACACGACCCCATATTTACTTTTGACATGGCTTCTGTGATTTTTAATGGAACCCATAATGTATCTGCTTTTGTCAAAGAACTTTTTGGTACAGGAACTAGTGAAACGTCTTCGCCGAAGAAATCATTAAATGGCAGAGAACATAATGAGTTGTTTATTCTTTCTGCTATGTACTGTGACATTGGTTTGGACGGATCCCCTATTTTTCTTTCTGATTTAAGATAATACATAACGTTCTTTGCTTTTTTTTCTAAGTCCGTATCGGGTCGAGGTGTGTATGTCAAATAAGATCCGAAGTCTAATTCAGAAAGGAGCACTTTCAATCACCATCTCTATTTGGGTGGGTAAAGATTCGAGGATGATTTTCATTTGTGAGATAGGGACTATTTCTGCACCGTATTTTATGAGGTCAGATGCCCATCCAAGGTCGTTTTCTTTTTTCTCATCTTCGATTATGTAGAGCGGTCGTCCCAAACGAAGAGCCTCCCAACCTTGATGTATTGTACCACTACCTTTGCTGGCTTCAACAATGATTGAAGCATCAGATAACAATGCCATAGTGCGATTGCGTATTGGGAAATTCTTTCTTTGTATTGCCGATCCTATTGGAAACTGAGATATCAATAAATGATCTTTCATGATTTTGTCTTGTAAAATTCTGTTTTCCTCTGGGTAGTATGTATCTAATGGATTTCCCAAAACGGCGATAGTATCCCCCTTTTTATCGATAGCGGTTCTATGCGCGATTGAATCGATACCCTTTGCAAGACCACTAACAATGACGCATTTGTTCACAACTAAGAATGTGGTTAACGAATGAGTGTACTCTTTCGCCCGTTCACTAGGTTTTCTTGTACCGATGATTGAAACTCGCGGATGTTTAGATAGTAATTCTTCATTACCAATAAAATAGAGTTTTGCCGGTGCAAACTTTTTTTCAATATCATTCAACGGACCAACCAATTTCTCAGGTGTTCCGCTTCGAATATTGCTGGTAGAATCGGGGAACATCTTTATAAATAGCTTTTATGGGTATATAAACCTTACGGTGATATCTGTCCAATGGGGTGTGGTGCACGTCAGGAAAAGATGACTCTTTATCCATTCAATCCACATCAAATCGATATACACTCATATCCAGCTGCCGGTGAAGATGCCTGCTGATATGCCGAGGAAGATAGCCGCTAATAATTCCCAAATCATGGTTCTCACAGGTTTTCTACAAAAGCACTATTCACCATCTCCTCCTCCAAACAGCATCCCAAAGCGATGTCGGATGGGAAAGATACTTCTGGTGCATGTGGAAAGATGATTGGGAGAGCTGGAGCTAAATTTGTGACAAATAAAAATAGTGCTATGTGCTGCTTAGTCATGTTGCATACCTCCGAGAAGTTATTCAGTAATTATTTGTGAAAAAACATATGAGAGTTCATCATATAAAATGAACATTATCTTCTATCAGACATTTCACACCAACCTTATCCCATCCTTCACTATCTCCTTGACGAGCTTGTCTTTCTTCTCGAGCGCCTTGAACTCCTTTGTTGTGTAGTAGTGCGGCTGTATCTCCTTTCTGAAACGCTTATGCAGTCTGTCGATGATGTCTGTTATAAGCAACTCGTCATCTGCGCTTTTCTCCTGCGTGATAACTGCAACGTCGATGTCTGAATCCTTGCTGAATGTCCTCTTTGCGTACGAGCCGAACAGGATGACCTGCTCGAGGTTCTCAAGGTCTGCGTTCGTCAGCTCGTAGACGAACTCGCGCAGCACATTCAATGCGGAAAAGTCGGGGTTGTTGAGGTGCTTTTTCTCAAGCAGGATAGTCTCCACTATCTGCTCTGCGAAGGGGTTGCTTAGGTTGAGCCTGTAATAATACGCCTTCCCAATCTTGCTTGATGTTATCATCCCGAACTTCTCAAGCAAAAGCAGGAACTTTGTCAGCACTTTATTGCCCAGCTTCGTAAGCTGCTGTATCTCTTTCCTGGAAACTGCCTTGCCAGGCGCCTCGGCAAAGACAAACAATATCTTCCAGGCAGTCCTGGTACCCAAGCAGACATCCAGCAGCATTATTCCATCAACCCCTTGACCAGCCCGACGTATGGCTTCACTATCTTATCAAGAAAATAAGCGGCCTTCTGCGAATTCACCTTGCTTTCTTTGGTGTAATCCTCGGCATAGTATTGCACTTTACCTCGTTCCTGCTTCCCACGCTTCAACAGGACGGGCAGTGTCTTCTCTTTCAGCCGCTCAGCGCTGTAGTAGATATCCTTCGCCTCTTTCAGCAGTAAACGGAGTTTTTCCTTCAGCTTGTCATCCCTGATGAAATGCTCAAGCGCCTCAATCGCCTTTGCGTGTATCTCAGGACTTGATATCTTTGTGTTGAACCTCTCAGCAATGAAGAGCTTTGTCAGGTTGTGCATGCAATAATACCCTGAGATGATGCTCCAGCGAGGAAACTCAAGAATGTTTTTCTCTGCGTGCTTCAGATCCTCTTCAAACGCGGTCCTGTGGAAAGCAAGGTAATTCTCTTTTTCGGTAGCAGGCAGACCAGTCCATCTTGGCACTGCGTCCTTATCAGATGCTTCGTTTGATTTCATTATTTCCACCTTGGTGTATTTAATTTATACTCATTTATATATCTTTCCACTTTGGTGCTATTTATTGAGCACTTAAGTGCTATTTAACACTTATGAGTAAGTCGTAGGGCCCGTTACGCCTGTCAATAACGCATAGTTGTCGCCTATGGTTACATGCATGAATATGAGCAGCCTACTGCCATTCATGCTGGGAAAAATCGTGTTGGGAAGCTTTCGACGGAAAGCTTCCGAGCGAAAACCTCTTTAATTTTCGATTTGATGATTCTTGCTGGATTCTGATGATTTCCATGTCCTGTATTGGATTTGTCATACAAACCACAATCTCCTGCTTTTGACGGCAGCCACACACGATGTCTGCCTGTTATGATGCCTGCTGATATGCCGAGGAGGATTGCGAGCAGGAGTTGAAGCATCATCGTGAATGTCTATCATAACATATTGTGCGGCAGGGGCGGGACTTCCATGTCTGGGGGATCGACGTTCGAACCCGCGAGGGACTGGGGAGCCCCACCCGAATCTCAATCAGGCGCTATGGCCAGACTAAGCGACCCTGCCATTGCACAACACGAAAAGCTTATATACTTCTCGAGCATAATATTATTTAGACTGGGGAGTTTCATCAGAGTTTCAATTCGGTGCGATGCCAGGTTTTGCGACCTGGTTTTTTTTCTTGTTTTAATCATGTCTTTCAGCTTTATATGCATTCTCGACGGAAAATCGTAGAATTCATGCTGTGTCCGGAATGTTTCTGAGAATGCTGTCTTGATTTGCGGTTATTGACAAATGGACCGGAAATGTTCCGAAGAATTCGAAGATATTCCTGAATTATCTGACCATTACCTTCATCAGCTGGCATCTCTTGCAGATGTCATTCCTGCTCGGCTCACCGCAGGCTTTGCAGTACTTCAGCTTCGCAGAGTGCTGGTACTTCTCCTTTATCCGAGGAAGCATATCAAGAAGCTTTGCGACAAGATTCTGCTTGATCCTCTGGTTTTTCTTCTCAAGCTCTGAAAGCATCGCACGCACATCGCGCCTGAAAGCGCCGACAGAGCAAGGGCACGGCTCGTAGACTATCTCCTTGTCCCAGCCCATCTCCTCGGTATACCTGCGTATCTCTGCGTTGGTGCAGAAGTAGAGCGGCTTGATGCGCTGGACGAACTTCGCGTCCTCTATCGCACCTGTCTTGGGACCCATGTTCATGAACAGCTCAGGCTTTCCCTTCAACAGGTTCATCATGATATTCTCTGCCTCATCGTCAAGGTTGTGGCCGGTCACAAGCTTCGCAGCGCCCAGCTCTCTCGCCTTCCTGTTCAGTATCCACCTGCGCACGACACCGCAGATCGTGCAGTTGCCGATACGCTCACGCTCCTGGATTCCTGACCTCAAGTAACAGATCGATGTGCCGTGCTCCTCCCTCAGGTCTATCACGTTGAGCTTGATATTTTGCTTCCTGCAGAAATTACCGATGTTTTCCAGGTTGCGCTGGGACCAGTCGCCCATCTTAAGGTCTATTATTATGCCCTCGACATCGTAGCCGGACTTTTTGAGGATGTAAAGCGCGGTCGTGGAATCCTTGCCACCGCTGCACGCTACAAATATCTTCTCTTTCTTGCTGCAGAGCGCATGATCCTTGATGTTATTCCTTACTTTTGCCTCGAAATCCTTTGCGTACTCCATCATAATCAAAGAAATGAGAAGAAGTATTAAAAAATAACTATTATGCAAAAAACATGTGAGTCTCAGGCATCCTGGATGAGCTTTTCTGCCTTGCCAGGCCCCCTATTAAGGGTCCTGAGAGTCTTGGGCTTGCCGCAGTAAGGGCAGGCCGAAAGCGTCCTGTCCGACTGTACCTTGAACTTATAGTTGCAGTTGCTGCATATGTATTCAACAGCCATAATCTCACCTTCCACCAATGTCGCATGCATATTTTTTTTTACCCGAAAAACATCTTGAAAATGAAAAGAAAAAATAAAATCAGAACTCCACCTTGACATCCTTCTTGTCTTCCTCAGAGACCTTGAACATCTCCTTTGGTGTGAGCTTCATCACGTTCGCCACGATCATGTCAGGGAAGCTCTCGATGCGGATGTTGAACTGGTTGGCGCTGTCGTTGTAGAACTCGCGCCTGTCAGCAAGCTCATTCTCGATGCCGCTTATCCTCTGCTGCAGGTGCATGAAGTTCTCGTTCGCCTTCAGCTGCGGATAGTTCTCAGCCACTGCAAACAATGTCTTCAGCGCAGCCGATATCTGGCTGTCAGCAGCGGCCTTTTCAGGCATGGTCTTAGCCTTCATTATCGCAGAACGCGCGTTCGTGATCTCGGTCAGCACACCCTTCTCATGCTTCATGTAACCCTTGACAGAAGCGATCAGCTTGGGCAGCTCATCAGTCCTCTGCTTGAGGAGCACGTCGATATTGCCCCAAGACTTCTTGATGTTGTTCCTCAACCTGACCAGGCCATTGTAGATGCCGATGAAGTAGCCCAAGATGCCGACCACCACCAGGATGACAACAACCAAGATTATAATAGCCAATCCCAAAGCCATATCGATCCCTCCGTTTTACCTGTCAAAACATCTTCAGATATATAAGCATTATAGTCAGGCACACCACAATCAATGCCCCGCCGCCGAAAAAGCCGCCCATGACCTTCAGCTTCAGCTTCTTCAGAACATCATTCTCAGAGCTGTCTGATATGAAGTATATCCCCTCCCCTCCTCTATGCATCATGATGTCCTGCTCATTCCTCTGCGCGGTCGCGTCCTCAAAGAAAGGGTTGTCGCCGGCGCTACCGAGGATGTACAGCTTGTCCTTCGGCGCGATGTAATGCTCTGTGTAACGCATCTGCTTGTTGAATCCTAAAAGAGTCCTGTCTGTGAGGCTGTTGCTCTTCAGGAAGCTCTCCACAGTGGGAGGAGTGGCCTTTGTAATGCCTGAGTTGAAAGTGAAATCAGAGGGTATGTCGACATTCGCGCCCTTCGGGTCGACCAGCACAGAACCTGTATTGTCCTTGAGGAAGAAATGCACCATCTCTGTCCCGGACTTTACGATCACCCAGCAGTTGTTCTTCCCAGAGCTGCGCCTCTCCTCTATCTTGTACCTGTAGTACACGCAGTCCCTGCCTGTCAGCGGGCTCTTCAGCACCTTCTTCTCAGCAGGCACGACCTCACCATGTATCTCTGCAAGGCCCATCGCAAGCGAGCGGACCTTCGAGGTCGGCATGTTCTCTATAAGCCTCTTCAGGCGGAACCAGGAGAACCCCTTGATGAACAGGCCTATCCCTACAAAGAAGCCAACAATCGAATACCCTAAGAGCCTGCCTTCATCTGCCATGCGCCTGCGCAAGCATGATTGATATTTAAATGTTCTTTACGACTGGAATATTGTGAATAGAGCATCGTGAAAACCCAGGCAGACGGCTCTGTCCGGAGTCTCGCCAAGGCTCGGCTGGTGCTGCACTGCAAATAGCGGCTGCTACGCTGCTAATCCAAAGTAGGCGTGCTAATCAATTATTGTTCTGACCGTGCTTGCGCAATAACTGCAGAAGAACATGATGAAGCAGCCATTCCGCTCATGTTGTTTGAAGACAAGCAAGGAGAGGTAGCAGCCGCCATGTAGGCACGACAGCACCAGCACTCTCCTGACAGAGCCCAGGCAAACACAAACTTTTTAAGGTATAACTGTTTTAAACGCAGAAATCACTATCATCAGCCGAAGTGCGGGGGATACGCAAAATGAAAAGAACAGGAATGGTATTTATCCTGACTCTCCTGCTGGTGCTTCAGGTTGCAGCAGTCAGTGCAATGACTGCAGGCGAGGCAAAGAATGCCTGGCTGACCACGAAGAGGCACAGCGTTGACATGCAGGACCAGCACAGGGAAGCCAAGCTAGCATTCGCTGGCGACAAGAGCGAAGAGAACAGGCAGGCGGTGGTCGACACCGGCAAAGCAGTCCTCTACGCAGCGCTCGATGAAGCAGAAGCATGGCTTGCGTGGAAAAAGCTCGAGGCGCAGGAAAACCCTGAAGTGCCTCCAGACGTACTCGAGTCCATCGAGAACGATGTCGAGGCCAACCTTGACAAGATAGCAGAGCTCAGGACAGATGTCGACGCTGTAGAGAACCAGGTACAGCTGGGCCTGGTATGGCTCAAGATGCTCGGCAAATACTTCGAGCTCGTATCGGACGTGGCGAGGAACTCGGGAGCGATGTGGGTCCACATAGCGGACACAAAGGCAGATACCATAGAAGATTATGAGGCCAAGCTCCGCGAGACAGCAGAGGAAGCAGGCAATGAGGCCGCACTCTCACACCTTGACGACGCAAGATCAGAGCTCGAGATAGCTAGACGCAACATAGACAACGCAGAAAGCACGTACAAGCTGGTCAAGATACCTGGCACTCCAGTCCTCAAGTTCGCAGAAGGCAACAACTACCTGAGGGCGGCACAGGCGAACCTGATCAACGCGCACATGCACCTGGACTTCGCGTACAGGGAGCTGATGAGGTGAACAAGATGAAGAAGACACTGCTATTTATCAGCATAATACTCGCGACGCTCATGCTGGTCGTCGCCTGCGCGCCTAAGGCACAGCAGACACAGCCAGCGGCGAAGCCTGCTGCACCGGCACCGAGAGAGCCTGCCGCTACTGCACCTGAAGAGTCAGCAGAGCCAGAGCCTGCTGAGGCAGAAGAGCCAGAGGCTGTAGAAGAGGAGGAAGAGCCGGCGCCACCAGCACCGGCACGGGCAACTACCGCAGTAACGCAGGATGACCTTGACAGGCTCAAGTCAGACATAGAGGGAATAAATGTCGAAGACCTCGGCGGGCTGTCAGAGAACTAAGGAACATATTTTTTTTTTTTTTTATTCTTAGCAATATCTTTATTGGTCAGCGGTTGCGCAGAGCAGGCGGTAAACCCAGCAGAGCTGCCATCAAGGGAGAGCAGGATACCTGCTGACGCAGTCAAGATGACGCCTGATACAGACCTCAACCTCCCTGTGCTGCACAGCGATGAGTTCGAGAAGCCAGTGCCTTTCGCACCAGTGAACACTGCAGGAGCAGAGGACTCGCCATTCATGCCCGCAGACAGGGACGAGTTCTATTTCTTCTTCACACCAGATGTCAGGGTGCCTGTAGAGAAACAGATACTCGACGGAGTGACTGGCATATGGGTATCGAAGAAACAGGATGGCACCTGGCAGGAGCCAGAAAGGGTCATGCTCCAGAAGCCAGGGAAGCTTGCTGGAGACGGGTGTGAGTTCGTCGCAGGCAACACCATGTGGTTCTGCACAGCGCGCGAAGGATACACAGGAATGCATTGGGCGAGGGCAGAATACAAGGACGGAAGATGGCAGAATTGGAAGGTCGATGATTTCCCTCCTGAATACCAGGTCGGAGAGCTGCACTTTACACGAGACTGGAACGAGGTGTACTTCCACTCAAAGAGGGCTGGCGGCAGAGGGCAGGAGGACATCTGGGTCATGCAGAAGAAAGACGGGAAGTGGCAGGAGCCGAAGAACGTAGAGGTGGTGAACACAGAATCCAGCGACGGCTGGCCTTACCTCACGCCTGACGGCAATGAGCTATGGTTCAACAGGTTCTACAAAGGAACTCCGGCAGTGTTCAGGTCAAAGAAGATTGACGGGGAGTGGCAGGCGCCAGAGCTTATCGTCGAGATGTTCGCAGGAGAGCCGACCCTTGACAACGAGGGCAACCTGTACTTCGTGCATCACTACTATGATAATGGCGTCATGCTGGAAGCGGATATTTATGTGGCGTATAGGAAATGAGCATTAGTTCTAAAGCAAAATGTTGAAAAGGTAGCCAACTAGAATCACTTGAGGAACAGTGACTATGGGAAGCCAAATAGCAGCTTTCCGTCCTATATTATGCCATATAAGCCCGATTTCTGTCACATCAGTAACTACTCCCGCCATCAGGAAAACAAAACTGTTCCCGAACGCGCCTGTCTGTTTGAAAATCTCGAACGCCATCGGCGCAGAACCCTCGCTGCACACCTCTATTATCGTCGCAAGGACAAGGACGACCACCATGCCAAGGAACGTGGCTCCCATGTACGCAATGAAGAAATGCTGAGGGATGAACACCCTTGCGAGCGATGCAAGTATCATGCCGATAAGTATCCACCACATCACCATCTTGGCAAGAGACCATCCGCCGTTGGCGATTCCCTTGAACATCTCTGCATTGTTCTCCTTCGTGAACCTGTGGGCATTCCACCTCTTCTTCATGTCAGCCCATATCGAAAAATCATGATTTCCCTTCAGGCCGCACTTGTCGCACTCCACCATCTTCTTCCTCTCAAGCACCTGGTAGATGAGACCGGTGATCATTGCGATGACAATGGCGCTGAATATGATGAACAATGCTTTCATCCCGAAGAAACCGAAGAACAGTATCGTTATCGGCAGGTTAGCCCAAGGGCTTGCCAGAAGGAACGCCACGACAGAAGAGGTGTTCGCGCCTTTCTTGTACAGCTCAATAGCTATAGCGAGGATGCCATGAGAGCACGCGCTCATCAGGAAACCGAAGATGACTGCGTAGAAGATAGAGCTCTTGCTGTGCCTTCCAAGATACTTCTCTATGTACTCCCTGGGCACGAGATAGTCAATCACCCCTCCGAGAACAAGGCCGAGCAGCACAGCCCACCATATCAGCTTCGTATAATCCACCAGCGCGTCGAAGAGCGGGTTCAGGAAAGCGACAAAGTAAGATATCAGGAACAGCAGGATGGTGATCATGCCGACGATGTAGAGCCTTTCCTTGTACCAAGGCAGCTTGTGCGATATAATGCATTCAGGGCAGTACTTCTTCAGCTTGCGCTTCTTCTCGTACTTCCTGATGCATGCTTCGCTGCAGAAATAATGGCCATGCGCCTTTATGTGACCTTCCATTCCGCAGACCGGATCGGTATGCTTCATGATCAACCTCTCTTGACAAACAGCCCGCACCAACACATACCCTTCTCATTCCAAGTGTCATGTGTCTTGAAGTTGCACGGGCAGATGAGTTCCAGGTCGCGCTCCCGTTTGCCATCCCTCAGGCGGCACGGGCAGAGCTTGAGTCCGAACCTATTCTCATTCTCGAACACTCCTTTCAGCACTGTGTCGACGTGCTCCTTGTCAGGGTTGAGAACGAAATCATTGTTCTCCGAGAACTTTCCCCACGCTGTGCGGACAGACTCCGCGTCCAAGTTGCTGCCTCCTTCCGCACCGATCAGGTTACGCGCTTCCTTCTCAGCGACCTCGCAGTAGGCGTTCTTGGTACTGCATGTAGGGCAGGTCTCAGGGCCAGCCATGCCATAGTGTATGTCATTGCAGACATTGCACCGCCAGGATCTCTTCCCTTCCATCATTTCACCTTCAGAACCGTCCTGTTCACCTCATCTATTATCGCAGCAGCATCAATCCCATACCTGTGACGCAGCTGCTCAGGCCTGCCAGACCGCGGGATGTCCTTGACATAAAGATGATGAATCTTCCCGACGGCTTCCGCAACAACCCCGCCGATGCCGCCCAGATAATGATCCTCTACCACTATTACTCTGTTGCCGCACTCTTTCGCGTGCTTTGCGAGGGCTTTTGCGTCGAGAGGCTTTATAGAGTAAAGATCGATGACCCTGATGCTGGTCTTCTTCTTCAGCAGCTCATATGCATTGAGAGCTTCGTGCACTGTCTCGCCTGCGGCGATGACAAGCGCCTTGTCCTTCTTGCTCCTGCGCAGCACCTTGAACTTCCCTATAGGAAACCTCTCGCTGTCCTTGTATATCACAGGAGTCTTCTCCCTTGTGGTGCGCAGGTATGAGATGCCCCTGTGCTTCACCATCTCCCTGGTGAGCTGCCCTGTAGAGACAGCATCGCACGGGTACAGCACCACTGAGTGAGGCATGCTCAGGAACATAGGTATGTCCTCAAGCCCCATCTGCGAAGGCCCATCCTCGCCGATGCTGACACCGACGTGAGAGCCGACAAACTTTATGTTCGCTTCGGAATACATCGCCATCCTTATGAAATCATGCGCCCGCGTAAGGAACGCCCCGAATGTCGCGACAAAAGGAACCAAACCCTGTGATGAAAGCCCTATCGCCATGCCGACCATGTTCTGCTCTGCGATGAATGACTCAAAGCTCCTGTCAGGGAATTCCTTGAAGAAGCCAATGGTCCTTGTGGAGTTCTTAACATCACCGTCGATAGCCACGACGCGATCATTCTTCTTCCCTGCGTTGACAAGGGAGTTGCCGAAGGCAACCCTGGTGGCGATCATGTCTCCTATCTTGTACCGGTCTGCTGCGAAGTCCTTGACTTGGTGTTCTATCTTCTTATATCTGACTCTGGAAGGCAGCTCCACTTCAGCAGGCCCCAGCTCTTTCAGCGCAAGGCCCATCTGCGCCTTGTCGAACGGCTTGCCATGCCATCCTTCCTTGTCCTCGACGAAAGACACGCCTTTACCCTTGAATGTCTTTGCAAGTATCACGAAAGGCCTGCTGCTCTTCCTCGCCTTCATGAGAGCATCAAGGATCTCCATCACGCTGTGTCCGTTGACAATACTCACGTCCCAGCCGAAAGCCTCAAACTTCTTCTTGTAAGCCTGGAGGTCATGGCCGTGCATGGTCTGCTGCGACTGGCCAAGACGGTTGATATCGACGATTGCGCACAGGTTGCTGAGACTGTAGTGGGCTGCAGCGTTAGCAGCCTCCCAGACAGAGCCTTCTGCACACTCCCCGTCACCCAGAAGCACATAGACACGCCCTCTGTCTTTCAGGATCCTCTTTCCGAGAGCCATCCCTGCACCAGCAGCGAGCCCCTGGCCCAGGCTGCCTGTAGCCACCTTCACCATCGGCATCAGAGGCGTCGGGTGGCCCTCGAGATTGCTCGTGACCTTCCTTAGATTAAGGAGCTCTCTCCTCGGTATCAGGCCAGCCTCTGCGTATGCTGCCCACAGGATGGGGGCTGCGTGGCCCTTTGAAAGTATGAACTCATCGTCTTCCTGCAGTTCGTCGAAGAACAGCGCACTCATGATCTCTGCGCACGACATGCATGATGTCGGATGGCCTGAGCCTGCTGCAGTAGTCGAGATGATAGACTCTATCCTCAGCTTGTCAGCCATCACCTCAAGCTGCCTTATCTTTCCGATACTCTTCACCATACTTGACCTCTTTCAATCAACCTCTTTTTTCAATGACGCGACTGCTGCGCGGACATCCTCAGCGTCGACAGTGTATGAGCCGGACACGAAAAGGTTTGCGCCGGCATCATCAGCAAGCCGGATGTTCTTGGGGTCCATGCCTCCATCGACCTCGATGTCCAGACGCGGAGCGAGCTTCCTGAGCTCCTTGACCTTATCAAGGGCCTTCGGCAGGAACTTGCCGCCGTAACAACCAGGATTGACTGTCATGACCAGAACCTGGTCTATCTTCTTCAGGTAAGGCTTGACCCGCATGACCTGTGTCTCAGGATTGAGCGCGAAACCTATCTTTTTCCCTCTGCTTTTCACGAAACTGACAATCTCATCAGGGTCTGTGCAGGACTCGATGTGCACTATTATGGTGTCAACCTTACCGATGTTTCTGTCTATCCACTCATCCGGGCTACTGACCATGAGATGCGCCTCGAAACCGCATCCTATCTTCGGCAGCCTGAAATCAAAATCAACTGAGCTGTTCTTCACGAAGATGCCATCCATCACGTCGAGCTGTATTACCTTTACGTGCCCCTTTACCCGGGCTATCTTCCTGTCAAGCTCTTCCTGCGATTTCGCTATTATTGCGGGGATTATCTCTTTTTTCATCATCGATCATCTCTCTTTATCTTTCTCTTTCCAGCTTCGCAATCTTCTTGATACGCCTTTCATGCCGTTCTTTCCTGCTGAAAGGTGTCTTGAGCCAGGTTGTCACGATATTCTGTGCCTTCTTCAACGGGAATCCCCTTCCTCTCAGGCCCAGCACGTTCGTGTCATTGTCTATCCTTGACATCTTTGCTGTGTAGTTGTCATAAGCAGCGACAGCACGGATGCCTTTCACCTTGTTCGCAGCTATTGCCATCCCTGTCCCGCTGCCGCAGACAAGAATGCCTCGGAGGCCCTTGTCCCTGGCTACTTTCCTCGCGACCTTGACCGCGAAGTCAGGGTAGTCGACAGGACTGGCAGAATCAGTGCCGACATCCTCGAATGGGATGCGCTTGCCCTTGAGGAACCTCTTGACTTCCTCCTTACGCCTGTAGCCGGCATGGTCTGAACCGATAATCACTCTCATAATATTACCTCTTTTATGTTGTCTCATAAAAAATTGACAAAAATCAAAAGATTAGGAAATCAAAAGATCAGGCTTTCCAAAGCCCATGCAGGTTGCAGAACTCCCTTGCAACTACATTCTCCGCAGCGACCTTGAACTGTGCCTGCGGTCTGTCCCCTGGCTTGAGATACTGCCGGTAGACCTTTCCGTCAGCGATTATCTCGATCCACTCGATGTAGTGCTTCTCTTCCATCGGGTGCTTCCTGCTGCCAATCTTCACCTTGACGCTGGTCTTGGTCTTCTTGACGACAGGCACGTGCTTCTCCAGCGCAGCATCAGTCGTGTTCGCCTTAAGGAGCTGCATCGGCTGGCCGCAGCAGACAAGCTCACCGCCGCCGACATGGACTGTCTCGACCATGTTGCCGCAGACACTGCATTTGTATATTTCATTCAGCTCTTTGACAGCCATATCAACACCTCTTATTCTCCGACCTCTTTCTTGACCTCATTCTTCCCTGCTTCCAGCTCATTCACCTGCTCTTTGTCCCTGTTAAGCAGCAGGGCCTGGAACTCGCCGACATGGGTCTTCTCTTCCTTGGCGATGTCAAGCAGCATCTTCTTTATGTTCTTGTCGTTCGCCATGGCAGCCATCTGCTCGTAGAGATTCACTGCGTCAAGCTCTGCGATCATCCCTACACGCAATATCTCCCTGTCCACATCCTCTTTCTTCACCTTCGAAAGGTCCAATGGTATATTTGACATCATTATTCTTACCTCATCTGATCATTTTTTATTTTTATATTCATTCTTCACTTCTTGTTCGCGAGATACCTCGCAGCCTTTATCAGCGCCATGCATCCCTGGCCCGCGGCAATAACATACTGGTACTCGTGCCCTGACGCGCAGTCGCCTGCCGCGAAGATGCCTGGAGTGGTTGTCGCTGTAGTGCAGTCTATTATTATATGATTGTGGTCGTCGAGCTTGATAGTATCCTTGAATGCCTCTGTGTTCGGCACCCTGCCGATCTCTATGATGACCCCTTTGACATCGAGCTGATTCTCCTTACCGCCTTGCGTGTACTTGAGGCCTGTCACGAACTTATCGCCGAGTATCTCGGTCGTCTCCGCACCTAACAGCACCTCGACCTTCGGATTGCTCTTCACCTTGTCTATAAGATACTCATGTCCTGTGAACCTGTCGCTCCTGACCAGCATGTACATCTTCGATACGATATCCTTCAGGAAATCGACAGCCTCGAGAGCGGCACTGCCTCCGCCGATGACCGTAACCTCCTTCCCTGCGAACAACGGCCCGTCGCAGATAGAGCAGTAAGTGACGCCTTTCTTCGCGAACCTGTCCTCGCCAGGAACCCCGAGCTTCCTTGCCCGCGCACCGGTCGCGATGATGACTGTCCTTGTGCTGTATTCTCCCTTGTCAGTCACGACCTTGAAATTTTCGCCTTCATTTGCCACCTTCTGCACTGTCTCTGTCTTGACATTGACATTGTTGAACTTCATCTGCTCTTCCATCGTCATGCTGAGCTCTACGCCAGTGGTCTTGATGATGCCTGGGTAGTTCAGCACCTCGCCGCTCACCATGAACTGACCGCCGAAATCAGATGATATTATCTCGAACTTCATCTTCTTCCTTGAGGCGTACATCGCAGCAGTAAGGCCAGCTATCCCTGCGCCGATGATTACAGTGTCATACACTTTGCTGTCTGCTGCCATCAGTCTCACTTCATGCTCACCTGCTCTTCTTGAGCTCGGCCTCTATCGCCTCAGGGTTGAAGCCGACTATCATCTTGCCGTTGATCTCTATCTGAGGCACGCCCATCTGGCCTGACTTCTTAATCATGGCTTGGGCAGCCTCCTGGTCTTCAGAAACATCAATGTTCTCGAACTCAATCCCCTTGGATTTCAGCCACGCCTTCAGCTTCATGCACCAAGGGCATGTCGGCGTAGAATATACCCTTATCTTAGCCATCAATAACAACCTCCTTTTGCGCTTTACAATAGAAGCGGCTCCTATTTAACTTTTGTGTAAAAACGGGGTTGGTGCGAAATTCTCGCTCCGCGAGGCAGCGCCGGGCTCGCTTGTTGATTAAATCAGCGTCATGCGGTTCCCTCCCGTAAGGAACGACCCCTTCCGCAGGCTATTATCTACACATTCAACGCTCGCAAAAGGGGCGCTGCCCATTTTCGCACCAACCCCTGTAAAAACAAAAGATATTAAAATTAAGGCACAATACAGCACGGTATGGACAACAGAAAGCTCGGCATGATACTGATAGCTGTCTCTCTGGTACTGTTGGTGCTGTTGGTGCTGATACGGACAAGCATCGTCGCTGCATACCAGAGTGAGATCGATAAGTATGTGGCTGCTGGGGAGGCCTGCCCTGCAGACCCTGACTTCTGCCCGCATGAGCAGAGGGCAAGGGCGCAGATACCCATCTTTATCGCAGGTGCCCTGCTGATAGGAGTAATAAGCCTTGGAGTATATCTCATATTCTTCGAGAAATCCCAACGCGAGATACTGTCCACCCTCAAAAGGGAGAAACACATACAGTCAGCAGAGGAGAAGTTCAACATACTGCTAAAAGGGCTTGGTCCTGAAGAGCGGAAAGTGGTCCTTGCGGTAAAGGAACAGGACGGCATAACACAGCAGACCCTGCGCCTGAGGACAGACATGCACAAGTCAAAGCTCAGCATAGTCCTTGATGGGCTTGAGAAGAAAGGCCTGATAAAGAGGATTGAGAAAGGCAAGACAAAACAGGTCTTCCTCAAAATCGCGTTATAAACGGTGGTAAACGATAATTCTGCAGTCTCAGGCGTTTTTAGGGGGTCAGTTTCAGGGCTAAGTTATATTTAAATGCTTGATTTTCTGCACTACATGGCTGACCAAACAGAACACCAACAGGAGCAGGGATTAGGGCATAAACCAAGGCATGAGATCAGGCAGATGCCAAGAAAACCTGTTAAAATCAAGTTTACGCATGTAGCTGCGGCAGTAGTGGTGATCCTAATCGCCTGGTATGCATACGGCAAGCTGGCCCCTGAGCCTGACTATTCTGGCCTGGCACAGTGCCTGACAGAGAAAGGGGCGGTGATGTACGGCACCTACTGGTGCAGCCACTGCAAGGCACAGAAAGCGGACTTCGGCGACTCTTTCCAGTACATAAACTATGTGGAATGCACAGAAGAACCTGACGCTTGCACTCAAGCAGGAATAAGAGGATTCCCAAGCTGGACATTCGACAGCCAGCTGTATGAAGGAAGACAATCATTTTCAAGGCTCAGCACCCTCACAGGGTGCGCACTGCCTGAAGAATAAACAGACATAAATAACAACAACCGGGAGGTAAAGAAGATGGAAAAAGTGACCATCATATCAATTGTTCTTGCAATATTACTGGTTGCAGGAGCGGTATTTGCAGCAGCAGATTTCATCCAGGGCGATACACCTGCGGATGGCGATGGCCCTGCCGAGTCATCTCAGCAGCCTAAGGCATGCGGCGCTGAAGGCGGCTGCGGGTGCGGTGGAACATGCGGCGGAACATGTGGAGCTGCCGGATGCGGCTGCGGAAGGTAACTAATTCTTATATCATTTTTTTTTATTTTCTCATTTCTGAGCAACTATAAAATATAGCAAGATTTATATCCATATTAGACTAATCTGTTCAAGGGGGTTGTCATGAAGAGAGTCATCAAGTGCATCCAGGACCTGAGGTACGACGCGATAAATGCCCTGGTCGAGAGGCGGAAGAGAGAGTTCAAGGCACTTGGCAATAGTTCAAGCAAGGAACTCTTCAAGGAGATGTGCTTCTGCATACTCACCGCCAACTACACAGCAGAGGGCGGCATCAGGATACAGAAAGAGATCGGTGACGGCTTCCTGACGCTGAGCGAGAGGCGCCTCGCAGCACGGCTCAAAGAGCTGGGACACAGGTTCCCGAACACCCGCGCAAACTATATCGTCGAGGCAAGGAAGCACACAGCAGGCCTCAAGAAGACACTCAGCTCATTCTCATGCACAGCGGATGCACGCGACTGGCTCGCTAAGAACGTCAAGGGACTGGGGTACAAGGAAGCAAGCCACTTCCTGCGGAACATAGGGCATGATGATGTCGCTATAGTCGACTTCCACATAATAGACTTCCTGGTCGATCATGGAGCTGTCGAAAGGCCAAAGACAATCACCCCTAGAAAGTATGTCGAGATAGAGGATGTCCTGAAGAAGATAGGTCTCGGCGCTGGCATGGACATGGCAGAACTCGATCTCTACATGTGGTATTGTGAGACAGGGAAGATATTGAAGTGATAACCTGGTGCTTCAGATGGCGGCTGCTACGCTGCTACTGGTGATGTGGGCTGCTAGTTGAAGATTATTCTAACTGTGCTTGCGCAATAACTGCAGAAGAGTGTGATGAAGCAGCCAGTCCGCTTTTCTTTTCTGACTGCACGCATTAAGCGGTAGCAGCCGCCACCCTGGTGCTGATTCTTGTGCATTCATTATGTGTAGATGAATATCTTATTAGAATACTTCTCGTCACAGATCGCTCTCATGCGGCCGGCCTGCGCGACCAGCGCGGCCCTGTTCTTCTTGACCTGCACCAGAAGGCATTCCTCGTTTATCCTGCAATACTCACTGTCGAAGTCATAGTCATAGACCGTTATCGCCAGATTTCGCGCGCAGGTCAAAGTCACTGTGTGGACATAGCTGAGCCTTGTCTCCTTGACATCCTTGAACGCCTCCAAAGTCCCGACATCCTTGTCATAATACTCGTGGTACTTGTAGGTTATGTTGTAATGCGTCATGCTCGCGTAAAGCGACTCGACCATGCCATTGTCAAGCAGGGTCACATTGTCGAAGAACACATCCTCCTTCTTGGTATAGTTCTTGAACTCCCAATCAGCATACCTGAACTGCTTCTGGTAGCCGGTAGGCTGCGTCGGGTAGTCTTCCTTGGCCTTGCCAGACGATATCCTCGCGTCGTACCTGGCCATATCAGCGTTCCTTATGTTGTGGACCAGGTACCAGCTGCTGAAGTTGACATAATTGAACAGGGAGTTTGAATCATTGACATAATAGTCCTCGAGGAATATATTGTTGAGCACGACCATCCTGCTATTGCCGAGGAACTTGTACTTGATGCCCATGAAATCAGCGAAGTAGCGCGGTACGGCCTTGTCGAAATAGAAGAAGTTCGACACGTTATTCAGCGCAGTAATGTCCTTCTTGAACTTGATGCCATCCCTTGTCAGGACATTGAGGTCATGCGTGAGTTCAGCGAGCGTGAAGTTCCTCGGATAGTAGATGTAGACTATCTTCTTGCATGCGCCGCAGTCCTTCCAGCAGTTCGTGCAGTCCTCTGTCTCGTTCTCGCAGACATCATTCCCGCATACTCCTGCGGTGAAGTTGGTCGCGTCCAGCGCTTCTGGATCACAGACGGTGTCGTTGTCTGCGTCAAGGCAGCACTCTTCCCCTATGACTGTCAGTGGCGCGCTGCATACGATGACCTCTGTCTTCTTCCAGCAGCCTGAGATGGTCATGACAAGAATCACTAAAGCTAGAATGAACAGGCCTGCAAGCACCTCTTTTCTTGCCATGTCCTGGACTGATGATAAACTGTCTTATAAATGTTACTCAAGGGCGGTGCTGTCAAGTTAAGTGTCATGCCGCCTAGTGAGCTGAGTGCAAAATAGGCGCTAAATGTCGCAGTTCAGCAGAAATAGGCAGCGAGAGAATCGCAGCGAGCGCGGCATGACACACTTCT
>Ga0180009_10002817_pt1 | contig 20219 bp, 13 predicted proteins | sample OS_PC_MetaG_FD_123537 | JGI IMG/M metagenome (GOLD analysis project Ga0180009, IMG submission 123537) | Groundwater microbial communities from the Aspo Hard Rock Laboratory (HRL) deep subsurface site, Sweden - OS_PC_MetaG | ecosystem: Environmental > Aquatic > Deep subsurface > Groundwater...
ATTGGCCGGTTCGCTGGTTTGGGGATTGAAATTTTGATAGGGATAAAAACACACCCCAATGATATTATCTTTAAATACTCCGCCGTATGATTGCACTATCCCTCCTGTTGGTATATAATACCCGATTGCTTCTATTCCTGTTTCAACAGCACATAAAGCATGACTGATGGTTCCACCGTTAAGTAATTTTACTTTTCCCTGCCTGCCGTCATATTGAGAATATTCTTCATCACCCCATACATCGATGCCTTTCCAGAATTCATCACAAGCGCCTGTTATAGTACCTCCGTCAATGATCAGTTCGGCTCCGCCTTCAACAATGATTTCTGCGCCGGGAGCCATGGCAATTTTCCCGGTGATCTGTAAAGTTACCCCGGTCAATACCTTCACATCTTGGTGAATGACATGATAACCGTCCCATGTATCATTTTCCTCAACCTCCAAAATTCCGGGGATTTTAGTACAGTCAAAATTAACCAAGGCAAATTCGAAATCATCAATTATATCATTGTCACTATCAAGAACATCAATTTTAACAATAGTCAGATCACCATTTCCATTCGAATTAGAATAACTGATATCAAAAGAAGTTGTACCGCCATTCATACATATGTCTGGCTCTAAGTTGTTAGTATAAAGAGCAAATGGACATGGTTGATCACATTCTAAAGAAACAGCGGATAACGGATTTAAATTTAATTTAGCTGAGCCTTGATTTTCAATGAAAAAGCTTAAAGTTATATCTGTGCTGTTAAAATATATAAAACCTTTGTTTTCAATATAAATGTGACCAAGAAAGTCTAAGTAAACGGCAATTTCAGGGTGAATATCAATGCCATAAAAATATTCATTATAAGGTCCAACTGTTTTATTATCATCATTACAATCCTTTTTAAGGTCATCGTAACATTGGATTAAACCTTCAGGTTTGGAACCAATTCCCCAATTATAATAGCCATCATTATCTGCGTCCCAATAGTTAACGGAGTATGTTGGGCCGCTCTGAATATTTATTGGATTCTGCAAAATATAAGCATTTTCTATCTCATCCGGATCAAGTTCCATTATGTAAAAATTATTATAACTATTTTTAAAAATCCATTCAATTGTATTGTCCTCTCCTGTTCTAAAACCTATTAATGACATCACATGATGCATTGAACTATTTAAAATTTCAATAGTTAATGGCCCTTTTCTTATTAGCTTCGATTTGATTGAATCGGGAATTGATAAATGTCCTGAATATATTTTTAGGTATCCATCAGCAGAAATTGAATATGAAGGAGGATTATTCGGACAGAATATACAACAAGGATCATCCAATTGTTCATAAATATAACAATTATCATCATGGACAGGGTTGTTGCAAATGTATTGAATTACAGGATTTAATCCAACTCCACTATCACAGTCCCCATAAGTGCAGCAGAATACTTCTTGCTCTGAAAGGTCAAAATTTACATGTTGATTAAAGTACAAGTTTGAAATAGCTTCTAAACTTGCAATTGTTCCGAAAACAGAGCAAGAACCACAATTACGTTGATGTTTGAGTTCTGTTAACCAGCCATATGTTGGATCATAATATGGGGAGCTTATTAGCTCAGCATTGTGCGCATATCTCCAGTTAAATTGTTTTATAAATAAGGAATTTTCATCAGAGAGATATTCATCTGATAAAAATGAGAATACACCATCAATATAATAATCAAATCCTTGCAAATTATAATCGGGATAACTGAAAAGTCCCTTCTTTTCTTTATAATAATAATGAAGTAAATCATTTTCTCCTGCAATCCAATCTAATCCTTTTTCTAAAATGTTTTGGTTCATTATCTGAACTTTTTGCAAGTCATTTGATTTCTTTGCATTATATTGAAGACTATCTATATTTTCCTGGTATGTTGCAGAATCACTAACATACTCAATATGCATATAAGAATGTTTAGCAAATATTTTCAGATATTTCGGTATGAATCCAATTAAATAGGTTGTTTCATCACTTTGATTATTAAAAGAAAAAGTATCTGTTAGCGTAATCAAAGGATATGTCTCAAACACCATATATTCCAGCGAATCCTCATTGCCCACAACAACCCTTACCAGGCTGGTGTCCGTATTCAGTTGAACACTTCCGCTAATTTTTAGGCTGTAAAGGGTATCGCTCGGGCCGAAGGGATGAATAATTGCATCGGATGTAAAGGTGCTGTCAATCACTATTGTTTGAGAATGTAAACTTTTGCTAAAAATGCAAGTGCTTAATAATGTTATCATTACGCAAAAAATGACGGGGATAATTCGTTTCATTTTTATTGGTTTTGGTTGTTTACTATGCTATAAAGATATGGAGAGTTTTTTGATAAGTCAAGAAAGGGGGGGGTGTCGATTCTGTATTCTGTATTCTGTATTTACAATAGGATATGCAATTGAGAATTTACTATTTACAATGCATTGACAATATCAAATCGCATATTGCCAATCCAATTGTAAATACAGAATACCGAATACAGAATTCCAAATTCCCCCTCTCATTCCCTGAACACTACCTCCAGCACCACGGTTCCTACCATATCCAGCGATTCCCGGTCGATATAATCCATGTTGTCGTTCAGGGTATGCCAGTGCTCGAAAAAGCTGCCGTTGGGTGAAGAATTGTCGAGATGGATAATATTTAATGCAGGGATCTTTTTGTATTTGTTTACATAATAATGGTCGTCGGTAATATACCCGCCTTTTTCATCCAGGAACCAGGAACCGTAGCCCAGGCTATTGGCAATTCCCCATACTTTATCCACCTTATCGGAGGCATAATATACGCTGAATCCCTCTTTCCTGAACTGGGGGTCGGGCACACCCACCATATCGAGCAGGATGGCATAACGGGCTTTATAGGTGAATTTGTGAGGATTTTTCGACCAGTACTGGGATCCCAGTCCCCAGTGGTCTTCCCCGGAATGTCCCTGATCACTGCTTGGCGGTCCATAGTCCTCCAGATCGAAAAAAATGATATCCACTCCGATCTCCGGTTGCGTCATACTCAGTTGCCGGGCCACTTCCAAAAGCACCCCTACCCCGCTGGCTCCGTCGTTTGCACCGGGAATGGGCGTGTTGTGGTTGGCAGGATCAGGGTCGTGGTCGGCATAAGGCCTTGAATCCCAATGTGCGCAAAGCATTATGCGCGCCTTCTGATCCGGCTTGAAAATGCCGATAATATTCTTCCCATCCAGGATGCTTCCGTTATAAGCGCGGGCAGAGAAATCCTGCACGATTACCTCATCACAAAATCGTTCCAGCGTCTTTGCCAGGTATGTAGCACAGGCTTTATGCGCAGCCGACCCGGGAACACGGGGACCGAAGCTAACCTGCTTTTCAACAAACTGATAGGCAGAATCGGCATTAAACTCCGGAACAGTTATCATTCTTTTACTTGTTTCAGCAACATCGGAGGCTTTAATCCTGTTTCCTTCGTTGCAGGAAAACAGGATCAACGAAAATGATATAAATAATAGATACCGTACTTGTTTCATTATCGTGTTAGCGTAATAAATTATTTCAACCAATGAACTGTTTTCCCCCATTTTCCCTCAAACACAAAGCTTTCAAGCTCTTTTCTCTCCCTTTCGGCCAGTTCCTGTTTTTGCATACGCGGATGCAGCATACCCGGATCTCCAATAAAACCGATCACAAAGGTTGTCAGCGCTTCGTAATCGTCGGGTATACCAAACAATTCCCTTGCTTTCTCTGCACTGAAGCCACCCATCTGATGAACGTAGAGATCTTCATGCATAGCCTGGAAGGTCAGGTGAGCAATGGATTGCCCCACATCGTACTGGTAGTGAACATATTCACCTCCTCCTTTTTCCCGAACTTTCCTGCCAAAAGCCATTCCCAGGACAGGTGCCGTTTTACACCACAATTGATTGAACTCAACCAGGGTGCTGAAGATTTTTTCGTAGGTTTCATCTCCCTTTTCTCCTATGAAGAAATACCAGGGCTGTTCGTTGGATGAAGAGGGCGACCAGCGTGCTGCCTCCACAAGCCGTTGAAGCTTTTCCCTGGCCACGGTCCTGTCGGAAAAAGCCCTCGGGCTCCAGCGTTTCTTCAGGTAAAGATGAATAGCGTACTTTGTTTTTGCATCTTTCGACATAATTATTTGGTTTTAAAAAGTTAAGGTAAACACCGTTCCTTCATCGGGTTTGGATTTAACCGAGATACTGCCTTTATGCAGGTGCATGATCTGCCTCGACAGGCTCAGCCCAATACCGGAACCATGCTTCTTCGATGTAAAGAAAGGCATAAAGATCTTGTCCATGATATCCGGTTTGATCCCATAGCCGTTATCCTGGAACTCAATTACGATCCTGTTGTTGCTGCCCGGGGTGGCCAGTATGTTGATCAAGGGTTTATCCGTTTCCCTGACCGCATCAATGGCGTTTAAGAGAAGATTTATAATCACCTGGTCGAGCAGGTCGGGATCGGCAGTGATCATCAGGTCAGGAGGAAAGACCCTGACATTGCATTCAATGCCCATGTCGTCCATTTTGGGCTTCAGAAGCTGTCTGGAACGCTCAAAGACATCCCTGACCGGGAAATAACGGAAATTTGGTTTCGGGATACGGGTCAGATTCCTGTATACCTCCACGAAGTTCAGCAGTCCCTGGCTCCTGCCCTGAATGGTGGCAATAGCCCCGTCGATATTCTCAACATCGTCATCGTCCAGTTCGTTGAGGCTGACAACGCCCTCTTCCTCCCTCAGCAACATTTCCCTCACGGTAGAAGCAAGTGAGGATATCGGGGTTATACTATTGGTTATCTCATGCGTGAGAACCCGGATAAGCTTCTGCCATGATTCAATCTCCTTTTCATCCAGTTCGGAGCTGATGTTTTGCACCGATACCAGGACATAATCTTCTCCCCGCATCCTGAATTCAGTGGCTGCGATGGCAAGCTGCAGGAGTTCATCTTCCAGGAATAGCTTAACCAGTGTTTTATCGCCTGCTTTCAGCGACAATAAAACGTCCGGCAGATCATCCTTTATCACCACCAGGTCGCGAACATATCTCAGATTCCTTACTTTCAGCAGTTTTCGAATAGCATTGTTGTAAATATCAACTTTTCCCTGCCGGGTATAAGCGATGATACCAATGCTGATATGCTGAATAACGGTCTGAAGGTAATTGTAATGTTCTTCTTTTTCAGCGCGGTTCTTTTTAAAATCGTTGATAACTTCGCTGAAGGAGCGGCTCAATCCCTCGAAGCTACGGCCAAGCCCGGCATCAGAAAAAGAACTGGAAAAATCGGAATGGCGTATACTTTGAAGAAACTGTGAAAGCTTGCGGTTGGTACGATCGGTATAACGAATGAGCAGAACCACCTGGAGGAGTGAAAGCATGATAAGGATGAGCAGGCTGATGTTGTATCCTGTACGGTTATAAACATAGAACAGCAAAACGATGGTAAGGGTCATCAATAAAACCCTGAGAATAATCTGGACCCGGAAATTTTTAAAGACCATATTTTTCTATTCTTCGGTACAGTGAGGCTCTGGTGAGGCCAAGTTCCTTGGCTGCTTTGCTGATGTTTCCACCATGCTTGTCGATGACCTTACGGATGAGCATTTTTTCCGTTTCCTCCAGGTTAAGGTTGCTTGTGCGGATGGCATCATCCTGGTTTTCTTCTATCCTGGAAAGGAAAAAATCGTCCGGTTCCAGGATATTGGATTCGCTCATGATCACGGCTCTTTCGACAGCATGCTGCAATTCGCGGATATTTCCGGGCCAACTGTGCATTTCGAGTCTTTTCTGGGCAGCCGGGCTGACCCTTTTCGTTGGCATCTTGTATTTCTGGCAATAAATATCCAGGAAATGGTCGATCAACAAGGGTATGTCATCGTCTCTTTCCCTAAGGGAAGGAATGTGGATCTCAACGGTGTTGATGCGGTAAAGCAGGTCCTGCCGGAATTTATTCTCATTCACCATCTGATGCAGGGGCATGTTGGTGGCACAGATAAGTCTCACATCAATAGGTATCTCGGCATTTGTTCCCAGCCTCACCACTTTACGGTTCTGTATCACGCTTAGCAGTTTGGATTGCAGAGCCAGGGAGAGGTTTCCTATCTCATCAAGGAAAATTGTTCCCTTGTGTGCTGCTTCGAAGCGGCCGGCGCGGTCTTCCTTTGCATCGGTAAAAGCGCCTTTCTTGAACCCGAACAATTCACTTTCGAAGAGGGTTTCGCTGATGGCTCCGAGGTCAACACTGACAAATACCTCACCCGATCTTCGGGAGTGATCGTGTATGGCACGAGCAATGAGTTCCTTTCCGGTACCGTTTTCACCCAGAATCAGCACATTGGCATCGGTAACAGCAACCTTCTCGACAGTAGCCATCACTTTGAGCATTGCCGGTGATCTCCCGATCAGAGTACGTTGGTCGACATTTTTCACCCCGGCTTTCTGCTTCTGCCGGTTCTTGATCTCATTAAGCTCTCCTTTCGACCGTTTTAACTGTAATGAGGTAGAAATGGTAGCCAGCAGTTTCTTGTTATCCCAAGGCTTCAGGAGGAAATTGGTTGCACCTTCCTTGATGCCCTGCACTGCCAGCTCAATATCGCCATAACCCGTGATCAGGATCACAACTACCATTGGGTCTATCTCGAGTATCTTGTTCAGCCAGTGAAACCCTTCCTTTCCGCTTGTAGCATCCCTTGAAAAGTTCATATCAAGGAGAACAAGATCATAATTATCGTTTCGGATCAGATCCGGAATGCTCTCCGGATTATCCTCCGTATGAACGTACATTATGTGCTGTTTAAGAAAAAGCTTTGCAGCAAGCAATACATCCCTGTCGTCATCAACAATCAACAGTTTGGCATCCAGTTTTTCCATGTGCGTCCGTGTTTCAGTGGTTAATGTATTTAACCGGGAATAATTCGTAAAGTTATAAATAATGTTCGTATCTGTACAAAATGTTGAACGATATTGGACAAATAACATTCAATATTTCCGCATAAAGGCATTCTATATATTTTACATTCAATTACTTGCATTAATTGGCATAAATTTAGAAACAGTGAGGGAACTATTAAAAACCAAAAAACTTTACAAAAAATGGATCGGATAATTGAAAAAAAGAAGTGGACAACCCGGAGGATTCTTACCATTGCAGCCATAGCGGTTTTTGTGTTTTTCCTGATTTATTTGATATTATTAAGGGACAAATCGAGCAAGCTTTACATAGAAAAGGAGCAGATCACCATTGCCCAGGTCATACAGGATAATTTTCAGGAATTCATTCCCGTTGACGGGGTAGTATACCCTAGAACGACCATATATATTGATGCCATACAAGGCGGGATAGTCGAGGCGGTATATGTTGAAGACGGCGCCATCCTGGAAAAAGGAGATCCCATACTGAAGCTGATGAATGCCAACCTGGAACTCAGTTTCATGGAGCAACAGACCTGGATGTACGATGCCATCAACAATTTGCAGAACACGAGGATCAGCCTCGAGCAGAACAAATTCTACCGTGAACGGGAACTGGAGAACCTCAAAGCCCAGATGGATGAAGCAAAGAAGACTCATGTCAGGAATCAGATCCTGATAGAGGACAGTATGATCTCCATCAAAGATTTTGAAGATTCGGAGCGTACCTACCGGAATGTAATCAAGCAATATGACCTGACCAGGAAGCTGCAGAAGCTGGATTCCATCTCAGCCATTACTTCACTGGAACAGATCAATAACTCCATTAACCGCATTCAGAACAATCTGAAGCTTCTGGAAAAGACCATGGAGAACATGTTAATTAAAGCTCCGGCCAACGGCAAATTATCATCCTTTAGTGCGGAGATCGGGGAGACCAAGGGCAGTGGAGAGCATCTTGGCCAGATCGACATGCTTGACGGATTCATGCTCAGGGCCAATATTGATGAGCGATACATCTCCAGGGTTCATATCGGGCAGGAGGCAGAATTCGACATGAACAACACGAATTACAAGCTCACCATCAGCAAGATATATACTGACGTCACCAATGGTACTTTCCTGGTTGAACTGCAATTTAGCGGCGATGAGCCGCAGAACATTAAAAGAGGACAGACCATTCAGCTTAAGCTTATGTTCAGCAGTCCATCCGAGGCATATATTGTCAAGCGGGGTGGGTTTTTCCAGGAAACCGGAGGAAACTGGATCTACGTGGTTGAACCGGGCGAGACTTACGCAGTAAAGCGGGATATCAGGATCGGAAGGCAAAACACCCGTTTTTATGAGATCCTGGAAGGCCTTGAGCCCGGTGAAAAGGTGATCATTTCATCCTATGATTCCTTTGGTGGCAAAGACAAATTGATTTTTAAATAAGCAGCTTTCCGGTACTATTTCAAAACCCTTAAAATTAACCATATGAGAGAAGTAGTAATCTTAATCCCCGATGTCGACGTCGAACAGAACGTTGAGATTGAAGTCAGGATCAACGGTCGCAAGAAAACACTGCAGTACCGGGTGGAATTATTGCGATGGGAAGGCAACAATGAGCCTCCGGAAGATACGGTAAAGGTACTCCGGCACAAAATTGCCGAATACGATCAAAATTGGGAACTCGTGGAAATCGGTGCACCGACAAAATCCAACATTCCTCTGATGTTCAGAAAGAAAACACCATCAGACGAACAGTAATGAAAATGTTTAACATTTAAAACCAATGAAATGAAAGAAGTTATCCTTGCAATTTTAAGTCTTATGCTTTGTGCCATCCTGAATGCCCAGGAAGCAGATAAAGAAGCCATTAAAACTGTTATTCAGGAAGCCTATATTGATGGGTTGCAGAACAAAGGTGATCTCGACAAGACCCGCCAGGGCTTCCATCCCGGATTTAACTTACTGATGCTTGGCGACGACGGGATCATGAACAAGCTTCCGATTTATAATTGGATCCAGATCTCAGAGATAAGAAAGGCAAAAGATCCTTCACCCGTACCGGAAAGCCAACTGGTAACCTGTGAATACGATATGATTGATATAACGGGGAAAGCGGCCATTGCCAAGATAAGCCTGTATAAGGAAGGAAAGAAGATCTTCACCGATTACCTTTCCCTCTACCAATTCCCCGACGGATGGAAGATTGTCGGCAAGATTTATCACCGTTATCCCGCAGAGCAATAATAACATTTAAGGAAAAGGAAGCCGGTTATGATTTACTATTACGGAAAGATCGCCTTCAGAAATCTGGTCAAACATAAGCTATATTCATTGCTGAATATCACCGGACTGGCTATAGGCATAGGAAGTTTCATCCTGATTGGACTATATATTGTAGATGAGTTGAGTTATGACCGTTATCATGAAAAGTCGGACAGGATATACCGCATGGCCCAGATCTCGGATTTCGGAGGTGTCGGGGAAAACTCAGCCAGTCTTCCTTTTCCTGTTGCATTTACCCTGCAGGGAGAGTATCCCGATATGATAGAGAACGTCACCCGGGTTTTTAATTTCCAGTCACCACAAACTTTAATAGAATACGGTGAAGCAAAATATATTGAAAGCGGTGTTTATTTTACCGATTCCACTTTTTTCGGAGTGTTTGACCATGTCTTTCTCACGGGTGACCCAGAGTCTGCTCTGGATGAGCCCTTCAGCGTAGTCATCTCTGAAACGGCCGTATCAAAATATTTTGGGGATGAGGATCCCATGGGCAAAATACTGAAGGTGGAAGGAAATTTTCAATTTAAAGTAACGGGAATTATTAAAGACATACCATCACAAAGCCATTTTCATTTTGATTTCATAGCATCCATGAGTTCGGTAAAGCAGATCTATGGAGGGAGGCTTCCCGCGACATGGGTATGGAATCCATGCTGGACTTATCTGGTGCTGGCAGAAAATGTAAAACCTGAGCAACTGGAAGCCTTGTTCCCGGAATTCATTCAGAAGTTCTTTTTTGATGCGGAAAGGGACAACATAACGCTTTACTTGCAGCGATTAACGGATATACATCTGCATTCGCGTCTGGATTATGAGATTGAGCCGAACAGCAATGTCGCTTATATTTATATCCTGGGCGCCATAGCCATATTCCTGCTGGTAATTGCCGGTATCAACTTCATGAATCTTTCTACGGCAACCTCCTCGGGTCGTTCCAGGGAGATAGGCATGAAAAAGGTGGTTGGGGCACAACGTACCCAACTGGTCCGGCAGTTTCTGAGCGAATCGGTGATCCTGACCATACTTGCTGCTATCCTGGCATTGATCCTGGCCGAGGTGACCATCCCATGGTTCAACAATTTTTCAGGAAAGAACATCTCACTGAACACCTTGTTACAATGGGAATACCTGCTATCCCTTGCCGGCATTATTCTGCTCGTGGGGTTACTTTCAGGATTGTACCCGGCGTTTTATTTATCCTCATTCCGGCCTGTCTGGGTACTCCGGATGAATACACGCTGGCAAAACGGCAGCGGATTGGCCAGGAAGATCCTGGTTGTCTCACAGTTTACCATTTCCATTGCCCTGATCATTGGAACCATATTCATCTTCAGACAAATCACTTACCTGAGAAATGCCGACACAGGGTTTATCAAAGAGAACATCCTGGTGATACCCATCGACAGGACCCCGGTAATTCAGCAATACAAGACCTTCAAGAATGAGTTGCTGAATAACCCGCAGATATTGAGTGTCACCACTATGGATTACATCTTTGGAACAGCTTATAATACGCATGAATTCAGGCCGGAGGGTTATCCCGACAATGAGTGGCAGTTTTACCCATGTTTAGTAATTCAGGAAGATTTCGTAAAGACGTTCGGTTTGAAGATCCTTGCAGGAAGGGATTATAATGAGAAGCAAAAAACCGATGCGGTGAAAGGCATACTGATCAATCGTGCCATGGTTGATCATTTGGGTTGGGGAGAACCGCAGGATGCATTAGGCCGGAAATTCAGGTCGCTGGAGGGAGAAGAAAGGGTTATTGGAGTGATAGAGAATTTCAACGCCACATCGCTGCATAAGCCAAGTGGTCCGTTTGTATTGAATATGAAGGAAAGCCAGGGCTCCATAAACTGGTTCATGAATTATATCGCCATCAGGGTAAAACCCGGAGATTACCATGAACTCCTGTCATTCCTGGAAGAAAAATGGACGGGATTTGTTAAAGACAGACCCTTTGAGTATACCTTTTTAGACCGTGAGCTGAACAGGTTGTATCACGAAGAACAAAATCTGGGACGGATGGCGCTTGTATTCACCATCCTTGTGATCCTGATCTCATCTCTTGGATTGTTTGGTCTGGCGGCATACATGGCAGAAAAGAGAACCAAGGAAATAGGCATACGCAAGGTCCTTGGAGCAAAAGAAAGCACCATCATGCGTCTGATGTCGGCAGAATTCGTGAAGCTTATGCTGGTAGCCAACCTGATTGCCTGGCCTTTATCCTGGCTCATACTAAGATACTGGCTCGGACATTTTGCTTACCAGGTGCCGCTGAGCTGGTATATTTTTTTATTATCAGGATTGTTTGCCCTGTTCCTGGCCATGGTGGTCACACTGGTCAAAGCATGGCAGGCAGCACGGATGAATCCTGTGGATACATTGAAATATGAATGATCAAATAATTATTAGAAATGCTTTTTAATTATTTCAAAACATCGTTCAGATATCTTATCAAGCAGAAAGGTTATACATTGATCAATCTGCTGGGTTTGTCGCTGGGATTGGCAACCTGTATACAGATTTTCCTCTTTGTACAGGATGAGGTCAGCTACGATCGTTTTCATAAAGAAGCAGGAAATATATACCGGTTTGAAATTATCTGGGAAGGTGAAGGACAAAGGGAACACTGGGCTGCAACAGAAGGTTTTATAATTCCATCCCTGATGGAAAAATTCCCGGAAATAATCTCCGGTGCAAAGATCAATTTCTCTTATTTCCCGGCCATTACAGAATACAATGGACAGGAATTTTCTGAAAAGAATTTCATTTATGCAGATTCTACGCTCTTTGATGTATTTTCATTTGCCATGCTTCAAGGAAATCCGGGCACTGCTTTAAGTGGACCCGGGAAGCTGGTCATGACAAAATCTACATCAAAAAAATATTTTGGAGAAGACAATGCGATCGGTAAGATCATAACATTAGGTGGAGAGTCTTTTCAAGTGAGTGGTGTTATAGAGGACATACCGGTAAATTCTCATTTTCATTTCGACATAGCCATTTCGATGGACCATCTCCGGGCGGCAAACCGCAGGGTTGATGAACATGGTCCTGCAGGATTTTATTCTTACATCAGGCTTCCCAACAGGGAAAGTGCAAAGTTGCTTGAGGAAAAAGTCAATAAAGACATTTACGAATTCTATGGTTTCGTTACGGCCGGCGACAGTACAAATATGCCGGATGGCTGGACAGTTGAGGCAAGGTTAAAACCCATAACACGGATACATCTGTATTCAAATGTCGAAAAGGAAATTGAACCCAATTCCAGTATCAGCAATGTCTATATTTTTTCAGCGGTTGCTGTTTTTATCTTATTCATAGCATGTGTAAATTATATGAATCTTGCAACAGCCAGATCGGTTAAAAGGTCTCGCGAAGTTGGGCTGAGAAAAGTTCTCGGGAGTTGGCGAGGGAATATCTTCAATCAATTCATGACAGAATCATTCATTTTGAGTTTTCTTTCCCTGATAGTTGCCATTGCCATAGTAGCTGCTATTCTACCGGTATTCAATGAGATAACCGGCAAGTTTATTGAACTTAATCTTATCGACAACTATCCTCTCCTGCTCACTTTGATCATTGTTCTGGCAATCACAACGGTTCTTGCCGGAGCCTATCCGGCAATTTATCTTTCAGGATTCAGCCCCCTGAAAGCCATGAAAACAAATATCCTGAATAATAAATCCGGCAAGACATCGCTCAATTTAAGAAGAGTGCTGGTAATCACACAATTTGCCATTTCTGTTTTGCTAATTATTGCAACCATAACCGTATACCGCCAGATTCATTTTATTAACAAGAAGAACCTAGGATTCGAAAAGGAACAGGTAATGGTAATCTCCATGCCCACCCGGAATGATCAGGGCCGGATAACATCCCTTAAGAATGAACTGATGAAGCTGCCCGAAGTTAAATTCATGTCAGCCAGTTCAGGAATACCCGGGCAACGAATTCCGTATCTGACAGTCAGGATACCCGGATTAGCCCAGGAAGAGGTGGAAAACCAGGAAGAAGGGGAGGATGTGATAGGCATCAGGGTATTATCGGGAGATGCTGATCTTCTCCGCACACTTGGGATTAAAATATCCGAAGGGAGGGATTTTTACAATACTCCGGGTAACGATGAAAACTCAGCATTTATATTAAATGAAGCCGCTGTTAAAGAATTTGAATTAGAAAACCCTGTCGGTCAAAGGTTTGAATATCTCTACGGGCTTCAGGAACCTAAAAGCGGCAACATTGTGGGTATAGCGGCTGATTTTCATTTTGCTTCCCTGCACAATGAAGTTGAACCTTTAATGATACATATTTACCCCGCATATAATCGCTATCTTCTGGTCAAACTTTCCACAAATGATATGCAGAAGACTCTGGTCGATATCGACAGGATCTGGTCGCAAACGGAACATTCACTACCTATGGATTATTTCTTCCTGGATTCATATTACGACAATATGTATAAATCGGAACTCAGCATGGGTAAGGTGATCACATATTTTACAATTTTCGCGATAATTGTTGCTTGTCTTGGTTTGCTGGGGCTGGTCTCATATATTGCCGAACAGAAGACAAGGGAAATCGGGATCAGAAAAGTATTGGGTGCATCCGCAACTTCAGTTATCGAGTTGCTGGGAAAAGAATTTCTTTTACTTGTAGTGATAGGAAACCTGATTGCATGGGTACCTGCCTATTACTTTATCAAAGACTGGTTGAACAGTTTTGCTTATAGCCCTGGGGTTAATCTATGGGTATTTGGAATGACTGCACTGATTTCGATACTTATCTCAGTAATAACAGTAAGTGCGAAAGCTTTCAGTGCTGCCAGGACTAATCCTGCGAAAGCATTGAAATATGAATAAATAGCAAGTTAATTGTAACCGGAATGTTTTAGAAACGTCAATATACTAACTTTAATTCGGATAAAATGGAAAATAACTTAATGATCAAGACGGAACAACTGGTAAAGGTATTCCGTACGGATGAAGTAGAGACTACTGCCCTGAATGAAGTCAATCTTGAGATTAAAAAAGGAGAATTTGTGGCCATCATGGGTCCTTCAGGATGTGGTAAATCAACCCTGTTGAACATCCTGGGATTGCTTGACAACCCAACGGGAGGCAAATATTTCTTTGTTGGGAATGAAGTATCGCGCTTTTCTGAAAGGCAGCGCGCCAGGCTGAGGAAAGAGAACATTGGATTTGTGTTTCAGAACTTTAATCTGATCGATGAGCTGACCGTATTTGAAAACATCGAATTGCCGTTGATTTACCTGGGGTTACCGTCGTCGAAGCGGAAAGAACGCGTGGAAGAGGTCATGGAGAAGATGCAGATTGCACACCGCAGAAAGCATTTCCCCTTACAGTTATCGGGAGGACAGCAGCAGCGTGTGGCAGTGGCCCGTGCCGTGGTTGCAGGTCCGAAGCTTATCCTGGCCGACGAGCCAACCGGTAACCTCGATTCCGCTCATGGTGAGGAAGTGATGAACCTCATCGAAAGTCTGAACCAGGCCGGTACCACGGTAATCATCGTAACTCACTCACAACGTGATGCCGAATACGCCGGAAGGATAGTTCAGCTTTTCGACGGCCAGATCGTTACGGAAAACATCAAAAAGACCTTACTATAAGGCAGAATCGCCTGGCAACAGGCAATAGATTAATTATTGGCGGGGATGTTTGTAAACGGATTATTATATCCGGAACAAGATATGCCCGCCCAGTTCCAGGATTAATAATGAATTCCTATGTTAACCAATTACTTAAAAAGCGCTTTCCGGAATTTCATGAGAAACAAGTTTTATACTATTCTCAATATTCTGGGACTGTCGGTGGGTATGGCCACCTTTGTTTTCATCCTGTTTTATATACGGGATGAATCGGGGTACGACAAATACCATGAAAAACATCCAAGGATACACCGGCTTGATTCGGAGTTTAACATCAATAACAAGGTAGACAGGTTTGCCATTGTACCGGTGCCCATGGGACCGGCATTCAAACTGGAGTTTCCTGAAGTAAAAGAGTTTGTGAGACTATACGGTGCTGGAAATGCCCTCATAAAATATGGCACCAAGGAGTATTACGAGGAGAATTTTTACTTCTGCGATTCAACCATTTTTGATGTATTCACGCATGAATTCATTCTGGGAAGTCCGGAAAAATCACTGACCGAGCCAAAAACCATAGTGCTCACCGAAAAGATCGCCAAAAAGTATTTTGGTAATGAAAACCCGATGGGTGAAATGATAACCACGGGAAGCGGCAACACATACCAGGTAACCGGTGTGATACGCGACCTGCCGGCCAACAGCCATGTCAGGTTTGATGCCCTTCTTTCGGGAGCCACCATTGCGGAGGAGCAAGGTGTGGATGAGTTCAACAGCATGGAGCCTATAAGATTCTGGAATATAGGAGTTTATACATACATCCTGTTGCATGAAAATGCAGACATTCAGAGCATCTACGATAAATTTCCGGCTTTTTACGAAAAGTATATGAAGTCTATCGGAGATCAGATCAATGCCAGTTTCCAGTTGCTGACTACACCGCTGGCGGATACGCATTTCCGGACCGGGCTGGCAGCTAACCAGACAACCGGCAACAAGGGATATATTTACATTTTTTCCGCGATAGCAGTGTTTGTATTGTTGCTGGCGGCCATCAATTATATGAACATGGCCACTGCAAGGTCGACAAACCGGGGTCGTGAGGTTGGTATACGAAAGGTTTCGGGGGCATACCGGGGACAATTGATACGGCAATTTATCGGGGAATCGGTCATCCTCTCCGTGATTGCTATGCTGATAGCGATCTTCGCAGTATACCTGTTGATTCCTGATTTTAATACATTAACAGAAAAGACCATACATTTCGCTTCCGATCCGCTTATTTTCGTGATCATTGCACTTGTTGCTGTTTTCACAGGGTTTTTATCAGGAATTTATCCCGCTTTCTATCTGTCGTCGGTATCACCTGTTGTTGCCCTTAAAGGCAGCGGGGATACTTCTGCCAAAGGGAAAGGCTGGATGAGAAGGATACTTGTAGTGGTACAGTTCTTCATCGCCATAGTGATGATCATTGCTACCATTGCAGTGACCAATCAACTGAATTTCCTGAAAAATAAAGACCTGGGCTTCAACAAGGAAAATGTTATCGTGTTGCAGTTACAGGATTCGGCATTTCGCAGCAAAGGAGAATCGTTTAAGAAGGAGCTGATGCAGAATCCTGACATATTGGGTGTTACAAGAAGCTCACAGGTTCCCGGCGAAATCAGTTGGATTCAGGTAATGAATGTGGAAAAAGACAGCCAGATGGTGCAAAGCTCTCTGATACTGGCCCAGGTGGATTATGATTTTATCGGGACAATGCAGATGGAGGTTCTGAAAGGAAGGGATTTCGACCTGAATATGGCAACCGATGATACAGGGGCAGTAGTCATTAACGAAACGGGGGCCCGGTCGCTCGGCTGGTATGATGATCCTGTTGGAAAGCGCATCGATTATGAACTGGAGCTGGATGGAAGAGTTGGAAGGCCCATGAAGGTGATTGGAATGGTGAAAGATTTCAACTTTCGTTCCCTGCATAACCCGGTTGAACCCATGATCATGTTTATCGCGCAATTCAACCCCTATAATATTTCCATACGGATACGGGAAGGGAAGCTGAAAGAAACCCTTGCTTTCATTGAGGAGAAATGGAATGATTTCGGTGCGAAGCGGCCTTTCGACTATGATTTTCTGGAAAGCAACATGAATAATATGTACCAGAATGAGGAAAAGATCAGCAGGATATTCAGCATTGCCACCTTTCTGACCATCTTCATTGCCTTACTCGGTTTGCTTGGATTGTCATCCTTCATAGCGGAACAGAAAAACAAGGAGATCGGCATCAGAAAGGTCGTAGGGGCATCGGTGACCGACATCCTGTTTCATCTTTACAGCGACTTCCTGGTACTTATCATGGTTGCATTTATCCTGGCCGTACCCATTGCCTGGTGGAGAATAGACATCTGGCTGAAAGACAGCTTTGTCTATTATCAGAGCCTACAATGGTATACCTTTCTCCTGGCAGGTGCCCTTGCGCTAATCATAGGCATTGTCACGATCAGTTTCCATATAATCAGAGCGGCGAATGCCAATCCTGTGGATGCGATAAAGTATGAATAGTTTAACAGATGACATCTCAGTGGCCTGAGATGTCATCTTATCCTAATCCTATGTTTAAGAATTACTTAAAGACCGCTTTCAGAAGCCTCTGGAAACAAAAGGGGTATTCTCTGATCAATTTGCTGGGACTGGCGATCGGCATGGCCGCCTGCCTGATAATCCTGATATACATCGTAAATGAGCTGAGTTACGATAAATTCCATCATGAACATGAAAATGTTTACCGCACAGCTTTCGATGGGGAGTTTTCGGGTGATTTTTTTAATGTGGCGGTCTCATCGGGTGGCATTACCGGGGTCATCATGGAAGATTTTCCTGAAGTAATTGCTGTAACAAGGATTGTATCGGGTGGAGAAAAGACGCTGCTGAGTTATGAAGACAAAAACATTTACGAGAATAATATATACTTTGTTGATTCCATGTTTTTGGGAATTTTCGATTTCCCACTGCTGGAGGGAGATCCAAAGACAGCGTTGCGGGAGCCCAATTCAGTAGTGTTATCAGAATCAATAGCCCGAAAATTCTTTGAGAAAGGCAGTGCGGTAGGCAAAACGATACGACTGAACAACGAGAGGGAAGTGAAAATCACCGGCATCCTGGAAGACCCGCCGGCAAATACACATCTGGATTTCAATATACTGGCCTCATTTCATACGCTTGGCGAATCTGCCGTCAACAATTATGAAGACTGGGGATCATTGAATCTTTACACATACATCAGGACACTTCCAGGAACTGATCCTGAAGAGCTTACAAGCCGTTTCCCGGATTTTTTACTGCGTCATATTCCATTTTTATCGAAGACAGACAAAATAAAATTCAGGATGTACCTGCAGCCGGTGGCCAGTATACATCTTCACTCGAACCTGATGGCTGAAATGAGTCCGAACAGCGACATCAACTACATATATGTCTTTGGTGCTATTGCTGTGATCATTCTGATCATCGCCTGCATCAATTTCATGAACCTGACCACTGCCAGGTCGGTAAACAGGGCGCGGGAAGTAGGGATCAGGAAGGTTGCCGGGGCATACAGAAGTTCCCTCATTGGGCAGTTCATCGGTGAATCCGTTATCCTGAGTTTCCTTGCCATGATCATAGCCTTGTTGCTGGTGGAAATAACCTTACCGCTTTTCAACCAGCTTACCTCGCTGGAGCTTGGCCTGGGGGTGCTTACAAGCTGGCAGATACCCCTGGCATTATTAGTTCTGGTGGTTTTTGTCGGGATTGTTGCAGGCAGTTATCCTGCCTTTTACCTTTCGTCGTTTCAGCCGGTTAAAGTCGTAAAAGGAGATCTTTACAGAGGAAAGAAAAGGAGTATTCTGCGGAATACCTTAGTGGTGATTCAATTTACCATTTCCGTGATCCTGCTGATCAGCACCGTGTTTGTTTTTTACCAGATGGATTACTTTAAAAGCAAGAGATTAGGTTACGATGAGGAGAATGTCCTGGTATTGCCACTCAGAGGGGAGAATACCATGAACCGGTTCAATACCATGAAGCAAGAACTGGAGCAGATCCCGGGAATCAGAATGGTAGGGAGTTCAACTTCCGTCCCGACCAAAGGATTAAACGGGATAGGATACCAGCCGGAAGGGATACCGGAAGATGCCCCATGGATCATATATACCATTTACGGAGATTTTGATCTCATTGATGCTTTGGGGATGAACATCATTGAAGGAAGGGGATATGAGGGGAGTTCACCGGCCGACAGCAACAGCATCCTGATCAACGAAACGCTGAAGAAGAAGCTCGGCTGGGAAGATCCTGTGGGCCGTACCATTTATGGTTTTGGAGGAGACACAAATGAGGTGCTGAAGGTCATCGGCATCCTGGAAGATTACCATTTCAAGTCGTTGCATGAGCCCGTGGAGCCTGCAATGATAAGAATAAGCAATGAAGAACCTGAGTTTATTGTGATCCGCACCTTGCCCGGGAACCTGGAAAGCTCTCTGGGCAGCGTTGAAGAAGTTTGGGAAAGCCATGAGCAGACTTTTCCTTTCGATTATTTTTTCCTGGATCAGGAATTGGATAATCAGTATCAGTCGGAGCAGAAGATGAGCCGCTTGTTCATCTATTTCACGATACTGGCGGTATTTATTGCCTGCCTGGGTTTGCTCGGACTGGCTTCTTTCTCTGCAGAACAACGGACGAAAGAGATAGGCATCAGGAAAGTCCTGGGAGCCTCCCCCGGCCTGTTATCGATAATTATGGTACGCGATTTCATTCGTTGGGTGCTGATTGCCAACATCATTGCCTGGCCCCTGGCCTGGTGGTTCATCCGCGACTGGCTTGATAACTTTTCGTACCGTATCAGCATCATGCAATTTTCATGGGTTTTTATTGTCGCAAGCCTTGTTTCCATCGTGATCGCCATCCTGACGGTGCTCGTACAAGCCATACGGATATCTATGGCGAATCCGGTGGAGGCGCTGAAATATGAGTGAGGGATCGAAGATCGAAGATCGAAGATCGAAGATCGAAGATTGGATGTACGATTGAGGATGGAAGATTGAAGAGTTGGCGGAATGCGTTTTCAAAACCCCAAAATCACAATTGTTCCTTTCCCTGGTTCCGAGCGCACATCAATGCTGCCTTTGTGCAGTTGCATGATCTGTCTCGAGAGGCTGAGGCCGATGCCGGAGCCTTCCTTTTTGGTGGTAAAGAAAGGGATGAAAGCCTGGGTTAGGGTTTCTGCATCCATGCCACTGCCGTTATCCTGAACGGAAACAAAAGCCTGTTCGCCGGAAATGCCCGTCCGGATGATGATCTCCCGATTTTCGATGCCTTTTAAGGCATCCCGTGCGTTGATCAGGATGTTGATCAGTACCTGTCCCAGGAGGTCTGGGTCG
>Ga0180009_10002818_pt1 | contig 20216 bp, 24 predicted proteins | sample OS_PC_MetaG_FD_123537 | JGI IMG/M metagenome (GOLD analysis project Ga0180009, IMG submission 123537) | Groundwater microbial communities from the Aspo Hard Rock Laboratory (HRL) deep subsurface site, Sweden - OS_PC_MetaG | ecosystem: Environmental > Aquatic > Deep subsurface > Groundwater...
ATAACTATACTAGGCTCTAAAGTCTTAATTACTTTAACCGCTGTTTTAGGATCTATAGTAAAAACCCCACCCACTGGACACAATAAAATATCCACCATGCCGATCTTAGTTACTTGTTCTGCGGTAAGCTCATGGCCCAGATCTCCCAAATGGCAAACTCTCATATCATCTAGCAGGATGGTGAAAACTGTGTTTGGCCCACGTTCAACCCCCTGGTTTTCATCGTGATAAGTTTTAACTCCAAAAACTGAAACCCCCCCTACTTCATATTCTCCTGGAGTATCAATAATGAAGGGATTTTTTCTGCGCGCAGTGCCACTAACAGAACTAACTTGGCTATGATCTTGATGGGTATGAGAAACTGTCACGATATCTGCACTGACACTGGAAAATTCAAAACCCACATAATGATGAAATGGATCTGTGATCACAGTCCCAGCTTTTCCTTTTAACTTGAAGCTTGAATGTCCGTGGTAGGTGATAATCATATGTAAGGTATAATAAGATACTCTGATGAAAAAAGAAATGATCATCTCAGTACTAGTTGGATTAGTTTTTGGCTTGATAATTGTGTATGGGGTTTATACGGCTCAAAGCTCTTTAAATAAGCCTAATCAATCATCGGAAGAACTCGGAGTCAACCCTTCTCCCGACTCGAGCGCAGTTGTAAATGGCATCCTTGTTCTTCATAGTCCAGAAGACGAAAGTGTAGTCGATGAACCAACTGTGACCATCGCTGGGACCACTAATCCCAAATCTTATGTGGTCATCTTTATTAAAGATGAAGAAAACATCACCATGACTGACGAAGCGGGTCGCTTTTCCGTTGAGAGCGAACTTGAGCTCGGAAGCAATATTATTGAAGTTTACGCTTTAGATGAAGATGGCCAAACGGCGATAGCAAAAAGAACGGTCATCTACACCACCAAACCATTGGTGGAAGAAACAAAATAATGCAAATAACAAAACAGTTTCTTCTTGTACTTAGCCTTCTCAGTTTATTACTCGCAATGCCAATAGCAGTCACTGCTCAAGAAGCAACTGATTCATCTTCTTCTATTTTTGATCAAACCAAAACCGAGAATATTAAAAAATTGCTTCAAAAAACAGCCAACAATCCTAATGTAAAAAAAGTGTTGGGAGAACTATCACAACGCAAACGTGGTTTTATCGGTCAGATTGAACGAGTCACCGCAGAAAGTTTAACCATAACTAATAGCAAGGGCACAGAAATTATTCCCATTGATAATCAAGTAACCTTGCTTAAAGCCAATAAAGAAATCTCTATTGATGATTTAGCTATTGGCGATTGGCTAGTAATCATGGGATTAATTGTAGATGATGCTTTTACGCCCAAGAGAATTTTGGTTTCTTCGGCTACTCTTCTGCCTAAAAATCATGTTGTGATGCTGGGTACAATTGTTGATCAAACTAAGAATAAATTAACCCTGTTGTCGCGTCAAAATGAGGACGTCAGTTTTGATCTTAATATAAAAACTCAATATCAAGATCATGATGGTAAAATTGTTAAAAACAGTAAATTTATTAAAGATCTGCAAGTGCTGATAGTAGGTTACGAAAATGATGAGGGTAAAGCGGCCTCTATCATCAGAACCTTGGCCCCTCTAGAAACACTTCAAGGCAATGAGTAAAAAACCGGCTAATTCCATTAAATCTAGACTAGATAAATTACGTCGTGTTCTCAAAGACAATCAAGCTCTACTTCTTTCTACACCCCATGATGTGTTTTATTTAAGTGGTTTTAATTTTTTAGTACCAGAAGAAAGAGAAGCTTTTTTGATCATCACTAAAAAATCGGTTTTTTTGCTTCACGCTAGCTTTTCTCCATATCAATCAATAAACATCATTACTCCAATTAAAAGTTGCTCATTAGACAAACTCAAACAGCAACTACAACAACTTTATCAGCAAGAAAGCATTACCTGGCTCTTAATTGATAAAACTAGCCTCTTTGTCAATGAATATGAAGCCATTAAAGAATTACCCTTTTTAAAATTTTCAGCTCTAGATCGTCAATTAATCTGGAAATTACGGATGATTAAAGATCAAACTGAGCTCTCGTCTTTGAAAAAAGCTGCAAAACTTGCGTCACTGGTTATGCATGACATTTGGGCAAAACTTAAAATCAACATAACTGAAAAACAACTTAGAGATTTAGTTGAAGCCAAACTCAAACAAGCTGGCTCAGAGCGAGTGGCCTTTCCTCCCATTGTGGCATTTGGAGCCAATTCTGCCCTACCCCATCACCAACCTACTGATGCTAAATTAACACCCGAGACAGTGGTTTTAATAGATTTTGGGGCGACAGTTTGTAACTACTGCAGTGACATGACCCGAACTATTTGGTTTGGTGACAAGCCAAATCCTGAATTTTTGAAAATTGAACAAGTTGTCAAACAAGCTTATCAAGCTACTTTAAAAAAACTTAATAAAAAAACAACCAATCAACCAATCTTAGCTCAAAGCCTAGATCAAACTGCGCGCCAGATCATTACTGACGCTGGATATGGCAAAAACTTTATCCACACCACCGGACACGGACTAGGCATAAGTCTCCATGAGAGCTTGTCTTTAAACTGGCAAAACCAGCAAGAAGTTCTCCCCAACATGGTTGTAACTATAGAACCAGGCATTTATTTGGAAAATAAATTTGGTTACAGATATGAAAACACTATTTTGATTACTGATAGCCAAGCCAAAGAATTGACCAGATGACAATCTCTGTATTAATTCGACGTTTAGATAAAAGCGATGATTTAATTTATCGTCAAATTAGACTTCAGGCACTACAAACCAATCCTGAAGCATTTTTATCTACTTTTGATTATGAACAACTCAAGGACCAAGGTTCTTTTGCTTATGAGCTAAGTCTGTCTCAACAACCTCCAGTTTGGGGTTATTATGGTTTATTTATCAATGACAAATTGATTGGGTTTTGCCAAATCTCCAAATCATACTTAATTAAGCAACAACACATCGCTTTTCTCTACAACCTCTATCTTACTCCAGACTATCGCGGCCAGGGTTATGCTAAAAAATTAGTTAGGTTTGTTTTAGAAAAAGTCAAAACTTTGCACATTGAACGCGTTTTTATTTCATATTTGGCTAAAAATACGCGCGCGCGCGGTTTTTACGACTACCTGGGATTCAAGCAATGTGGATTAAAACCACAGGCTGCTAAAGACGGTAGTCAGTATGATGATGAAATTGAGATGGTGCTGGAACTTTAATGAAAGTTTTTATACAATAAACCGTTTAAAAGCCAGGACTCCCGTGCCCAAAAAGAGCAGGAGTAAAGAAACACTAATATCATTTATTTTTGTGCTCTCACGCGACTGCTGAATACCATTAATACAGCTCCGTTGCAGTTGTTCCTCATATTTCTTTTCCGCTTCGGAGGGATCTCTTGACTCTCCATCTTGAGCAAAGTATAGCTGTGGGTAAAAACAATCTTCATCTCTTTGAGAGTAGGGAGGGAATCCCATTAAATTAATCGATAAAACACCAGTGGTTGGGTATTTCTTAAAGAAGAATAAATTAACTCCAGTTCTTGTTGTGGCATAAATTCCTAAGAGCAAAAGAAGAAAGCCAATTAGAGTAATAAAAGAATTTGTTTTTGTTTTATTCATGTTTATAGAGAAATTTCTTAGTGATCAAAATACCACTCCCGAGAAATATGAAAAAAATTGATGTATTAATATCATTAACCTTGGCATTGTCTCTATTGCTTTTAACATCATTAAGGCATCTGTCTTGACTGTTTTTCTCGCTATCTTGCTCCTCCTGGGATGGTTTGCGCGCTGTCCCTTTGTCATCTATATATGTTATTGGATAAACGCAATCTTCCTCTTTTTGATAATAAGGACTCACGCCATAGAAATTAAAATACAAAACCCCAGTCATAGGATATTTATCAAAAAACTTTAGATTTACGATGACTCTAGTCATGGAGTATATTCCGACAAGAAGAAATATAACCGAAAGCAGGTTAATCAATCCACCGAAATTTATTTGGATGATTGGGCTTATGAGTTTTTGTTTATTGGACTCCATATGTTTGCTTCTCATAATTATAGCACTCCTAAAAACAGAATGCACAAGTTCTAACAGGACCGTTCCAAACTTTGTGGACTCACCGGGAATCGAACCCGGAATTTACCCATGCGAAGGGTATGGTATACCGTTTTACCTATGAGCCCATAAACAAGTATTTTACCGTATAATAACACCAATATGTCAAAACAAACTCACGATCTGCTAGTTGCTTTTAGCCAGCTCGAAAATGAAGCAGGAGTTAAAAACTTTCTCAAAGACTTACTCACTCCGGCAGAGATTGATGAATTTTCAACTCGATTCCAGATCGCTAAATTGCTTTGGACTACTCAAATGTCTTACGCAGAAATTGCCGATCAACTTCATACCAGCACTACCACGGTTACTAGGGTGGCTAGGTTTCTAAATAAAGAACCTTACAAGGGTTACAAAACAGTTTTGACCAAACTTTACCCGAAAAAAAATTAGGCTATGGCTAAACCCAAATGAAGTTCAATTTTGTCGACTCGCTTAATCGTCGCATCTAGCTTTGTACCAATACTTCTTACCTCTAAAAGCACTTCATTAATCAAATTTTCTAATTTATCAAACCTTTGATCCATCTCATCAAATCTTTCATCAATTGCTGCGAATTTTTCATGGATTCTCGAAAATTCCGCGGCCACGCTGTCCACAAATTGATCATGATCTTTTTTGGTAACAAAGTTTTCATGTAAATATTTTTTGGTGACAAAAGTTTTATTTAGATATTTTTTATCTTGTTGGGTTAACATGATTCTTTCATATTACCCCGTGAAAAATTAACTGCAAAGAGGCAAAACAATGATTTATGACAAGAAGTGTAGTAAATAATAAAAACTGCCCAATTTCACTCTATTTTATATTAGCATGCTAACATATTGACATAAAGCTCAACTCATGTATAATGCGTTTTTATGTCTAGCATGACAGTCTTACAAACCAACGCTGCTCATCATCGCCCCCAGCATAAAGTGGCGGGTGTAGTTTTTGCGGCTTAATCATAATTTTAATCTTAATTCTCTACCCCCGCCAAACCGCGGGGGTTTTTAGTGCGTCTTAGCAAGATTCACAAGCAATTAGCAAAAAACAATCAATTACAAAAATTATCAAGAAAGAAAATAATAATGAAAAAAAATAAAAAAAGTATCGCGCCTAATTTAATCACTCTTAACAACCAGCCACTCTCAATTGAAGACGTGGTGCGTGTCGGACGTGATAAAACTAAAGTCAAACCTGCTCAATCTGCTTTAGATAAAATCCAGGCTAACTGGGTGGCGATCGCAGAAATGCTGGAGCGAGGTGATGTTATGTATGGCTTAAACACCGGCATTGGTGGTTTTGGCAATGTCTTGATTTCTAAAGAAAAAGCCGGCGAACTCTCCACTCGGATGCTTAGAGCTCACAGCTCTGGCTGGGGCGATGTGGTGGAAAAAGATATTGCTCGCGCCACCCTGTTTCTACGCACCGCCTTATTTGCCAAAGGCTATTCTGGAGTAAGACTCAAATTATTTAACACGTTTATCGAGATGTTAAACAAGGGCGTGACGCCGGTATTTTATAACAAAGGCTCGGTGGGAACTTCTGGTGATCTGGCCCCGCTTTCGCAAATGGGCCTAGTCGCCATTGGTGAAGGGCAGGCTTATTACCAAGGCAAAATTATGACCGGTACAGCCGCCATGAACCAAGCTGGTATTCCTTTAATAAAACTCGCCTATCGTGAAGGCTTGGCCATTATGAATGGTACTCAATACATGAGCGCTGTCGCGGCTTTTAATGTTTATGACACACAAAGGCTCATCAAACAAACTGAGATCATCTGTAGCATGAATATCGAGGTGCTAAACTGTGTGGAGTCTGCCTACAGCGCACTTTATAACGATGCTAAAGGCTATTTGGGCCAAACTCAGTCTGCAAATAACTTGCGCAAGTTGTTTTCCGGGAGTGAGATTATGGCTCAAAAAAAGAAAAATGTCCAAAATGCTTATTCTTTACGTTCTGTTCCTCAGGTGGTAGGTGCTGCGCGCGAGGCTCTAGCTTACATCCGCCGTGTAACTGAAACTGAAATCAATGCAGTAGCTGACAACCCATTATTCTTTACCAAAGAAAAAATTTGTTTGACTGGAGCCAATTTTCACGGTGCGCCCATTGGCTATACGCAGGATTTGCTAAAAATCATTGTGACTGATCTAGGCAACATCATGGAGCGTCAAACCAATAACCTCATGGACCCAGCTTGTTCGGGTGGTTTACCAGCATTCTTGGTTAAAAGTGCCGGTTTAGATTCGGGTTTAATGATTGCGCAATACACTCAGGCGGCTCTAATTTCTGAAAACAAAGTCTTGGCCTCGCCATGTAGTGTGGATTCAATCCCAGTCTCAGCCAATCAGGAAGATCACGTCTCCATGGCGACAATTGCTGCTCGTCAGGCTCGAGAGATCATCAAAAACACTGAGGCTATTTTGGCAATTCAACTATTGGCTGTTTGCCAGGCATACGAGTTTAGAAAACCACTCCAGCCATCGCCAGCATTCCGGGCAGTTTACAAATTAGTGCGCTCAATTAGCCCAGAGATTACTCAAGACAGGGCTTTTTATGAAGATATTGATAGGGTTGTGCCTTTGATTAAAAAGTTTAAAGTGCTCGAAACTGCCGAGAAAATAATTGGAGAGCTGAAATGAAAATCGGTTTATTAGCTCTAATTAGCGCGGTGTTGTTTGGTGGCTACGACCTAGTCATCAAACTCACCGCTACTAAGAGTGACCCGGCCCTGGGAGCATTGTTGGTCCAAGTTAGCTCGGCAATAACCTTGGCAATAATCTTAACCATCCAGTTCTTACGCAAAAGACCAGAGGTAATGATTTCTAACGATGGTTGGAAGTATTCTATTTTAGCTGGAGTTTTAATCTCAATAGCACTTTATGCCTTATTCATCGTGCTTAGATCACCGCAAAACCAAGCCAGTACTACTCTACCCTCAATCTTAATCGGGCGAAACATAGTGTTAATTATGCTGAGTTTGGTGCTTTTAGGAGAAAAACTAACCAAACTGCAAATTTTAGGATTATTACTAGGCATAGCGGGATTGGGAATTATTAATTTGTAAACAGAAAGGAGGAAAAATGTCAGAAAAAGAAATAGAAAAAAAATCCAAACAATATCCTATTAGACCATCACGTGATTTTCTCATTTGGATACGAAATGCTTGCTCATCGGGTCTTACGGGGCCAGAAGAAGCCAGAGAGTATTTTGATACACTAACTGATAGCCAACAAAAAGCACTTGCTGAAGAATATCTCAAGATATTGGCAATGTATAAAGTATAAAAAATGAAAATAGCAATAGTCTGATAGAATACAATGTTGCCACCTGCCCGGTAACAGGCCTGTAAAAACTGTTACAATAAGCATTAATAAATTAAAAAAAATTATGTCAAAACAACAAATTCAAACTCTTAAAGGCTTTCGTGATTTTTTACCAGCAGAAAAACGCCAGCGTGATTTTGTCGCCAGCAAGATCATAGAAATTTTTGAACAGTTTGGCTTTCAACCACTAGAAACACCAACTCTAGAGTATGCATCTTTACTCTTGGGTAAATATGGTGATGAAGCTGATAAACTCGTTTATAACTTTAAGGATCGAGGCGGGCGAGAAGTGGCCTTAAGGTATGACCAAACCGTGCCTACGGCTCGAGTTTTAGCTCAGTATCAAAATCAATTACCGCGCTATTTTCGTCGCTATCAAATTCAAAACGTTTTTCGGGCCGATAAGCCTCAAATTGGTAGATATCGAGAGTTTGCTCAATGTGATATTGATATCTTTGGCAGTACCTCTCCCCTAGCAGACGCAGAAATAATCGCTTGCACTTATTTTTCCTTCATTAATGTGGGTTTCAAAAACATTAAGTTAAAAATTAATGATCGCCAAGTATTATTTACGGCACTGAAAACATTTGTAACTGATGAAGTAAATATTTTCTCCATTATTCAAAGCGTTGATAAATTAGATAAATTATCCGCCGAAGATGTAATGTTAGAACTCACAAAAAAAGGCCTAACAACAGAAAATGCCAAATCTGCTTTAGAAAAAATTGCGCAGGCAAAGATCTCTAATAATTTGGCAGAAATTATTAAGCTCAGTCAACAACTTGGAGTCTTGGAGAAAGACTTAGTTTTTACTTCTACTTTGGCTAGGGGTTTAAATTACTACACCGGCATGATCTTCGAAGTCATCCTTCCCGAATATGGCTCCGGTTCCTGCGGCGGCGGCGGCCGTTATGACAAATTAATTAATCAATTAGGTGGAGTTGATATTCCTGCAGTAGGGATTGCTTTTGGCTTTGACCGGACGGTGGAAGCGGCAACACAGCTAGGATTAATACCCACAGATAAAGTTGGTACCCAAGTTCTAGTAACAGTTTTTGATGAAAAACTCCAGATCAATTCTGTTCAGGCTGCTACCAAGCTCAGACAAGCGGGTATTAAAACTGAACTCTATCCAGCAATTGATAGTATGAGTAAACAGTTCAAAAAAGCTGACCAGGCTAATATTCCCTATGCCATCGTTATTGGTGAAGAGGAAATCGCTTCAAACCAAGTTTCTCTAAAAAATCTCAAAACCGGGGACCAAGAAATAATGAGTATCGATGAAGTGATTAATAAATTGGTCTAAAATACTCGACTAGATAAAAATCAATTTCCGCTAGCTTAGCTAAATTTTGATCAGAAAAACTATTGCCGATCATTAAGTACTCACTTTTAGACACACTGGGATCGTACAGTAAATTAAAACCCTCCAAATCAGGTTTAATATATGTAACTTCACTACGAGTGATGATTTGATCAAAACAACCATCTAGTTCTAGCTCTCTTACTCCTCTTAATACTGTAGGTAGAGTATTACTGGAATAAATATATTTTTTATATCTATCAGCATTTTTAATAAACTTAATTAATTCAGGATTGGGAGTAAAACCACGAGCCATTTCTTGTTCATATTTTTGATTTGCAACTTTTACCAAGCGCGCCACTTTTTTACCATATTTTTTCACAAAGTCGTTGTAACCATCGTATCTAGAAAAAACTAGATGTTTATGCCCAGGATCAAATTTCTCATAAACTTTAGCCAGTCGGTCATAATACAAACTCCAATCCATCTCAATTCTAGTAATAGTTTCATCAAAATCGAAAATTAAATACTTCTTGGGGTATTTTGCTAAATATTTTTTCAACTGCATGTTGTGCATCATATCAAATCCTGACTATGATGATGAGTATGACTCGTGGGAAAACTAAAAAAAAATCTCGCCTTCCTTCTTATGTCTTCATGATTATTAACACGATTGTTTGGGGCGCGGCATTAATTGTGGTCAAGCCAGCTTTTGAGGCCACCACCCCTTTCAGATTCTTACTTTATCGCTACATCATTGCTGCTATTCTAGCTACTCCTCTTTTGTTTCATTTCTTACCCAAAATTAAAAATTTAAAGAAAACTCTCGCTAAAATTACACTTTTAGAAATACTGGGTGGGACGATAGCTTTATCCCTGCTTTACTCTGGTCTGAACCTAACTAGCGCTATTGAAGCTAGTTTGATTACTACTACCACCCCTATCTTTGTGTCTATCTTTGCCGTAGCGACTCTGAAAGAAAAAGAAGAAAAACATGAAGTTGTTGGTATGGCGATCGCCTTTGCTGGCACATTGCTTTTAACTCTTTTCCCCTTGCTTAATGGCTATGCAACAATTAAGGATATTTCTTTGACTGGCAATTTACTGATCGTGGGCCAGAATATCGCCACAGCCCTCTATTTTATTTTAGCCAAAAAACATTATCAAAAACTACCTAAAATTTTTATAGCTACTATTAGTTTTTATGTGTGTTTGATTACTTTTGCCTCCCTAAGTGCTTTTGAGACTGGCGGGATAACTCAATTACTGTCTGCTATTCACCAAGATCTACAGCACCTCTCGGTTTGGGTTACTGGGGGCTATATGGCAGTATTTGGCTCCATCATTGGCCTTACCGCCTATCTTAAAGGACAAGAGGGCATTGAGGCTTCGGAAGCCACCTTATTTACTTATCTTCAACCCTTAATTTATCTCCCCTTAGGATTTTGGCTATTGAGTGAAAAAATTTATCCGCTCCAAATAGGATCTTTATTGATTATCTTACTTGGGGTCGTAATTGCACAGAGACGATCTTGGCGTTAGTAGCTTGGCGCTAATTACTTAACCGTCACACTTTTTGCCAAATTACGAGGCTTATCAGGATCATAAGCCTGTTCAACCGCCATATAATAAGTCAAAAGTTGTGCAGGAATAAAGCAAGAAATTGCTACCAACTCAGAAGCTTTTGGCAACCTAATCCAGTCATCAAATAACTGATTGTTCTCTATCGAGACTCCAATAACTCTTGCTCCCCGAGCCTTAACCTCAGCTGCGGCACTAAGCATATCGTTTTTTTCCTTATCTTTAGCAACCAAACACACCACTGGTGTGCCTTGTTCTATTAACGCAATCACCCCATGCTTGAGCTCTCCTCCACTAAAACCCTCAGCATGAATATAACTAATCTCTTTCATTTTTAAGGCAAATTCTAAAGCTGGCATATAAAGCTGACCCCTACCTAACACAAATAAGTGCTTGTGATTGGCCAATTCTTTAGCCAACGACTGCAGTTGACCAATAACCTGGCTCTCAAACCAATTCTGTAGTTGCTTGGAGTACTCTTGAACTTGCTTTTGATAAGCTAATAAAGTCTTTCCCGCTATGAGCTCAGAGAGCAACTTACTCCAAATCATTTGGCCAGATAAAGCTTTAGTACTAGCTACCCCCACTTCTGGACCCACCTGCAACATAAAGGGTAGATCAGATAATGCAGTCAGGGTGGAACCAGGCATATTAACAATACTGGCCAACTTAACTCCAAACTGCAGCAACCACTCTACTACTTCATTGGTATCAGCGGTTTCTCCACTCTGACTAATAGCAATACACAAGTCGTTGGAAGAAAATAAATTTTGATAAGAACGAGCTTCATACGATTTGAGGGCTGTGGTTAAAACTCCCTGCTCTCGCAACCAAAAGGCAAGTTGCTCAGCTGCGAAACTGGCGCTTCCTGCCCCAAGAGTGTAAACCCGATTAGCTTTTTTAATCTCAGTTACTAATGCTGTCAATTGTTTTTGAGGTTGTTCCGTAACATTATTTAAGACTTCTGTTTGTTCATAAATTTCTTTAAGCATGAAATGATCAAAGCCGGCAGTATCAAGCGCAGTACTACTGATCTTGATTGGTTGATATTCAAGAGAGATTTTTTTGCCTGTTTTGACTACAAATGGTTGAATTTTTTTGCAGGTCACAATCACTCCCTGCCCATGATCAAGTATGAAGTATTCATTGGCATCTGGGGCTAATGACAAAACATCTGAGGAAATAAATATGTCGCCTTGTTTGTTTTTACCCACCACTAAGGGCGAGCCTTGCCGAATCGCGATGATTTTCCCTGATTGAGTCACTAAAGCAATGGTATTTCTGCCGCGTAACTGACTAAAAACTTGTCTGACCGTGGCAACAGACGGTTCTGTTTCGTGCTTACGCGTTTCCAGCTGTTCTATCAGCGCCACGATCACCTCAGTATCTGTCTGGGAAATAAAATCATATCCCTGTGAGACCAGTTTTTCCTGAAGCTGTTGATAATTCTCTACTACCCCATTTTGTACCAGGGCAAACGAGCCATTTTGAGCTAAGTGGGGATGAGCGTTAACTTGAGTCACTCTGCCATGAGTTGCCCAGCGAGTATGACCAATTGCCACTTGGGCTGGAGGAGCGCTAAGTTGATGATTTTTATCAATTTTACCGACTTGTTTTTCAATAAAAAAATCACCCGCTCTAGTGACTACTACCCCCCAAGAATCATAACCTCTGTACTCAAGCCTTTTGAGACCGTGATAAACAACGCTCCCCGCATCCTGATTGCTGACAATAGCACCGTAGATTCCACACATAGCCCGCCACCCCCTCAACTTCCCAATTTCCAACTATGATATAATGCTTGTCTCTATGAAACAAGGCATTCATCCCGACTGGCATCATGACGCGGTAGTAAGTTGTGCCTGTGGGAATACTTTTGCTACTGGTTCCACTCAAAAAACTATTGAGATTGATATCTGCGGTGCTTGTCATCCTTTTTTCACTGGAGAAATGAGATTTGTTGACCGTCAAGGCAGAGTAGATAAATTTAAGAAAAAAATGGCTACAGCTCAAGCTGCTCAGGCAAAAACAAAAAAGAAATCTAAAAAACAAAACAAACCCGCTGATCAAAAATCATATAAGCAGTTATTGGGTGAAGAAAAAACCAAGCTCAAAAAAACTGCTCAAGCTCAAGATAATTAGCTCCCCCACCTGATATTGTGTGTCAAGATCGCTATAATAGCGCAAGTATTTCTATGACTAATCCATATCAAGATCAAATCGATCAACTACAAAAAAAAATTAACGAAAATCAGACACTGCTTGGTGATCCTGAGTTAGGTGAGTTGGCACACCTTGAATTAACTAGACTTGAAGAGCAAAAACAACTCTTAACCCAGGCGGCTGATCAAATGCACCAAGCTCAAACTCCAATCGGACCAAGCATTAAACACCAAAATGCAATTTTAGAATTTCGCCAGGGCACGGGCGGTGATGAAGCCAAAATCTGGGCTGAAGAATTAATGCGTATGTACACTAGGTTTACGGAAATTTTAGGACTAAAGGTAGAGTTTATTGACGATCAAGTCATTAAAATTAAGGGCAAAGCTCAAATTGAGGGTTTCGATGAAGCTCTCACGGCTTATGAACTCCTCGAAAACGAATCTGGAGTCCACCGCGTCCAACGAGTCCCCGTGACAGAATCTCAGGGTAGAGTTCATACTTCGACTGCCACCGTAGCAGTCTTACCTGAAATACATCCGCAAGCCATCGAAATTAGTGATGATGATCTCATCTGGGAATTTATGCGCTCTAGTGGAGCCGGGGGTCAATCTGTCAACAAAACCAGTAGCGCAGTCAGGCTCACTCATCGGCCTAGTGGGATAGCTGTCACCGCGCGCCAAGAACGCAAACAAACTCAAAATCGCCAAATTGCTCTAGAACTCCTCCGCTCACAACTTTGGGAAATTGAAGAAGAAAAACGACTCAAAGAGTTAGGGCAAGCGCGCAGTGCCATCGGGAGTGCCAGACGAGCGGAAAAAATCCGTACTTATAACTTCCCCCAGAACCGCGTCACTGATCATCGCATTAAAGAATCTTGGTATAATCTTGAGGGAATTATCAATGGCAACCTTGAAAAGGTAATCTCAACTATTATTTCTCGTCTATCCCCCGCAGAGTAACTTCAATTGTTTTAACCTCGCTGTCCCGCCAAAACTTAACTTTGATTCGATCATTGATTTTATGCTTGTTAATTAGTGTCGCTAAGTCATGATCGGTTAAACTCTGGCCTCCAAACTCCGTCAGAATATCTTCTGGTTTTAAACCAGCTTGATCAGCCGAGCTACCCTTGACCACTTCAACTAAATAAGCTCCTTGAGGAACTTCGTTAAATAAAGCCGCCTGCTTAGTAATGATCCGATACGAAACTCCTAAGAAAGGCCGTTCAAAACTGCCGGTTTCTTGAAAATTTTTCATTGAGTCTTTGACAATATTGATGGGTAAGGCAAAACCAATATTCTCTGCACCAGCAGAAACCGCCACGTTCACCCCGATTACCTTCCCAGATCTATCTAAAAGCGGACCTCCGGAATTGCCCGGGTTAATGGCGGCGTCAGTTTGAATTAAGCCTTCCAAAGCCTCCACTGCACCTGCTCCTATGCCTGGAGCAAAAGCTTGCACTCCTCGACCCAATCCTGAAACTACACCAGTGGTGACAGTATGACGAAACTCGCCCAAGGCCGTCCCAATGGCAATCACCTCTTCTCCAACCCGAAGCTTAGACGAATCACCCAAGGGCAGTGATGACACAGCAAAACCTTCAACTTTGACGATAGCCAAATCATTGGCTGGATCACGATAAATTTTTGAAACTGAGTACTCATTATCATCTTTATCTATCACTAAATACTCTGCGTTGGGATCTGAGACTACGTGTTTATTAGTTACAATCAGACCATCATTACTTACCGCAAAGCCAGTGCCGATGTCTCTTTGGACCTCTTCAACTTTCCCGCGTGGAAAGTTAAAAACCCCAAATCCAAAATTAAAAGGATCAAAGCTTTCTAGCACCTGCTCTTTTCTTTTAATAGAAACTGTTACCACAGATTCTGAAGCAATCTCTGCCACATCAGCGATTGAGGATTGTTTGGCGATAAGAGTCCCTAATTTAGAAACTTCATTTTCTTTATTTTCTCTGGTTTGTAATTGATTTTGCACTACGGGCAGCCTAAATTTACCCGATAACAAATCCACTGGCTTGACCACAAAAATTCGGTCAGCAACAGCGCCGGCAAAAAAAGATACTAAAATTAAAATTGAAACTGATAAACCTAAGAAAAAAGTTTTAGTTTGAGGTGAGACTTTCATATAGATGCCATCTAGTATAGCGCTGAATTTAGAGCTCTTCAATCGCACGTAGCACCACCTCGTCTTCTTTAGTATCTAGATTATCTTTCACTTCGACATTCACCGGGATACCGGCTTCATTAATCCAATCACCCTTGGGTAATAACCACCGCGCGATCGTCACATGCAATCCACCCCCATTAGATAGCTCGCGTCGATCTTGGACCGTGCCTTTGCCAAAAGTGTTTTCGCCAATTAATTTAACATTAAGTTGGTCACGCAAGGCGCCGGCTAAAATTTCAGAAGCAGAAGCACTTCCTCGGTTAACTAAAACCAGAAGTGGAAACTTAGTTAGTCTGGCTTTGCCCTTAGCATTAAAATCCTGCTTGGTAAATTTACCTTTTTGCGAAACCACTACTCCACTCTCGATAAACTCGCTCGCCAGATCAATGGCATCATCAAAAAATCCACCGGGATTATTGCGTAAATCAAGTAAAATTCCGTCTAGTTGATAGCCTTGAGTCAGAATTTGCCCCACAGCTTGATCAAACTCTTTGGGAGTGCGTTCCCCAAACTTTGATACTTTGAGATGAGCTACTCGTTTATCATCATGCTCCACAAATTCTAGTTTAATTGACTCCACCACAATTTCCCCCCGAGCAATGTCCACATCAAATGGTTCTCCATATTGATTGTCTTGACCATTCTTTCTCAGTAAAGTCAAAGTAATCTTTGTGTTTTTTTCGCCCCGAATTTTGTCGACTGCCTCATTTAAACTCAGCCCAATTGTGTCTTCATCTAGACCCTTGGTAGTATCTTTGAGATGCAAAATTAAATCACCGGCCATAATCCCAGCCTTCTCTGCTGGCGTGCCAGCTAGAGGGGCTATTACCGCTAGAGTCTCATCAATGTAGCCAAGCTCTATCCCCACTCCATAAAAAGACCCGGCTAAATCTTCAGCGCTCCTTTGATTTTGTTGAGGTGGTAAATAAGTGGTATAAGGATCCCCAATAGCGGCGGTCATTCCAGAAATAGCCCCATTGACCATTTCTTTGGCATTGAGTTTTTCTGGTTCAAGATAAGTTTGATCTAAATGACCCCAAACCTCCCAAAAAACTGCAAAATCTAGGTTTTGTTTATCTGAGGGAGCTTGGATATTGATAATCTGAGAAAGTGGAATTCTGGTTGAAAACTCCCCTGAGCGACCATAGCGGTAACCAACCACCCCCCCTAAAGCTAAAAGCAAAACCCCCAAGATAGTACTCCTGAGGGTAGCTATTGTTATTTTCTTCTTCACCATAGGTGTTTATTGTACACAAGCTAGACGGTTTGGGTAAACGGCAACATTATTAAATGTCGAGCGCGTTTAATTTCACGGGCTAATTTGCGTTGCAGTTTTTGGCTTAAGCCAGTCTTATCGCGGGGCATAATATAGCCTTGTTCAGATACATATCGACCCAGAGTCGCAGGATCTTTATAGGTAAATTTAACTTGATTATTATTAGCCATGGTTTCCTTTCTTAGAACGGAATGTCATCCGCGACATCCTCGGCTTCTGCTACTGCTTCCTTGGTGAGGACCTCTGCTCCGACTAGTTCCTCTGGAAGACTCTCATTCTTGTCATCGTCGTCATTTTTATCATCGCCCTTACTGCCACCAGTATACCCGCCAGCAGACCGAAGCAAGATCATGTTATCAATCACTACCTCAGTGGTGCGGCGACTTTGTTCATCATCACCCTTCCATTCTCGAGTTTGTAAACGCCCTTCAAGATAAACCTTATCACCCTTGTGCAATAATTGGCCGCAAATTTCTGCCAATTTAGCCCAAGCTACAATATTGTGAAACTCAGTTCGTTCTTGTTTGTCTCCACCATCAGCCGAAGCCCAGCTGCGGTTAGTAGCCAAACCAAAAGAACACACTGCGGTACCAGTGGGGGTATATCTAAGATTAGGATCTCGGGTTAGATTCCCGATTAACATAACTTTATTGAGTGATCTAACTGCCATAATTTTTCCTTTCTGTGATCACTTATACTAAGCAAATATCTACTTTACTAACTCCAGCTTACCATAAGTGTAGAAACGTGTTGTGAATATGTGAAGCAATTTCTAAACCTCGGTTTTAGCAGGGGCTTTCTTTTTTGCTTGGACTCCAGTTTTAGTTGCAGCTTTCTTTTTAGCCACAACTTTACTTTCTATAGCCGAAGCTCCCTCCTTTGTCACGATTTCTTTTCCGCCTTGGGTATCGCTTGTGACTAATAAATGTCTCAGAATAGTTTCCTCAAGAAGCAACTCTCTTTCAAAAGCCTGAACTTTATCGGGTGAAAACTTAACTACTTGGTGGGTATAAACCGCCTCAGTGCAAAATTTTCCCTGGTGTTTAATTTTATAAGCCAGGTCTTTCTTGCCCCAATCTTGGGTTTGTGAAACCTTGCCCTTATATTTAGTAATAAGTTTGAGAATAGATTCACTAGTAGCGACGCGTTTTGAATCTGTAAAATCTACAGGTAATAAATAAGTCAGCTCGTATAGCTTGGCCTGCTTATCAACAATAATTTTGATCATGTTAGCCCCTTCTTCCGCCAAGAGCGGAAAATCTTGGATGCCTGGAAAGGTATAGTTGCTATTGGATCTCTGGCAAGAGGCGAATTAATTTATTCGCTTTCAAGACAAAGAAAGCATCTCAAGGTAGAAACATTGTAACACGCAAAGAGCAATTTTTCGAAACGTGATTTATGGTTATGCTATACTCAAGCCCAATATGAGGTTAATAAAGGAAATATTCAAAAAGAAGGAGGACGACTTAGACAAAGCCGTCCGAGAGTCGTTTGCGGCGGGTATTAAACATCCTGTTATTGATGTTCGACCCACCCAGCAAACAAAGGAAGAACACCGGGAAAAAGCAGAAAAATTACATCGCAAGCAGCAACGCAATCGCGATAAGGCAACCGACAGAGAAACAATTTGGTAAAATTTGACGGCCTTTTAGGCTTATCTTGAAGTGAGTTATTTTCCTAACAAAAAAAATATCGAGGTCACGTCTGCCTCTCTTACGGATTAAGTCTAAACATACCGCCGACAGAATGATCGCAATTGGTGAAAAAACAAGTCCAACCATCTCTAGATAACTCAACCCTCTGTTTGGCTATTAGACCCTTTTTTCTCTTTTCTCTGTTTAAACTCTTCGTATGACTCACCAGCGAAAGGTGTCTCATCGATTTCTCCGAGATCTTCCCAACATAATCTCTCCTTTAAAAAATTAATTAAATAATTAAATTAAGTGTTATTAACTTTTCCTATAGTAACATACTATGGGACTATTGTCATTGCCTGTCTATGCTATACGCAAACTCAATATGAACTTCATAAAGGTATCGATCACTCACCCCAGGTCTGCTCTTGCCTGTAGAGTTCGTCTAATACTTTAGACTGAGCTTCGTAGCTATAGTCGATCCCCCTTGAATCGCGCAATTTTGTGCCCGGCCAATCATCCCCAACGTGTTTCCCTAAAAGACCTATTGCTACCAAACGCACTACCTTAGCGTCCTCAGGATAGTAGGCAAATGGTGCTTCTTCCCACTGTACTCCTTTGTCATACTTAACTGTATATACAGGACCGCCACCGGCAATCCTGACACCAACTTTTTTGCAAGCTTTTTTTAATTCATCTAAATCAAAACTGTCGGCATTAATTAATGATCCACCACGCATTCCAATTAATATCGAAAGTCCTGTGAAACCCAATAATTCTTCTACTATCCTAGGTCTATTTCGTTTGGATTTTTCTCCTTCGTTACGTCTTCGTTCTAGTTCTTGTTCTAGTTCTTGTTTATAATTTGTTCCTCCACTATATCTTTTTTGTCCTAGTTCTTGTTCTAATTTTCTTTTTGCACTACGTCTTGTTTTGGTTATTTCTCGTAATAATTTTCCCTCTTCTTTATGTCTTTCTTGTTCTTTTGCTCGTCCTTGTTCTAGTTTTAGTTTTATTTCTTTTTCTCCACTACGTCTTTTTCGTTCTAGTTCTTTTAATATTGTTTTTCCTTCACCACATCCTTCACCACGTCTTTTTCGTTCTTTGCTCAACATAATCTCTCCTTTAAAAAATTAATTAAATTAAGTGTTATTAACTTTTCCTATAGTAACATACTATGAGACTATTATCAATTGACTTTTAACCCTTAACTCGATATAATAGGCCTATAGTTTTTCCAACCCGCCATTTGCGGCGGGGTTCTTTAAAGGAGAAGAAAAATGAACACTACGATAGCGTGGATTTTACTAATCGCGGGGGGGTTTTTTCTGTTAAGCAAAAAAACCTTCGCGATAGGGTTTTTTTGCATAGTGTTCGTCCTGATGGTTGTCATAGTATCGATAACCATCCACTTGATCGGGTGAGCCGCGCCCGATCAAGCAGCACCCTCTCGTCCAAGTTCAATTTTAAAAAAATATAGTTGAATAAGGATTGAGAGGGTGCGAATTTTTTCTTCTTTCCCCGCCCATTACTTTAAAACATTACTGACCCATGCCAAAGCCATTTGGGGTAAAATTCGCTTAAAATATCTATGGTTGCTAGTCAGCTGCTCTAATCCTCTATCCATAAAATGAACGACATAAATTGGTGCTACTGTTGATTTAGAAACCGCCCGACTTTGTTTTATCATCATTCTTCTAATCTCATTATAGGCATTCACCCACATCTCCGGACTACTCACTAGCACCCTGGCTTTATCTGGAATACTATCATCACCTGCCTGTCCTTCTCTTTCAAAAAACCTAATTAAGCCTATCGGGCTAATTGGATCAGGACGGCCAAAAAGTGATCTCCTAACTCTATTCAATGGTTCTAAAAGAGGCAGTGGTTCCCAGGAAGCTGATAACCCAGAAGCTTGAGTCCAGTCAATCTGCTCTCTAACTCTTGGATCCTTTCCCCCTCGGGAATTGTATAGTGTAATTCCATCGTAATCCATGGTAACTCCGTCATCAAACACCCCCTTATAAGTATCATTTTTCTTGCCGAGACGCATCGCCATTTGTTTCATTTTCTTCCACACCGCCTGTCCGATACCTGATTCGAAGGTTGAGACAAACACTCGCCCACCTCTATCTTTTTGCACTTCCACTCCAGGTAGATTTCTCTCCACTAAAGATTTAAACAATTTTCTATCTGCCGATTCTCCGCTTACCGTTCCATTTCTGGACCTTTCCATGTTAATTTTTCTCCTGGCCTCAACTAAAGCCAGTATTTTATCCCAAGTTTGCACAATTTCCGGATAATCGCTCTGTCTGAGAGCTTCCTTAAAGTTATCAATCCACCCCTTAACCAAACCCTCATCTGCCGGAGGCAAAAAGCCAGGCTTCGTTCCGATTCTTTTTTCATTATTCCATTGCTCCATTATTTCGTCATACAAACCCTCAATCCTGTTGGCGATTTCTGTCCTAGCCGCTTTTTCTTGGGCATACTCATGGCTCAATGGCGGGTTTTCTACAGCACGCCCTCTCCTGGTTGCTTTTTTTCCTGCAGCACGTTCTCTTCTTGCCGTTCTTACTATAACGCGCGCGCGCCTTCTCGCATTTTTATCTTCTATA
>Ga0180009_10002819_pt1 | contig 20215 bp, 20 predicted proteins | sample OS_PC_MetaG_FD_123537 | JGI IMG/M metagenome (GOLD analysis project Ga0180009, IMG submission 123537) | Groundwater microbial communities from the Aspo Hard Rock Laboratory (HRL) deep subsurface site, Sweden - OS_PC_MetaG | ecosystem: Environmental > Aquatic > Deep subsurface > Groundwater...
CGGCGCTTCGGCTGCCGCATCCGGCACGACCGGCGCTTCGGCTGCCGCATCCGGCACGACCGGCGCTTCGGCTGCCGCATCCGGCACGACCGGCGCTTCGGCTGCCGCATCTGGCACGACCGGCGCTTCGGCTGCCGCATCCGGCACGACCGGCGCTTCGGCTGCCGCATCCGGCACGACCGGCCCGTCGGCTGCCGCATCCGGCACGACCGGCCCGTCGGGTGGCGCATCCGGTACGACCGGCCCGTCGGGCACGACCGGTGGGCCGTCGGGCGCAACCACCGGAGCGTCCGGTGGAGGGAGGTCGGGTAGGGTGATGCCAAAGTCCGGCGGCTGGGGGGGCACACACCCGGCTTCCGTGACCATCCATCCGTCGTAGAGAGGTACCCAGCCAGCCTCGGTCTGGATGCACCCACCATCTGTGGCGGGGAGGTCCTTGGGCAGCTCTGGCGGGACCACGGCATCCAGCGGAGCGTCCACGCCAGTATCCTTGGGCCCGTCGGTGCCAGCATCCTCGGCCTGGCCATCCTGGGGCTCCAGGCCGTCCAGGACAGCCTCCACGTCCTGGACCGCCTGGCCGTCCTTGCCCGCATCACCTTCGTCGACCACGCCTCCCGTGTCCCCGCACCCCCCGCACCCGCCAGACCCCACAAGCACCAGGCAACCCAACCCCCAGGTCCCAAGAAGGACACTGCGCATGGAACGTGACATGGCGCTCTCCAGCTTCGCGTGAGACCAATCCATTGTCGCCGTGCCGGGGCTTCCAGTCCAGGGGAATCCTCCTCGCCCCATCGCTCGGCGCGGTCGAGGGACGCACGGGACAGCCATCATGGCAAGGAAGCGGCTGGAGGTCAGCTCACCGTGCGCTTGATCTTGGCCAGCACCACCTCGGGCCTGAATGGCTTGACGATGTAGTCCACCGCGCCGAGCTCGAAGCCGCGGTTGACGTCGTCAGCGCCGGCGCGGCCCGAGACGAACATGAATGGGATGTCGGCGGTGCGCTGGTTCGACCGGAGCCACTGCAGGAATGTGAAGCCGTCCATCGGCCGGAGGTCGACCTCCGACAGCACGAGGGCCACGTTCTCACCCAACAGCACGAGCGCGGCGTCCCCCGTGGTGTTGGCGACCACCGCATCGAACCCGGCCGACTTCAGCTGGCCCTCGAGCAACGCTGCAGAGCGTGCGTCCTCGTCTATGATCAACACGAGCCTGCGGTCCGCGGAGGGCCCCGACTTGAGCTCGGCGAGGTAGCCCACCACCTGCGTGTCCATCCACCCGCTCTTCGCCGCGGCCTCCAGCCGCTGGACCGCCGCCTTCGGATCGCACTGTCCACCCACCGCGTTTGGGTTGAGCACAAGCTCGCAGAACGCGTCTGCCACCTGCAGCACACGGCAGGAGAGCGGAAGCTTGTCGCCCACCAGCTGGCCTGGGATGCCGTTGCCGTCGAGGCGTTCGTAGAGGCTGTTCAGCACCTGAGTCACGGCGGCCGGCAGCTGGGTGGCGTCGAGCAGCCTGGCGGGAGCCTGGCACAGCTCCGCGGCCCTGGCCTTCAACGATGCATCGGCGTCGATGCCAAGCAGCGTGAGGTGGAGATCGAACGGCTTGCCCAGCTCGTGGAGCAGCGATGCGAGCAGCAGGTCGCTGGATACGTCTGGTGGGACCCCGGCCCGGCTGGCGAGCTGACCTGCCAGCTTGGCTACCTCCGAGGAGTGAGCGGACCGCCAGCCGTGGCCCTGCTCCAGCTGCTGGACCACCACCTCGACGACCCGAACCAGACCGGAGGCGCCGGCGGTTGCGGTGGGCGCCCGCGGGCCAGTTGATGCGACCGACGTCATCGACGGAGCAGGGGGCGTGACCACGGGAGTCGCCGGGGTGGGTGGTGTTATCGCGGGGGCGGGCGGCGTGATCACCAGCAACGGGGGCACCGGCTCGGTCAGGGCGGCTGTCCTCTTGGGTTCCGTGGGCTTTGGGGCCGGATCCTCGTCGAGCATGAACTCGTCTTTGTGGAAGGCCTGCATCTCGTCGGCAGAGTCGGGTTCCGACTCGAAGTCGATCAGCCGTTGCTCGTAGATGTTCATCATCTCGCTGTAGTCCTGTCGCAGGGACTGGTCCATGCGTGCAAAGGCATGGAGGTCGCCACGGTAGAACTTGCGGATCCCGGCCTCGATGGAGTGTGGCAGAGAGACGTAGGCCAGAACGTCCTTGACCTTGGCCGTGCGCTTGGTCTCCTCGATCATCTGCTGGTCCGAGGGATCCGGCGTGACGATGCTCAGAGTGACGCGCTGCTTGTCACAGCGAACGGGCAACACCTGGTGCTGCTCGCAGAACTCCGTCGACAACATGTCCAGCACCCACTGCACGACCTTGGCGCTGCTCAGCTTCTCGGTCGAGACATAGCGGGTCTGGTGGTGGAGCCCCAAGAACCGCAGCAGCTTCGATTCCTCGATCGCACCGCTGGAGATGAGATCTCGGCACAGGTCGCCCGAACCCAGTCGGCTGGCGTCGTTGAGCTGCGCCTGCGTTACCAAGCCTTCAGCAACGAGCTGTTGCCCGAGCCACTGGTTGTCCAACATTGCTGAACCCCGCGAGTCCCCCACGACGCAGTAGTGTAAACAACGGCGCGGGCAATGCAAAGACTTTGGCATCGTTACCCCGCGCCGACGACCCGTCGCCCGCACGACAGACGTGCCTTGGCACCGGGTCGTGCCTCCTGGAATGGGGCGCTACGGCTGGGGCGGGTTGTTCAAGAAGCGCTTTCCTTGGTGTCCTCTTCCCCGGGGAACTCGTTCACCGACGGGTACTTCATTATTTCCTTGCGTGCGATCTTCCACGCCTTCTGAACGATCCAGGACAGGGACCGGTCCTGGCGGGCGGCCTCCTCCTGGATCTCTTTCAGCATGTCTTCGGGGAAATACAGACTTTGTTTTCTCTTGTCGGATCCGGGCATCGTTTGCAACCTTCGAGCGTGCAGGGTCGGGAATCCATGCCTTCAGTGTGTGTAGGTCATGGTAGTGGTATGTCAGAGGGGGTGTCAAGAGACTCCACTGGATCCTGCCGCTTGCGGTCGGGTCCTGTTTATCTTTCGCACCGTCCATGATATCTGAGACCCAACGGACCAAGATGGCGGATTCCGGGCAAGACCAGGATGGTCGCAGACAGAGGGCCACCGAGCGCCGGAGAGATCGGCGGGCCAAGATCCTCTCCGCCAGCCGCAAGGTGTTCAGCGTCAAGGGCTACCACGCGTGCTCGGTGGCAGACATCATCGACGAGGCGAAGATCGCTCGGGGGACCTTCTACCTCTACTTCCCCAGCAAGCGGGCGCTGTTCGAAGAGCTGCTCGAGGAGATGTTCTCGGAGATCACCAAGGCAGTCCGGCGAATCACGACCGACGGAGGCATGGAATCGACGCTGGACCAGATGTCCGGCAATGTTCGACGGGTGATCGAGGTGCTCAAGGGCAATCGAGAGCTGACCATCATTCTGCTCAGGGAGGCGGTGGGGCTCGACTCCGACTTCGACCACAAGCTGAACATGTTCTATGACCGTCTGTCCGGCCTGATCGACGGTGCGTTGCGGCTGGGGCAGAGCATGGGTCTGGTGCGCCCCTGCGACACCAGGCTCGTGTCGTACTGCATGTTGGGAAGCGTCAAGGAGGTGATGCTCCGCGATCTGACCGACGCCGACCGCTCGGTGGACACCGGGGGCCTGGCACGTGAGATCGTGGACTACAACCTCCGTGGTGTGTTCAGGGCCTAGCGCCCTCATCTGGCCCCGTCCGGCCCCAGCCCCCGTCTGGTGTCTGGCCCTGATCTGCTTGACCCCGTTTTCCCATTTGCCTATACTCATGGGTCAACCATCGGGAATCCCAACGTTCCCCCGGAAGGTGGTGGCCATGCCGCTGAAGAAGAAGGACCTCAAACGTTTCCGCGAAATCCTGGTTTCCAAGAAGAGGGCGTTGTTGAGGAATGCCCAGCGGACGCTGTCCGAGGACATGTCCCTGGCTCCTGACGACTTGCCAGACGAGATGGATCTCGCTTCCAGCGAGTACCTTCAGTCCTTCACCTTCCGGCTCCGCGGGAGGGAAAAGACGTTCCTCAAGAAGATCGATCACGCACTGGGCAAGATCGAGACCAACACCTTTGGCATCTGCGAGAACTGCGAGGAGGAGATCTCGCTCAAGCGTCTCGAGGCGCGGCCGGAGACCACCCTCTGCATCCGCTGCAAGGAGGACCAGGAGAAGCGAGAGAAGGCCTTCGGCTGAGGGTTGGGACCAGCCGGTCGCCGCTGCTAGGCGCCTGGTGTGCTGGCGAAGAGCCTCGACTGCCGTAGTCTTTGCACCGCCGCTGTCTCCCCGATCACGATCAACGTCATCCCCGCGTGCCAGTGATGTTCGCCCTCGCGTAGCCCGAGTTCCCAGTCTCGCTCCTCGAGCACGTGCTCGAGTACGAGTACCCCAAGCCGACGGACCCCACGCAGGACAACCAGCACCATGGCGGTCAGGGTCACGGCCTGGCGGGTCTCGACCCAGATCTCCTCCAAGGTGTGGATGAGACTCTCCGGCAGAACCTCCTTGTCGGAGCCTCGCTTCTCGTGCGATAGGGCCATCGGGGACCTCGCAGTGTGTCTTCGGTTTCTCGCAAGATCCCGAATGGCTACATCATGAGGTCCCCTCTCTTCAATCCCTCCTCGATGCGGGTGGCGAGGTCACGCACTTGGATCGGCGCCCAGGATGGATGGATGGATGTTGCGGGGCTTGCCAGGCGCCCATGCGCCAGACTATTCTGCGCCGGAAACTGGCGGAGGACTCATGCAAAACCCCAAGCACGCGCTGCTGGTGGCTGGCCTGGTGTTGGCGGTGGGCTCGAGCGTTCAGGCACAGCCGAAGGTCAAGCTCGCCGATCAGATCAAGGAGTTGTCGGGCAAGGTGGACGAGGCTCTCAAGGGTTTGGCCGAGGGTTCTGCAGCGGCCAAGGCGTTGCAGGATCTGGCGCTGCGGGTGACCGCCATCCAGCAAGATGTGGAGAGCCTGAAACAGACCGCCCAGGGATACGAGGACGTTCGCTCGCGGGTCGAGAAGTACGAGGAGCGCATCGGGAACCTGGAGCTGGATCTCGCAGCGCTCAAGATGCAGGCCAACGAGAAGGCGGCCGGGGCCGGCTTCAACGACGGGTTCTTCCTGCAGAGCCCGGACCACAAGTACCTGCTCCGCGTCGGCGGTCTGGCGCAGATGGGATACCGCGGCGTCATCCTCTCGGACGAGCGGCTCTCCTCCGGCGAGACCGTCGGGGACAACGAGTCCACCTTTCTGCTACGCAGGGCGCGGCTGGCGGCCTCTGGACATCTGTTGAGCTGGCGGCTGTCCTATCGACTCGAGCTGGACTTCGGTCCGGAGGATCCAGGGCCGCTGCTGGAGGGCTGGGGTGAGCTCCACCTGCATCGCCTGCTGCGTATCCGCGCCGGGCGGCAGAAGATCCCGTTCGCCCGCCAGTTCATCATCCACGCCGCCTATCTGCAGTTCGTTGAGCGCAGCGGCTCGACCGACGCCTTCGCGCTGGGCTGGGACCTGGGAGCCATGGTGCTGGGGAACATCCCACTGGCAGGGGTCATCTCCTACCAGCTCGGCATCTTCAACGGAGCGGGCTCCACCGCCGCCAGCGACGACAACACCGATTTCCTCTATGTCGCCCGGCTGCTGTACCAGCCGCTCGGGCCGATGGGCTACACCGAGGGGGACATCGACGTGGGGAAGCTCCAGGTGGCGCTGGGCGGCGTATTCACCTACAACCTCGCGCACACCGACATCGCCCTGCGCAAGGGAGTGACCGACCCGACCACGGCGGCTGCGCTCGCCGATGCGGATGCGGATGGCAAAATAGACAATGTCAGCATCTACCAGCTGGGCGCGGAGCTGGTCGCGCGGCTCGGCGGGCTGGCGTGGCAGAGCGAGCTGTTCTACCGCAGCGAGGATCCGGGAGCGGTCGCCGCCGACCGGACCTTCTTTGGCCTCTACACGCAGGCCAGCTTCTATCACTTCAACACGTCGCTGGAGCTCGCCGCGCGCTACGGATTCTGGGAGCCCCACTACTACGGCATGGACCAGACGATGGCCCGGCCCGATCGGATCCACGAGCTTGCGGTGGCGCTCAGCGGACTGGTCTGGGCCCGACGCATCAAGTGGCAGATCGAGTACTCGCACCGGTGGATGCTCGAGATGCGGGCAGGGGACAAGACGCTGGACGGCCAGGTCGAGGTCGACCAGGTCAGCGTGCAGGCCCAGCTCGCGTTCTGATCAGTCAGAATCACTCACCAGCACCCGCACCGCCCCTTCCCCGGACACGATCAGCGGGCGTCGCAGCCTGATGGCATTGCCCTGGCGTCTGCCCCCCGGGATCGCAGGCGCCGGCCCGTCGTAGCGCAGGTCGAGCTGCACGTCGCATTCCCCGCGCTGGATCTTGATCGAGTGAACCTGCTCGGCCGGGGGCGGTCGATGGTCGTAGTTGAAGCGGATCCGCCGCACCTCCTCGCCCTGGCGCAGGTAGACGATCGTGGCCTGCCTCAGCCCGCGACCGGCGCTGCCCCAGTGGAAGGCGACATCCACCTCGACCGGCCGTGCCTGGAGCATCTGGACCACCAGGAAGCCGATGGCGCCGATCAGGACCCAGAAGGAGATGCGGCGGCCCCAGCGCCGCCAGGCCGGCATGTCTGGTGCGCTCACCCTGTGCACCAGGCCAAAAACTCGCATCGGTGCCAGGGGCGATGGCAAGATGCTGTGCGATGCGGTCGTGTTGCCTGCTGCTGGCTACCCTGTTGCTGCAGGGCTGTGGGCGCGAGCCCCGGCGCGAGACGATCCCCTATCGTTTCCGCCAGTCGCTGCTCGATGTCGGGCAGGAGGATTCGCCCTCCGGTGGGGCGGGCGGGAGGAGCAGACAATCCTGGACCGAACCACAATCCAGGCCCAAACGGTTGCCGCGACCCCGCATCGCGGCGCGCTGCGAACGGCTGCGTGGTCGGGTTTTCGCTGGCTCCCGCCTGGTTGCCACGCTCGCCATGCTGCGCGCCTGCCTTGGTCCATCGGTGCCCAAAGACGCCCCCCGCGGGGGTCTGAAGCTGCGCCTCGCGGCGCCGAGGGCGGGCGACCTCGTGCTGTTTCACGACACACGGGACGCGAACGGAAACCGGAAGATCGACGATCGCTTCACCGACTGTGGTGTCGTGACCGACGTGCAGGGTTTTCGTGTCCGTTTTGTCTACCTCCATCCACGCAGCGGCCGGGTCACGGTTGGAGCCCTCAACCTGAGGCAACCCAACCGTCGACGGCTCTCCGGCGCCACGATCCAGAACACCTTTCTGCGCGTCAGGCGGCGCGTCGACCCGCCCCGGACACGCTACCTCGCGGGTCAGCTGTTGGCCGGCTTCGCCACCTGGACCGGGGGGCGATTGTAACATCGACGCTGCCTGCGGGTTATACTTCTCGAGACCCGCAAGGGAGCTGGATCATGACGACATTGTTGAATCGACCCACAGCAGCAATCCTGATCATGCTGGCCTGCGCCGGCTGTCATCCGCCGGCCGCTGCCGTGGAGACGCGCCAGCTACTGAACAGGGGCGAGATCCAGGCTGCGCGCGTCAGGATCGACGCCGCCGTGAAGCAACAGCCCGCTGACGCCGAGCTGCGCAGGGTCGACATCGACGTCCACATGGCCCGGGGCGACCGCAGTGGTGCGCTCAAGGCCTACCGCAGCTGGCTGGACCGGCGCGGCAAGGACTTGCCGATGGCACGATACCTCGCGCTGTCGGTGCTTCGCTGGGGTCTCGCACACCGGGACGCGGAGCTGCGCCTGGTGGCGTTGCAGGGGGCCCGGCGGACCGACGCGGACGAGCTGGAGCAGCCAGTCGCCGCGCGCCTGCAGGATCCAGACGAGGTGGTGCGCACCTGGGCTGCCGTGGCGCTCTCGCGCACACCGGCGGGGGCCGACGTGCTCCAGCGACAGCTCCGCTCGCCAAAGCCGGAGGCGAGGGCGGTCGCAGTGGGCAACCTGGGTCGCATCGCGGGCAAGGCGGCGCTGGCCCCCCTGCAGCGTTTCGTCGACGACCGCTCTGCTGCAGTTCGGGCCGCCCTCGCGCGGGGGCTGGTCGAGATCGGGGGCGATGGCGCGCTCGGGCTGCTGTCAAGGCTGGCGGGTGACAGGGACCGGTCGGTACGTCTGGCGGCGATCAACGCCCTTGGACGTCTCCGTCTGGCCCGGGCGGCTCGCTTCGTGAGGTCCGCGCTCGACGATTCCTACATCGGCGTACGTCTGGCCGCGGTGCTGGCCCTCGCCGAGATCGAGGGTCAGGCGGCCAGGCCCAAGCTGCGGGAGGTCGCGGCGGGCGGCGATCTTCCGGCGGCCTTGAGGGCGGGTGTGCGGCTGGCGCGGATGCATGAGGACCAGCCCGTACTCGACGCGATCGCCAAGGCGCTCGTCGACAAACAGTGGACCGTTCGCGCGGCGGGCTGCAACGCCGGGGCGAGCCTGGCCGGCCACCGTGTGGCCCGCAAGCTGATCGCCGACACGGCGCTGCGTGATCCCGAGCCCCGGGTGCGGATCGCCGCGGCGAGGGCGGTGCTCGCGCTGGGCGACCGAGGCGCGGCGGCGCGCACCGCCGCGCTGCTGCAGGGGCTGGCCTGTCGGGCGGACACACAGCCGATGGAGAGCCTCTGTCTGCAGGCCGCCGAGGTGCTGCTTCGTGGCGGAAACCGCGTCGGGCTACGAGAGCTGGAGCGGCTGGCACACAGGGGCAAGGTCCCCCATCACCGCCAGGAAGCGCTGCGCCTGGCCCTCACCGGCGGGGGCCTGCTGCGCCTCGCCCTCGACGCGCTGGCGGACGCCGACCCCAAGGTGGCGGTCGCGGCTGCGGTGGAGGTCTACCGCAGGACCGAGGACTGAGCTCTCCACGCCGTCGCTGGCTGTCAACAGCGGTCTGAGCACCAGACGTGCATTCTGTCAGGTGCTCTGCGATTCCGAAGACTTGAAGGCCGGAGAGTGTCCCTACTCGGGGTAGCGATCCAGGCAGGTCGAGGGCCCAGCGTCGGCAGAGCGGTCGAGGGGCAGGTCCTCGGTCTTGTCTCCGGTGCGGGGAAGGAACAGCTCCGCCTGGGTCAGCGACTGTCCATTCTTGGTTGGGGCCAGGTTGACCCCACCGGTGATCAGAACCGAGTTGTCGAGCAGACGGGTCATCCGGTGGCCCATGCGAGGTACGTTCAGCTCCCAGCCCTCGCTCACCGGCGGGGCGATCAGCTCAAAGCTGCCCTGGACGTAGCCGTACAGCTTGATCTGGTTCGAGGCGCAGTAGGGCGACTCGGTTCCGCAGGCGGCGATCTGCTGCTTCTTGCCCACCTTGCCCCCGGTCAGAAGGACCGACCCGTCGTACAGACCGACAGCCGCGTGGTAGCCGACGCTCTGGAAGTGCCCGGGGAGCAGCGTGTCGCCGCTGCCCGTGTTGACGATGGTGGTGACCGGAGGGACGTCCTGCTGCACCAGCGCGAGCGCCACGTCCTGGGGTCTCTGATCCGGGTTGGGGCCGGTCTCGCGCAGGGCCGGGTTCGGCGGGTTGCCCGTGTCGCTCAGCAGCATCCCTCCGGCCCACAGTGCCTTCTGGGGCAGGTTCCCGTCGAGCAGGTCGCGGTCCGAGCTGCCCACCGGGGTCAGGGTGTGCCAGATGGAGGCCATTCTGGTCACGCCGACGGGCGGGGGGAAGGATGTGGTCTGGAAGGTGGTCGTGCCGACGGGGAGGTACTCGCCGTCGTCGTTGGCGTTGCCGTCCATGTGCCCGCCGACCACCACCTGGCCGTCGGTGCCCAGCAGCGCGATGGCATGTCCGACGCGGGTGTTCTTCATCGTCAGGGCCGCGCTCTTCTCGGTGGGCATCTCGTCGAGATCGATCCAGTGCACAAACATCTCGCCGGCGAAGCCCTTGGGATCCGTGTCCTTCCAGGTGGCGGCGCCCCCGGCCATGGCGAGCTTCTTGCCCTTGACCGCCACCGCCGGGAACATCGCTTTCGGCAGGTGGTCGAGTTGCTGCGAGTCGATCCGGTTCTCGGCCGGGTAGTAGCGCAACAGCAGCGCCGGGGCGGCGATGCCGCTGGGGTGGGGCGAGAAGACGAACTCGGAGGCCAGCCGCACCACCGGCGTCGGCTTCTGCTGGTCGCTGGGCATCACGCCCCCCACCACGAGCACATTGTAGTAGGGTCCGGCCGGGTCGGACGGGAGCAGCACGGCGTGGTGGAAGGCCCTGCGCGGCAAGCTCTGCCCCACCACCACCCTGAAGTTGTACTCACGCTCGGGGTCGTAGTTGGGCTGGTAGACTTCTACGGTGTTCGAGGCGTAGGCCTCCGCGGGGTCCAGCGTGGCACCGTCCAGCTTGTTGACCAGCCCGCCGTAGAGCAGGACCTCTCCGTTGGGCAGGAGCGTGGCGCTGTGGAATGCCCGCGGGGCCCGCTGCGGGTCGACGCAGGACAGCCCCAGGTGCTTGCTCTGCTCGTAGGCCTCGCTCGCGCGCCTCGTGGGGCGCATGAAGACCATGCCGCTGCCGTCTGCCTTGATCTCCATCCCTTCCCGCCGGCCGACGTAGACCAGCTCCGAGTTCTTGAACGCCTCCACGATCACGGTGAACTGTTCCGTCGTGCCGTCCCCGACCAGAAACTCGGCCTTCTCGTTGGCCGGGATCACACGCCAGCAGACGGTCTCGTAGGCGCTGCGCAGGTCGGCCGTGGTGACCTTCTTCCCTGGCGTGCGGCGCAGGAAGGTGAAGCGGAACCTGTACTCCTTGCCCGACAGCGTCTCCTTGGTGCTCCCTGCCGAGGCGCTCCCGCAGCTGGGGACAGGGATCCTGGGCAGGATGAAGGAGAAGCCGTCGTCGTTCGCCGGGCATCCGGTTGTCGACGCGATCAGAGAGGCAACCAGGAGTCGCCAGGAGTGTACCTCGATCCTACCCATGACGCGCATCCAGAGCGTAACCCACGAGGCGGGGAGATGACAAAGATAATGGCGGCCTCTGGCGTGGGGATTGGATGTTGTGCACCGACGACATACGTCGACAGGGACGAGGGTAGCTGTCCGGCACCGCACGGTTGCCCATCACCGTGACAAGTTCGCGTTGACACCGACGCAAGCCCTGTATAACAGTCCGGAAAATCGCATGTGCGTGCAGGCGGACCGGGCGCAGGTCACCCCCGAGTCGAGGTGTCTCCAATGGATCTTCACCTGTCCGAAGAGCAACAGTTGACCCAACAGACTGCCCGCGATTTCGCGCGGCGGGAGATCCTGCCCAAGGCGGCCGAGATTGACGCGAACCACCGTTATCCCGAGGAGCTGGTCCGCCAGCTGGCGGATCTCGGTTTCCTCGGCATGGCCGTTCCGCAGGAGTACGGGGGCGCGGGGCTGGACACCCTGTCCTACGTGCTGGCGATGGAGGAGATATCGGCCGGCTGCGCCTCGACCGGGGTCATCATGTCGGTCAACAACTCCCTGGTCTGCGACCCGCTGCTCAAGTTCGGCAACGAGGCGCAGAAGAAAGAGTTCCTGCTGCCGCTGGCCGCGGGCCAGAAGCTGGGTTGCTTCGCGTTGAGCGAGCCGGAGGCCGGGAGCGACGCCGCCGCGCAGAAGACTGTCGCCCGCCGCGATGGGGATCACTACATCATCGAGGGGGTGAAGAACTTCATCACCAATGGTCCCCAGGCGGATATCTGCGTGTTGATCACCATGCACGCTCCAGAGAAGCGCCACCGCGGGATCACCGCCTTCATCCTGCCGATGGATCTGCCCGGGGTGCGATGCGGTCCGCCCGAGCACAAGCTGGGCATCGCCGGCTCGGGGACCTGCCAGATCTTCTTCGAGGAGTGCCGCGTCCCGGTGAGCTTGCGCCTGGGCCAGGAGGGGGAGGGGTTCAAGGTCGCGATGGCGACCCTCGACGGTGGACGCATCGGCATCGCCGCCCAGGCGCTGGGCATCGCGCGGGCAGCCCTGGACGCGGCTGTCGAATACAGCAAGGAGCGAAAGACCTTCGGCAAGCCGATCTGCGCGCACCAGGCGATCCAGTTCATGCTGGCCAACATGGCCACCGACCTCGACGCCGCGCGGTTGTTGACCTGGCGGGCGGCCTGGCTCAAGGACCAGGATCTGCGCTACTCGAAGGAGTCCGCCATGGCCAAGCTGATGGCGGCCGAGGTTGCGACCCGGGTGACCAAGGACGCGGTGCAGGTGTTCGGTGGCTACGGCTACATGAAGGAGTACCCCGTGGAACGTCATTTCCGGGACGCGAAGATCACCGAAATCTACGAGGGTACGAGCGAAATCCAGCGCCTGGTCATCGCGGGCGCGATACTCAAGGACTGAGCAGCGATGTGGATCAGGACGGTCCTTGCGGGCCTGGTGGGGGTGGTCCTGGCCGGCTGCTGCGGCGACGCGGCCCGCCGCGATGATCTGCTCAGGCGACGCCAGTACGAGCTGGACGCGCGCGCGGCTCGCCTCGGGGCGGCGGAGGCCCGGTTCAAGCAGTGCATGGCCAGCAAGTACGCCGGCGAGGATCCGGGCCTGCGCCCCGTCTCCCCGGCGGCGCCGGCGGCCGGGCTGCCAGGCGCCGAGGGAATGATGAGCGCCGAGCAACTGGACGAGGTCAAGCGGGTCGAGCGAATCGGCCAGGCGTCCGTGGTCAACTGCTACGAGGAAGAGCTGGAGCGGCGTGGGACCAAGGACCTTCAAGGCAAGGTCGTGGTCAAGATCCTGATCGGGACCAACGGGTCGGCCGCTCAGGTTCTGATCGGGCAGAGCACGTTGAAGGCGCCGCGCGTCCACACCTGTATCGTCAACGCGATCCGCAAGTGGGAGTTTCCCAGGCTGTCGGCCGATGCCTGGTACAGCACCACCTTCGGCTTCTCTGCGGCGTATTGAGACTCTAGATGCGACGTATGTTCACGAGAGCGGCTGTCGGTCTGGCTCTGGCTTTGCTCTGCGCCTGCGCGAAACCCGAGCCCAAGCCCGACCGCGCGCCTGTCGTCCAGAGCAAGCACAGGATGGTCAACCCGCTGGTCGACAGCGAGGATGACGGGGACGGGATGAAGGTGGAGGGGACGCTCGGCACCCTGGAGCAGAGCGCAATCCAGGCCGGGCTCAACCCGGCGCTGCTCGAGGTCACGACCTGCTTCAACGGGGAGCAGAAGCAGAAGCCATACCTCGGCGGGAAGGCGACGCTGCAGTTCCGTGTGGCGCGTGATGGTACGGTCAAGAAGCTCGAGCTGAAGTCGAGCACGCTGGGGTCGATGGTCGTCAATCGGTGCATCCTGGACGCCGCTCGCACTGCTCGCTTCGCCCGGCCACGAGGCGGTGAGGCCGAGTTCGACTACTCGGTGGAGCTGTCGGGACAGATCCTGCCCGTGGTGTGGGACCCGGGGATGGTACGGGACGAGATCGAGAAGAATCGCGAGAAGCTGACCACGATCCGGGTGGGCCGCAGGAGCACGAGCCTGGTCGTGCCCGCGGGGCTCGTGATCACGATGCACCTCAACCGACGGGGACGCGTGGTCTCCGTCGGGATGGTCGCCGTGGAAGAGATCGACGAGGAGTTTGCCTCCCACCTGGTCTCAGCCCTCAAGGCGATCAAGTTCGAGCGGCCCAACAGCAGCTATGCAAAGGTGACGTTTTCATGGTGACCTTCGAATTGAGCGAGGAGCAGCAGCTGATACAGCAGACGGCCCGGGAGTTTGCCCAGCGCGAGCTGGCACCCACGGCGCAGCAGAGGGATCGGGACAGCATCTTCCCCACGCGCGAGCTGCGAAAGCTGGCGGAGCTGGGGCTGATGGGAGTCAACGTCCCGGCGCAGTACGGCGGCGCCGAGGCGGGGGTGATGGCCTACTCCCTGGCCATCACCGAGCTGGCCAAGGCCTGCGCCTCCACCACCGTGTCGGTCGCGGTCAGCAACATGGTGGCCGAGGTGATCTGTCAGTATGGCACACAGGAGCAGAAGATGACCCACGTCACGGGCATCACCTCCGGCGAGTACGAGGCGGGCGCCTTCGCTCTGTCCGAGCCCCAGTGCGGCAGCGATGCGTCGGGCATCAAGACCACGGCCCGAAGCACCACCAAGGGGTGGGTGCTCAACGGCACCAAGCAGTGGATCACGAGCGGTGACCACGCTGGTGTGTCCGTGGTCTGGGCCCGGACCAGCGACACACCGGGCGCCAGAGGGATCAGCGCCTTTCTGGTGCCGGGCGGGACGCCGGGGCTGACCGTGGGCCAGCACGAGGACAAGATGGGGCTGCGGGGCTCGACCACGGTGCCGCTGATCTTCGAGGACTGCCTGCTGCCCGCGGACGCGCTGCTGGGTCAAGAGGGGAGCGGCTTCCCGGTGGCAATGACGGCTCTCGACGGCGGACGCATCGGCGTGGCCTCCCAGGCGCTCGGCATCGGGCTGGCTGCCCTGGACGAGGCGAAGCGGTACGCGCTCGAGCGGAAGAGCTTCGGCAAGTCCCTCGCCGCGTTCCAGGCGATCCAGTGGATGCTGGCCGACAGCGCCACCGAGCTCGAGGCTGCCCGGCTGCTCACGCTGCGCGCGGCGCTGTTCAAGGAGCAGAAGCGGCCCTTCACCCGCGAGGCCTCGATGGCGAAGGTCTATTCCTCCGAGACGGCGAACCGCGTCTGCTACCGGGCGCTGCAGGTCCACGGCGGCTATGGCTACACCAAGGACTACGCCGTGGAGCGGATGACCAGGGACGCCCGCGTGACGACGATCTACGAGGGAACCAGCGAGATCCAGCGACTGGTCATCGGTCGCGACCTGACGAGAGGCTGAGATGTCACAGCGCAAGATCCGAATCCTGGTGGGCAAGCCCGGGCTGGACGGGCACGACCGCGGCGCGAAGGTGGTGGCGAGGGCGCTGGCCGATGCCGGGGTGGAGGTCGTCTACACCGGTCTGCACCAGACACCGGAGATGATCGCGGCCGCGGCGGTACAGGAGGATGTGGACGCCATCGGCATCTCCATCCTGTCGGGCGCGCACCTGACGCTGTTTCCGGCGATCATCGAGGAGCTGCGCTCCCGCGGCGCCGCACAGATGCTGGTCTTCGGCGGCGGTATCATCCCCGACGAGGACATCGCGAAGCTGAAGCAGGAGGGCGTGGCCGAGCTGTTCGGCCCGGGGAGCTCGACGGAGCAGATCGCCGAGTGGGTGCACCACAACGTCAAGCCCCGGTCCTGAGGCCGCCGTGAGCACGCCGAGCGTCCGCAAGGCCAACGCCCTGCCGCGAACACGGGCGGGACGGCCGCGAGGCTGGGTGTTGTTCGGCCTGCTGCTGGTCCTGCCCGCACGGACCGCGTCGGCCGCACCCTCGCTCGACGTCGTGGTCGCGCGCACCGTCCGCGGCAACTACGGGGCGCTCCACGGCTGCTACCGCAAGGTCCTGGCCGAGGACCGTACGCGGGGGGGCACGCTCTTCGTCCGGATCACCCTCGGGGCCGGCGACGCGGTCAAGGCCGTCCGGGCCGAGCGCGACGAGCTCGGCAACGCCGGGGCCACGGCCTGCATCCTGGGCTGGATCCGCGGCTGGACCTTCGCCGGGGCCGCTGCTTCGGGCGCGGGAGCAGGCAGTGAGATCACCGTTCCGCTCACCTTCCGTCCGGCGCCGGATCAGTTCCTGGTGCGGGCCGAGGATGCACGCGAGCTGGACAACGGACCGGGAAACGTCGCGAGGGTCCTGCTGCACACCGGCAGCGTCGGAGCGGCCAGAGCTTCGATGGTCCTGCATCGAGTCACTCGAGCGGTCTTCGATGCGGTGCCGGGAGACCAGGCGCTCTATGTTCTCTTTGGCCCTGGGCTGATGCAGTGGGGGCGCAGGGGCAGTCGGAAGCTGCGGGTCGGCATGGCGGTCTGGGTCCCTGCGGGGGTCTCGGTCGTCTGCTCCGCCCGTCGGGCGGGGGAACCGATGATGCTGCTCCAGCTCTTCGTGCCGGGCGGACCTGAAGTCCGCTACCGAAGCAGACCGGCGGATCGGGCGCGCAAACAGCCGCCTGCGCGGCGTGCGACACCGGTCGTGGTTTCCCCGTTGCCGGCCTCCGTCAAGCAGCGGATCATCCCGCGGCTCGACCGGCGCGCCATGCGCCACACACGGTTTTCCCTGCTGGAGGTCCGGCTCGGGCCGGGCGAGGAGCTGCGCCGGACGAGGCCGGCCGAGGACGAGCTGTGCTACGTGGTCGGCGGTAGCGGGACCGCCACCCGGCCGTCGAGCAGCTCCGTCGAGCTCGCCGGCGGGAGCGCGATGTACTACCCCCCGAGGACGCCCCACGCGGTGAAAGGGGCGGGCCCCATGAGACTGATCCAGCTGCTGGCCCCGGCGCCCTCGAGGGTCCAGGTGAGAAAGCCATGACGATAGTCGACGACCTGCTTGACGGCGACCAGCGAGCTGCGGCTCGGGTGATGCGGGACCTGGACGACCGGATGCCCGGCTCTGCCGACCACCTGAAGAGTCTTTATCCCCACACCGGCAAGGCTCGCATCATCGGCGTGACCGGTAACCCGGGCTGCGGCAAGTCGACCCTGGTGGACGCTCTGATCTCGCGCTATCGCCGCGCGGGGCAGCGGGTCGGCGTGGTGGCGGTCGATCCATCGAGCCCCTTCTCCGGCGGCGCGATCCTTGGCGACAGGATCAGGATGCAGCGTCACGCCCTGGACGACGGCGTGTTCATCCGCTCGCTGGCGACCCGTGGTCACCTGGGCGGGCTGAGCCGGTCGACCAACGACATCGTGGCGGTGCTCGACGCGATGGGTTTCGACGTGATCCTGATCGAGACAGTCGGCGTGGGACAGGCGGAGGTGGACGTGGTCGAGGCGGCGCATCTGTCGGTGGTGGTGGTGGTCCCGGGGCTGGGCGACGAGGTGCAGGCGATCAAGGCCGGGGTGCTCGAGATCGCCGATCTGCTCTGCGTCAACAAGGCCGACAGGGACGGCGCCCAGTCGGCGGTGCGCGACCTGGAGATGATGCTCTCCCTGCGACCCGAATCGCAGGCGCTGCCCCCGATCCTGACCACGGTGGCATCGACCGGCCAGGGCGTCGACGAGCTGCACCAGGAGCTGGAGCGGTTGCTCGACCTGCGCGACGAGGAGAGCTGGGCGCGGCGGCACATCAGCCGCGCCCGACGTCAGGTCGTCGACATCCTTCGCGAACAGGCCACCGCGGCTGTGCTGGAGCAGGTCGGCGCAGAACTCGATCGCCTGGTGTTGCAGGTGGCTCGCCGGGAGATCGACCCCTACACGCTGGTCGAGCGCATCCTCGGCCGTGGTGGTGCGCACCAGATCTGATATCCTAGTCTTTCATGCCAGGAGTTCCGAACGATCGGGTTGGGCTCCGGCAACGCCCCTGGCGCTCGCCTGGCTCGTCCCTGCAAAGCAGGGACGACCTCGGAACGACACTCGCGCCTGGGGCGTCGCCCTCGCCCAACCAGCTACTCGACTGGAGAGGATCATGAATAGCAGATTGCTTAGCATACCCATCTCGTCCGCCCTGCTGCTGGCCGCCGCTTTCGGCTGCGGCCTGCTGGAGGACGCCACCACGTTCACGCTCGAGACGGGGTGGAAGCAGGTCAGCATCGACTCTGATGCGCTCGGGGTCACGATCCCCTCCGGGAGCGCGATCCCGGCCGTGAGCTGCACGGCGGCAAACGACATCTGCGCCCAGGCCGGCGCGCAGATCAGCTGCTCCGGTCAGACCTACGGCTGCAAGGTGCAGTGCGGCAGCCAGGGATCGTGCGAGATCGTGGCCGACGCCGAGATCGGTCAGACGGTCGATGTCTCCGACAAGGTCAAGAGCCAGACATCGGCCACGGCGCTGTCAAAGGTCTCCTTCAACTACATGCTGTTCAAGGTCCCCGAGAACACCCTGACTTTCGATACGCCCAAGATCGAGATCTTCGTCGGCCCCAACGCGGCGGGGACGACGACCGACGCCGGCGTGGTCAGGTTCGCAACGATGGAGGCCATCCCCAGGGGGCAGACTGTGTTACCAGGCGAGCAGCTCAACGCCACCGAGGAGGGCAAGAACGCCCTGGCCGGCTTCGTCAAGAGCTACCAGACGCCGTTCAAGTTCTTCATCAAGGCTTCACTGCGGTTCCCCAGCGGATCCCCGGTGCCGCAGGGCAAGCTGACGATGCAGGTCAACGGCTACTTCGAGATCGAGCCGCTGTCGTAGCCCGAAAGATCAGGGCAAAGCACACCCCTAACCCCAACCCTTGGGGTTGGGCTCACGGTAGCAAGGCTCCGGAGACTGCTAGAAAAGGGGGGGCTGACCGTCAGAGGAGTCTGAAGAAGGCGCTTCGGGCGTGGTCGCCTGTCCAGGCGTCTCTTCCTGAGACTCCGTCGTGGAGAAGTCGGACATGCTCCGCCCATCTCCTGCCGATGGATCATCCTCGTTTAGCCGACCCGCGTTGACTCTTTCCTTGAGCTCCTTGCCAACCTTGAAGAAGGGCAGGCGCTTGGGCCTCACCTGCACCTTGGCACCGGTGCGCGGGTTCCGCCCCTCGTACGCCTTGTAGTTGCGGATCTCGAAGCTGCCGAATCCACGGATTTCGATACGTTCCCCTCGTTTCAACGAGGCTTCCATGGAATCGAAGACGCAGTTGACGATGAGTTCCGCCTTACCCTTCGGAAGCTTGAGTTTGTTGGCCACAGTCTCAATCAACTCAGACTTGGTCATTGTGTCTTGCTCCTTGGACGCCATAGCTTCCACGTGAGAGCTAATCCTAGCCCACTCCTTTTTGAAAATCAACGCTCTTTCGCCTAGTTCCAGAAGCAGCCTGGGATACCCCAAACCGCCCCCACTTTGCCTCCAGAGCGAGTTGAACGGTATAATACTCCTCGATTCCTTGAAGATGCAGCCAATTATCACTCTGTTGACTGATTTCGGCACCTCTGACGGGTTCGTGGGTGCGATGAAGGGGGTGATCCTCTCCCTCGCGCCGGGCGCCCAAGTTGTCGATCTCACCCATGAGATTGCGCCCCAGGATGTGCTGTCGGGCGCGTGGGCGCTGCGCGAGGCCGCGACGACTTTCCCCCCGGGCACGATCCACGTCGCGGTGGTTGATCCCGGCGTGGGCACCGACCGGCGTCCGATCCTCGTCGAACATGGCGGGCAGCTCTTCGTCGGCCCTGACAACGGCGTGTTGAGCCTGGCCGCACCTGACGGACAGGCATGGCACCTCGACAGGCCCAATCTGTTTCGTGGTCGGGTGAGCCAGACATTTCACGGCAGAGACGTGTTCGCGCCAGTTGCCGGACACTTGGCGGCTGGCCTGTCCCCCGACGCGTGTGGCTCGGCGATCGAGACCTGGCTTCGATGGCCAGAGCCGCGTCCAACACGTACACAGGGGCGAATATCGGGTCAGGTCGTGCATGCGGACCGTTTTGGCAACCTTGTTACGAACATATGCCATGATGATCTGGGAGCAGAGAGACAGGCGTGGGTGGTCGAGGTCGGCGGCCAATCGATCGGTTTGTTGAGCAGCACATTCGGCGACGTTGAGCGTGGTGAATGGGTGGCGTACATTGGCAGTAGCGGCTATCTGGAGATCGGCATCCGTGAGGGGCGGGCCAGCTCGACCCACGCGGCTGGAACAGTGACCATATTATCCAGGAACCGAAAGATTACAAGATGAAGAGATTGGTGGTTGTGTTGCTGGCGCTGGCTGCCGGCGGGTGTCTGGGGCAGGGCGAAGGCTGGGTCGTCGGCAGGCTCTGGGTCGACAACTGCAAGGGCGGCGACCCGATGGGGGAGTCGTTCGACAATCCGGCTGATTTCGATTTGCACGTCGATTTTTTCTCCGGCGAGTCAATGCTGGACTCCACCGAATCGATCTCCCAGCGCCGCAACAGCCTCGCCCTGCGCATTCAGAACACGAGCAACAACGTCGAGGCATCGGACGGCCTGCTGATCCAGATGATCGATCTCAATCTTGCGGCCCGTTCTTTCGCACAACGTCTGCCGCTCGCCATCTCCACCAGCGGGCTCTGTCCCGGGGGCAACTGCACGCTGGTCGAGGACAGCCTGCGGGCGAGCCTGTACCTCTACTCCACCTGTCCCGACGGCCGCCAGGCGCTGAGCGGGTCGAGCTACTCCTTCGCACCCTCGCCGGACGACAAGACCTGCCTGCAGTCGACCAGCAGCATCACCGCGCCCTGTCCGGAGTTGACCGC
>Ga0180009_10002820_pt1 | contig 20212 bp, 17 predicted proteins | sample OS_PC_MetaG_FD_123537 | JGI IMG/M metagenome (GOLD analysis project Ga0180009, IMG submission 123537) | Groundwater microbial communities from the Aspo Hard Rock Laboratory (HRL) deep subsurface site, Sweden - OS_PC_MetaG | ecosystem: Environmental > Aquatic > Deep subsurface > Groundwater...
GATAGCCAGGATATTCAGGTTCATTTGCAGAAGTTTTTCTCTGAACACCTCGGTTTCAAGCCTCTCAGGAGAAATGTACAGGAATTTAAGATCTCCGTAAACTGCATTATCGAGGATCATTTCCGTTTCTCTCGAATGCATGCCGGAATATATTGCCGCTGCTTTAATCTGCTTGTTCTTAAGATTAATTACCTGATCTTTCATTAATGCAATTAGCGGGGTTATCACCAGGCACAGTCCTTCCCTGGCCAGGGCAGGAACCTGAAAACAAACAGACTTACCCCCGCCTGTTGGCAACAAAGCCAGTGTATCTTTGCCTTCCAACACCGATAATATGATATCTTCCTGCAATGGACGGAAGGCATGATATCCCCAGTACCGCAATAAGATTTTTCTGATTTCCTGCTGCATATGATTACGAAGTTACAAAAATAGGAGGCCTTTTTTACGCAACTCCACATTGATTAGTACCAAAAAAGAACGATTGTACCCTGTTTTTTTCGAATTAACATAAATTTAATCTTAACGATACATCAAATCATATGCATTTTCTCTTATTTTTGCTTTTGCAAACCAATGACTCATAACAGTTCATTTCATATTCATGCTTAGCAGAAGGCACCTTCGTACCAAAGTACTTCAATCACTGTATGCATTTATACAGTCGGGCAATAGTGACATTGTCGCCGGTGAAAAACACTTGATCAAAAGCATCGATAAGCTCTACGAGCTTTATATTTATCAACTGTCGCTATTAATAGAGATTGTCGATTTCGCCAAAAAAAGGTCGGAAGAAAACAAGAAAAAGTATTTTCCTACCCGAGACGAGCTTAATCCAAACACAAAGTTCATAGATAATAAGCTTATCCGGCAGATTTCCGATAACAGGGATTATCAGCGTTATTACAACAAGTATAAAATCAACTGGTCGGAAGAACAGGAAATGATCCGTAAGCTTTACAACATGACCCGGGAGGGTAAATTCTTCAAAAAGTTCATGGAGACGAAGGGAAACGGATATGAGAGCGATAAGGAGATACTGCAGAAGATCATTAAGAAAATCATAGCTCCTTACGAATTTCTCGAGCAATATTATGAAGACAAAACTATATTCTGGTCTTTTGAAGATTTTTATACGGCCAATATGATGGTTCTGAAAACGATCAAAGCTGTTGAGGAGACCTGGACAGATCATCATCCCTTACCGGAATTGTTTAAAGAAACGCCGGAAGGTGAGCTTGATGATCGCAAATATATGTTGGATCTTTTCAGGAAAAGCATTCTTCATTTTGATGAAAACAGGGAGCTAATAGCCGAGAGGGCGAAAAACTGGGAACTTGACCGGATTGCCATCATGGATATCCTGCTGATAAATATGGCTTTGGTTGAACTTACTGATTTCCCCTCAATACCGGTTAAAGTTACCATGAACGAGTACATAGAAATATCGAAGTATTACAGTTCATCGAAAAGCAAACTTTTTATTAACGGCATCCTCGATAAAATGGTGGAAGAGTTTCGTGCCAGTAAAAAAATCAGGAAGACCGGCCGGGGTTTACTCGATAATTAATTTTAATACATATAGTTATGAAACGAATTTCGGGAAGCATTCTTGCTGGGATTTCCCTTGTTATGTATTTGTTTTCCGGGTTTGAGGCTGATGCCTGGACCGGCGAGGTATTGAAATCGTTTAAAACTCCGGGACTGTTCCCGACAGGGATAGCATATGATGGTACGAATATTTGGGTAGCGGATCGCAAAGACAAAAAGATTTATTGCCTGAATCCGGCCAGCGGCGAAGTGTTGAGAAGTATTCCGTCACCGGCATATTGGCCGACAGGGCTTACCTGGGACGGCAAATATCTATGGGCTGCGGATGTCAAAGGAGGGCTTCCGTTATCCGAAAATTACCAGGGTATTATTTACAAACTTGACCCGGCCACAGGAAATATCCTGCACAGTGTGCAATCGCCATCTTCTACTCCCAGGGGATTAGCCTGGGATGGAGCCTACCTTTGGTGCGCCGACAATGGTTCTGACGAAATAATTCAGTTTAACCCTGACGATGGCACCACCATTAAAGCATTTAAAGCTCCTTCAGGGGATACGAGAGGACTGGCGTTTGACGGAACCTATCTTTGGGCTTCCGACAGGATCAGGGATGAAATATACATGATAGATCCCGAGGATGGCACAGTTCTTTTGATCACAGAAGCTCCGGGTGCTTTCACCCTTGGATTGTGTTACGACGGGCAATACTTGTGGGCTTCCGACACAGAACAGGATAAAATATTTAAATTGTCCGTAAGGGATAATGATCTTTACAGCAGGACCAATGAACGTCATGCCGAAGTAACATATACTCATGAGATTACCAATTTCGGACCGGGAAAAGTACTTACTGCCGATATTTATCTGGCAATTCCACAAGACCGCGACAATCAGATAATAGAGAAAATATCGCACAGCAATAAGTTCAACGATGTTGTAAGCGATGCATCGGGTCAGAACTGCGCTCATTTCCATTTCGAAGGGATCGAGGCCGGTGGTAAAAGAGAAGGGGATATGATAACACGGGCAAAGATTTATGAGGTACGTTATTTTATTTTTCCTGATAAGGTTGGTCCATTGGAAGATATTCCGGCAGAGGTCAAACAAAAGTATCTTGGTGATAATGAAAAATACCAGATGAATCATCCCGTTATTCAGGATGCACTGAAGCAGTGCGTTGGCGATGAGAAAAACCCTTATCGCATTGCAAGGAATATTTATCATCACCTGATCGACAATATGTACTATGAAATGGTTGGGGGCTGGAACACTGCTCCAACCGTGCTTGAACGCGGAAACGGTTCCTGTTCCGAATATACATTTGTTTACATCTCCATGTGCAGGGCTGCAGGATTGCCGGCACGGTACGTGGGTTCGGTGGTGGTGAGGGGAGATGATGTTTGTATGGATGATGTGTTCCACCGCTGGGTGGAGGTATATCTCCCCAACTATGGATGGGTACCTGTTGATCCCAGTGGTGGTGATCATGAATGGCCCCGCGACCAGGCCAATTATTTTGGTCACCTTGACAACCGTTTCCTGATAACAACAGAAAATGCAGGAGGATCGGAATATCTTGGCTGGACTTACAATTCAGATGCGCACTTCACGAGTGAACCAAAAAGCTTTGTCGTTTCAGACCATTATGCCGACTGGAAACCTGTTGGGAAATAAGCACCAGCACTAAACAAAAATCAATGTAAATTGTATTTATTAGTTGACCGGAAGATGGTCATGTCTTTAGATTTTGTTTAACCTGTCTAATAATTGAAAATTATGGCTTTTGATATTGAGATGATCCGAAAAGTTTATGCCGGACTGGAGGAAAGGCTTGCCGTTGCTCGAAAAATTGTGAATCGTCCTTTAACCCTTACCGAGAAGATATTGTATGCTCATCTGGAGCAGGGATTGGCAAGTGAAACATATCAAAGAGGTCAATCCTATGTTGATTTTAATCCTGATCGTGTTGCGATGCAGGATGCAACGGCTCAGATGGCCTTGTTACAGTTTATGATGGCGGGTAAGGACAAGGTTGCCGTACCATCAACCGTTCACTGCGATCATCTCATCCAGGCTAAGACAGGTGCAAAGGAAGATTTGGCGAGGGCTTTGGACAACAACCGTGAGGTATTCGATTTCCTGGCATCTGTGTCGAACAAATATGGAATTGGCTTTTGGGAACCCGGGGCAGGGATCATACACCAGGTGGTATTGGAGAATTATGCTTTTCCGGGCGGGATGATGATAGGAACCGATTCGCATACGGTGAATGCAGGAGGGCTGGGTATGATTGCCATAGGCGTAGGAGGTGCCGATGCCGTGGATGTGATGGCCGGCATGCCATGGGAACTCCGCTGGCCCAAACTTATCGGGGTTAGACTGACAGGGAAGCTGAGCGGATGGACATCCGCCAAGGATGTGATTTTGAAGGTTGCGGGAATCCTTACTGTTAAAGGCGGTACTGGGGCAATCCTGGAGTATTTTGGACCCGGGGCAGAGAGTATTTCCTGTACGGGAAAAGGGACCATTTGCAATATGGGTGCCGAGATAGGGGCTACTACATCCATTTTTGGTTACGACAGCAAAATGGAGGAATATCTTCTGGCCACAGGACGCTCAGATGTTGCCAGGGAAGCAAATAAAATCAAAACCCACCTCAATGCTGACCCTGAAGTATATGCCCATCCTGAAGAATATTTCGATCAGGTCATTGAAATCAATCTTTCCGAATTGGAACCTCATATTAACGGACCCTTTACCCCCGACCTAGCCACTCCGGTTTCCCTGTTTGCTGAAAAGGTCAAAGAAAACGGATGGCCGGAAAAGCTTGAAGTAGGTTTGATCGGTTCATGTACAAACTCTTCCTACGAAGACATTAGCCGTGCTGCCTCTATAGCCCGGCAGGCGCTTGAGAAAAATCTGAAGGTAAAGTCGGAATATACGGTTACTCCCGGTTCGGAGCAGGTGCGTTATACGGTGGAACGTGATGGTTACCTTGGCGTCTTTGAGAAAATCGGCGGGGTTGTGCTGGCCAATGCCTGCGGCCCCTGTATCGGACAGTGGGCCCGGCATAATGCTGATAAACAGGAAAAGAACTCTATCATGACATCCTTTAACCGGAACTTTGCCAAGCGTAATGACGGAAATCCCAATACGCACGGATTTGTGGCATCACCGGAGATTGTGACCGCTTTTGCTATTGCCGGAACGCTGAATTTTAATCCCATGAAGGATGAGCTGATCAATGAAAACGGTGAAAAAGTCAGACTGGATGAACCTCTGGGAATAGAGTTCCCCTTAAAAGGGTTTGAGGTGAAAGACAACGGTTATGTTGAGCCTGCTTCCGATGGAAGCAAAGTAGAAATCAAGGTTGATCCGGATTCGGAAAGGCTGCAGTTGCTTGCCCCTTTCGAACCTTGGAAAGGGAATGACCTGAAAGGTTTACGGCTGTTGATCAAGGCCCAGGGAAAGTGTACGACCGACCATATCAGCATGGCAGGGCCCTGGTTAAGATACCGCGGACACCTTGAGAATATCTCAAATAACCTTCTCATCGGAGCCGTAAATGCATATAATGGTAAGACAAATGAGGTTTTGAACTTGCTGGCTAACGAATATATGACGGTTCCCGAGTCGGCCCGTACCTATAAGAAAAATGGGGTATTTACTATTATTGTTGGGGATGAGAATTACGGAGAAGGTTCTTCCAGGGAGCATGCAGCAATGGAACCCCGGTTCCTGGGAGCACAGGTTGTTCTTGTACGTTCCTTTGCAAGGATCCATGAGACCAATCTGAAAAAGCAGGGGATGCTTGCCCTTACTTTTGCTAATCCTGCAGATTATGACCATATCCGCGAGGATGATTTGATTGATGTTAAAGGTCTGGAAGATTTTTCCCCGGGAAAGCCGTTAACAATTGTGCTTAACCACAGCGATGGCACAACCCTGGAATTTTTAGCCAACCATTCATACAATGAAAATCAGATAGGCTGGTTCAAAGCAGGGAGCGCTCTGAATCTCATTAGAAAGCAAAACGCATGATGATTTTCACCCGGAATTTTGTATCATTGTACAAATAAATTCCTGGAATATGAAAAATCTTAAACTTTTCACCATTGTATTGGCTGCCTTGATGTTTACCCTGATGGGATGTGATTGTGTTAGCATTAGGGGAACAGGAGATTATATTTTGGAAAACCGGCATGTTGAAGGTTTTACCGGTGTCAGCCTTGGAATTCATGCACGTATAGTATTGGAGCAGGATTCATTATGGGAAATGAAAATTGAAGCTCAGGAAAACGTTTTGGATGTTATTAAAACAGAAGTGAGAGGCAATATGCTTCATATTTCTGCCGGTAATATTTGTACCTGGGATACGGAACCTGTTACCATTTTTCTGAAGATGCCGGAGGTTGACAGAATTGAAATCGGTGGATCCGGCACGGTAGTTACAAAAAGGGAGATCAGGGGAGAGGACCTTGACCTCGGTGTTAGCGGATCCGGCCAGATGATGTTGGAGTTGTCGATGAAAAGGGTAGATGTGCATATTAGCGGATCGGGTGAAATTGATATTGCCGGAAGTACCCGTGATCTTGATATTCATATCAGCGGATCCGGTGAATGTTATGCACTCAATCTTCGTTCCCAGGATGCTGATATCCAGATTTCCGGGTCCGGATCAAGTAAGGTTTATGCAAAAGAATCACTTGATGTTTCCATCTCAGGTAGCGGCAATGTATTTTATAAAGGAGAACCGGATATTTCTACTTCTGTGAGCGGTTCGGGGGAAGTCCGGAAAATCGGTGACGACTTTTAAAAAGGATGATAATATTAATGTAAACCCTGCGTTTGCATACCGTGAATTATGTTCAAACTTTAATACGACTCGTGTGAAAAGTATCTACACCTATTGTTCTGCACTGATTCTGGTATTTTTCCTGAATATTATCCCTGGATATTCTCAAATTGGAGGAGACAATACCTTTGAGTTTCTTAATCTTCCCAATTCCGCCAGGGTTGCTTCATTAGGTGGTAACTTCCTGGCAATATACGATCATGATATCACGCTTGCAGTGAATAATCCGTCCCTGATCTCACCGGAGATGAATAACAATATCGGCCTTAGTTTTATTGATTATTTTTCCGGGATCAATTATGGCTTTGCCGCTTATTCCCGCACTTTTGACAAAATAGGAAGCTTTGCAGGAACCATGCAGTTCATTAATTACGGGCGTTTCACAAAGACCGATGCCAGTGGTATCGAGCAGGGTGAATTCACTGCATCTGAGCTTGCATTAAATATCGGATGGGGCAGACGATTGCATCCCCATTTCACCATAGGGTCAGATGTAAAGGTAATTTATTCAGGATTTGACGAATACAAATCATATGGACTAGCAGTGGATGTTGCCGGTTCTTACATTGATGAGGAGGGATTGTTTACAGCATCCTTAATAGTCAGGAATATCGGCTATCAACTTAAGGCATATGATGGCAGCAATAATGAACTCCTGCCCTTTGAGATTCAAGCCGGTATGTCGGCCGGGCTAAGGCATCTGCCATTCCGTTTTTCGGTTTTATTGAATCATCTGGAGCGCTGGGATCTTCGTTACACCGATCCGGTAAAAGAAGAAGAGAGCATAGATCCCATCACAGGCGTAAAGAAAGAAGATTCGTGGATTGTTAAAGCGGCGGATGAAGCCATGCGTCATGTTGTTATTGGTGGGGAACTTAATATAACAAACTTCCTGAGCTTCAGGATTGGCTACAATTATCAGCGCAGGCAGGAACTCAAAGTAGATAATAAAACTTCAACGGTAGGCTTATCCTGGGGTGTTGGGCTACGCATTTCAAAGTTTCATTTTAGCTATTCCCGTTCCAGGTACCACCTGGCAGGATCTCCGAATTTCATTACAATCACCACCAATTTATCTGATTTTGCAAAGGCAGCCAAGTAATTTGCCATCTTGATTATTCCAGCCGAAAGGGTTTTCCAAATCCTATTATTTGTAATTTTATGCCTTATGAGTATAAAGGTGGACATAGATCCGGATGCCGGTTTTTGTCCCGGTGTTGTTGCTGCCATTGAGCGTGCTGAATCCATCCTGGAAAAGGAAGGACGATTGCTATGCCTTGGAGAACTGGTACATAATGAGGAAGAAACAGAACGATTACGCAGGAAAGGCCTGTTGATCATTGATCACGAGGAACTTCCCGATGCAGAGGAGGAAAAGGTACTGATCAGGGCTCACGGTGAACCTCCTGAAACATACCGCAATGCAGGCAAACATGGAGTTATTATCGAAGATGCCACTTGCCCTGTTGTTATAAGGCTCCAGGAAAAGGTCGGGAAAGCTTACCGTGAAATGGAAAAGAGAAACGGTCAGGTAGTAATATTTGGGAAAGCTGCTCATCCCGAAGTGATTGGTCTTCAAGGACATGCTGAGGGGAGGGCTGTTGTTGTGTCAAAAATAGAAGATCTGGTGAAAATTGATATGAATAAACCGGTCAGGTTGTTTTCCCAGACTACCATGGATAAAGAAGCCTATGGCACTATTGCCGGTATCATCAGAGATAAGACGGCAAGGTGCAACAACGAGGATGTTGTGATCTTCAGAAGTATTTGCGGGAAGGTCGCTAACAGGGTGGAAGGACTGCGAAAATTTGCCAAAGCACACGATATGGTTGTTTTTGTTTCAGGAAAAAACAGTTCCAATGGGGCATACCTTTTTACAGTTTGCCGTGAAGCCAATCCGGCGAGTATCCGGATTTCTTCGGAGTCGGAACTTGATCCCGCTGCATTGAGTGGCAAAAATAATATAGGTGTGAGCGGGGCAACTTCCACTCCATCCTGGCTAATGAAAAAAATTGCAGACAAGATAAGAACCTTTTCATAATGCATTTGCAAAAGCTGAATATCAGTAATTTTAAAAACTACGAAGATGCAGACCTCTCTTTTTCTCCGAAGATAAACTGCTTTGTAGGGAATAACGGGGTGGGAAAAACCAATATCCTGGATGCTATACATTACCTTTCCTTTTGCAAAAGCTATTTTAATCCTGTTGATACACAGAATATCAGGCATGAACAGTCTTTCTTTTCCATTCACGGGTTATACAGCAGGGAGATTAGCAAAGTAGATATGGTAAGTTGTATTCAGCAACTTAATCATAAGAAGCAGTTCCGGTTAAATAAGAAGGATTATGACAGACTTGCCGATCATATTGGTTTGTTTCCTCTGGTAATGATATCACCTTACGACAGGGATTTGATTAACGATGGAAGCGATATCCGGCGTAAATACATTGATTCGGTTATTTCGCAGTTCGACCGGATTTATCTGGAAAACCTGATGAGTTACAATAAAGCATTACAGCAAAGGAATGCTCTTCTGAAATATTTTGCGGAAAAGCGCTATTTTAATGCAGATTCTCTTGAAATCTGGGATATGAAGATGATCCAGCACGGTGATTTTATTTTCAGGAGAAGAAATGAATTTCTTTCCGATTTCATACCGGTGTTTCGGCATTATTTCGAGTTTGTTTCAGGAGGTAAGGAAGAGGTGGATATCAGCTATGTTTCGCAGCTTCATGATAATTCACTGGAGGAATTGCTGAAGGAGTCGGTTGAAAGGGATATCCAGATCCGATATACCAGCACAGGGATACATAAGGATGATCTTGAATTTCGTATTACGGGTCATCCGATAAAAAAATTCGGTTCCCAGGGCCAGCAAAAATCGTTTGTGGTTGCCATTAAACTGGCGCAATTCGATTATACCAGAAAAACCAAGGGATTCAAACCCATTTTGCTTCTGGATGATATATTTGACAAACTGGACGACCAACGTGTGGGAAAGATTATTGAACTGGTAGGAAATGACAATTTCGGGCAGGTGTTTATTACGGACACACAAAAGCAGCGAATTGAAAAGTTGTTTCAAAGTGCCCGCATAGAGCATAAGATATATGAGATCGAAGCCGGTAAAGCGAGTGAGATACCTAACGGGAATTAAGCCATGATCAGGAAAACCAATGAACAGACTCTAGGGGAAGTTATAAAAGAGCTTTTACAGGCATACCGGCTGGATGCAAAACTGGATGAAACCGAGGTAGTACATTTATGGGAGGAAGTAGCGGGGAAGCTGATTGCCAGACATACTAAAAATCTTTACGTTCACAACCGAATTTTGTATGTCAGCCTTGATTCGGCAGCACTCCGAAACGAATTGAACATGTTAAGATCAAAAATCCAACGGGCGATCAACAAAAAAATCGGAAAGCAAGTAATTGAGGAAGTGATTTTCCGATAAGCCGGGGTCAAATGTCGGTTATTTCACTTTAAAGTCGAGTAATTTTTCAGCGCCAATAAAGCCTTCAAGCCGGTCGCCAATTTTTACAGGTCCTACTCCCGCAGGAGTCCCCGTGTAAATCAGATCTCCCATCTTCAGTGTCATGAAACGTGAAACATGTTCGATTAATTTAGCGAAATTAAAGATCATATCCCTTGAGTTTCCTTTTTGAACCGTTATGCCGTTCAGATTAAGATGGAATTCTATTTTCCCAAGGTTACTGAAGTTTTCCCGGGGGATGAAGTCGTCGCTGATAACAGCGGAGCGGTCGAAGGCTTTTGCGACTTCCCAGGGTAGTCCTTCTTTGATGCATTGACGTTGAATGTCTCTGGCTGTAAAATCTATTCCCAGGCCAATGGAATCAATATAAGTGTTGGCATTTTCTTCCAGGATGTTTTTTCCGACCCTTTTGATTTTCAGCACCAGCTCTACTTCATAATGCACATCGTGAGAAAATTCGGGGTAATAAAACGGTCGGTTTCGGATCAGGAGAGCAGAGTCAGGTTTCAGAAAAAAAACAGGTTCTTTGGGGATGGCACTGTTTAATTCTTTGGCGTGATCGAGGTAATTGCGTCCGATGCAAATGATCTTCATAGTAGTCCGGTTTATTTTTGATAAAATTACAACAAATCATTGGGATTTACAAAAGGTTTCTGCTGCAATCCATATTGTTTTTATCTCGTATGCGTATTTTTTATATATTAAATACGGGTCTTCCTGCATCCATTCATCCGCGAGAATCTCATTATCGGATTCGAGGATCATAATTCCTCCGCTTCCCTCCGGGAATTCTGCTTCAAACAGAATCCTTGTATCACTATTATCTTGTCTCCAGTGGTCAGCGTGTAATTCGGATATCTCCTGAGATGATTTCCCAAGATCAATATCCATAGGGAAATCGGTAAATCTTATAAAGACAAAATTTTGCATGGTATAATCTCCGAGAACATCGCATAATTTACCGGATAGGATTTTCATGGGCAGGGTTTCCAGGATGAACCGGTTAGCCTGAATGGCCGGGTCGCGTTTGAAATATGAATCCAGTTCGGTGGCAGATGTTGCTTTCAGGATAAAGATACCACCTCCTCCGGTAAAGGGCCCTGCGGCCACCAGTTTGCCGTCTTTAAACAAGCTGTCAATATTTGCCAGATGTCCTTTCTGGAGGCTGGCAACAGAGTCTTCACTCAATGCTTCTCTTTCAGGATTTGTATTCAGGAAGACGAAATACAGGGAGGAGCGATCCTGCGCAAATAGTGTGACTGACAGAAGCAAGGATATTGCGATGAATAGCAGAATTCTTTTCATGGTATAAAGATTAAAAGATGAAATCCGTACTCAGGAAATTTGACTCTCTTTCTCTGATGATATGGGTAATGATATCGCGGTTCAGTTCGGTTGATTTTGCAGCCACCAGGGTTCTGATGGAGAAAACGCGTAAGGCATCAGAAACGGAGAGTGTTCCTTCTGCAGAGTCTTTTCGTCCGGTAAAGGGGAACGTATCAGGGCCACGCTGGCATTGGCTGTTGATGTTAAGTCGGCAAACCTGGTTAACGAGGGGGTCTATCAGGCTGGCAATATTTCCAGGATCTGTTCCGAAAATACTGAGCTGTTGCCCGTAATTCGACTTCTGTATGTATTCCAGCGGTTCTTGTATGTCCTTGAAACTAAGGGATGGTATAACCGGCCCGAATTGTTCTTCGTGGAAAATTTTCATTTTGTCGTTAACAGGGAAGAGGAGGGCAGGGTAGAAAAATGTCATTTCGGATTTTCCACCGGATGGGTTGACTACATGCGCACCCAGATTTGTTGCGTCATTTACAAGGGTTTTCATATAATCAACAATATCCAGTGAAGGCAGAGGCGTGATCATCACACCTGTCTCCCAGGGCATACCGGTTTTAAGGGACTCAAGTTCATGGGTGAACTTGTTTATGAACACATCCCGGATATCCTCATGGATAAAGAGCATTTTAAGCGCTGTGCAACGTTGGCCGTTATATGATAGGGATCCGAGCAGGCATTCCTTTACTGCGAGATCAATATCGGCATCCGGAAGTACGATTGCCGCATTTTTAGCTTCCAGTCCTAACACACTCCTTAGCCTGTTTGGACGCGGATGTTGTTTTTTCAGGATATTTGCCACACGGCTGGACCCGATAAACGCGAGAACATCAATTCGTCCGGATTGCATCATCGGGCTGATAATGGTTTGACCGTCGCCGTAAACCATGTTAACCACCCCCGGAGGGAAAGAATCACGGAAAGCTTCCATTAAGGGTCGGTGAAGCAGTACTCCATATTTTGGAGGTTTGAAGATCACGGTGTTTCCCATGATCAAAGCGGGGATCAGGGTGGTAAATGTCTCATTTAAAGGATAGTTATAGGGGCCCATGCAGAGTACAACTCCCAACGGGGCTCTACGTATCTGTCCAATGACACCTTGTTCGATCTGGAAACGGCTTGAATTGCGGTCGAGTTGCTTGAGGGCATCAATAGTATCCCGGATATATTCAATGGTACGATCGAACTCTTTAACCGAGTCACTCAGGGATTTTCCGATTTCCCACATCAGGAGTTTTACAACTTCGTTTTTCTTCTGCTGCATCCTGAGCGTGAAGTCTTCCATGTGTGTAATCCTTTGCTGTACACTCATTACCGGCCATTCACCCTTTCCATTGTCGTAGGCTTTGCATGCTGCTTCGAGAGCCATCTCCGCTTCTCTCTCCGATAGCAAGGGATAATGCCCCAGGATTTGTTGTATGACATTTTCACCTTCCTGAAGGCAAACGGGACTTAATACTTCCTGATAATCTCCTGCCCAAGTAAGGATTTTTCCTCCAATAAGGTATTCCTTTTGCTCGAAAGGCTCGGAAATGCGAAATTCTTCGGGAATGTCATTTAGACCCGGGAAAAAGTGATCCTTAATCGTTTGCATCGGTATTTTATTGAAAATTTATTGCTCCTTTGTTAAACCCGCGAAGTTTAATGGCAGTGATCACATTTTTTGTCGACAGGGGAAACTCGGCTTTCATCATCCAGTCGTAATACTGCGGTTCTTTCCTGAAAACATCTTCCACCGGCTTGCCTTTGTATTTCCCGAAATTGAATACTTCATTTTTTTTATCGTTATAGACAATGTGCCCTACCATATCTACAAAATGTGATTGGTAGGAAAAGTCGAAAAGTGATTTGACATTATTGACCACAGGAGTGCTTTTCTTTCCATCCTGGTCGGTATATTGCTTCCCATTGTACACATCGAGCTGTGATTTGAGTATCTCATAGGTTGCGCGTGTATCGGCTTCGGCCGTATGTGCATCAACAAGTTCTTTCTGGCAATAAAACCTGTAGGCAGCATGGAGGGTTCGCGGTTCCATTTTGTGAAAGATGTTCTGAACATCCACCAGGTACCGGTTTTTTATGTCAAAGTTTATGCCTGCGCGGAGAAACTCCTCGATAAGCAAAGGAATATCGAACTTGTTGGAGTTGTATCCTGCCAGATCACAGTTTGCAAGCATCCTGTTAAGTTCATGGGCCACATCCTGGAAGGTGGGTTTATCATTTACATCGTCATCAGTGATGCCATGTATTTTTGTTGACTCAGGAGGAATGGGCATGCCTGGGTTCAGTAGGAAAGTCTTTATTATTTCCTCTCCTCCCGGCATCACTTTCAGGATGCAGATCTCAATGATCCTGTCGGAGGCTACTTTTACACCGGTACTTTCTATGTCGAGGAATACTATTGGCCGGTTAAGGTTTAATTCCATGATTTATACGGATTGGTTTGGGTCAAAACTCTCGATCACATCTCTTAATCTTTTCAGGTACATTCCCCCGAGAGCACCATCGACGATGCGGTGGTCATATGCCAGCGAGAGTACCATCATATGACGGATCCCGATCATATCTCCCTGCGGGGTTTCGATGACCACCGGTTTTTTGCGTATAGCTCCAATACCCAGAATGGCAACCTGAGGCTGGTTAATTATGGGGGTTCCGGTGATGCTGTCGAAGGAGCCGAAATTGGTTATGGTAAATGTGCCTCCCTGAATTTCGTCGGGAAGAAGTTTGTTTTCACGGGCTCTCTTAGCAAGATCATTAACATCTCTGGTAATTCCGAGCAGGTTTTTTTGATCTGCATTGCGGATAACCGGTACGATGAGGTTTCCGTTAGGCAGGGCTGTGGCCATACCTATGTTAATATTTTTTCTCAGGATGATGCGTGTTCCGTCGACAGAAGAGTTTATTCGCGGGAATTCACGGATTACGCGGGCTGCAGCCTCAATAAATATGGGAGTGAAGGTCAGTTTTTGCTTTTCTCTTTCCAGGAACGCATCTTTAACTTTTTCGCGCCATTTGACGATATTGGTTACGTCGGCTTCGATGAATGAGGTAACGTGCGGGGAAACTTGTTTCGACATGACCATATGGTCGGCAATAAGCTTTCTCATGCGGTCCATTTCAACGATCTCATCACCGGTTCCGGCGCTAACGGATATTGGCTCAACCGGGGCAGGCTTTGAGGGTGGAGTAGAAGCAGCAAAGGCTTGAGATTTGCCGGCGGCAGGCCTGTTCTTCAGGTAATCCAGGATATCCTGTTTGGTAACCCGTCCATCTTTGCCACTGCCAGGGATGGAGTCCAGTTCACCGACGGTGATATTTTCTTTTCTGGCAATACTTTTTACCAATGGTGAATAAAAGCGGTCTGATGCGGATTCAATGTTTTCAGTGTCAGCGGCAGATAGAGGAGGTTCCGTATCCGCTTCTTCTTTGGGTTGCTCCACGCTTTCCGGCTGGGGTTCAGGAGTTGCAGCACCGGTGTCGGCACCCTCGGTTTCTATGATGGCAATGGTTTTACCAACCGCAACTGTTTGTCCTTCCTGAAACAATATTTCGGTGATCTTACCTTCCACCGGAGAAGGTATCTCAGAGTCAACTTTATCCGTTGCGATCTCCACGATGGGATCATCCTCTTCTACGGAATCGCCTGCTCCTTTTAACCATTTTGTAATTGTTGCTTCGATAATACTTTCGCCCAGTTTGGGCATTACTAATTCAAACCTTGCCATTATAATGATTATTTATAGTTTGAAATATAATACAAATTTACGGTTAATATGTTCAAATATCTGTTCGACGTCTACCCATTTCCTTCATGCCTTTCAGGATGATGTTGAGGTCGGTGTTAATGCGATAATCGCGTGCATAAATAAGATTCAGCCATTGGATGGTCTCAGCGGGGAGAATTTTTTTCCGGAAGGCATCGGTGGGAGTAAGGATCCCCTTACGAATAGGAGGGAGAGATACATGAACTGAGTTTTTAAAGGAATTATAACCCACCCAGGATCGGTTGCCAATAAAAACAAGGAATATATTTCTGAGTAATCCAGGGATGTTTTTTACAAATGGAATAAATAGCGGGAAAAACAGCAGGGCAAAAAGGGAAATGCAAATATCGAGAAAACGTTTATTTCTTCTGTTAGCCCGGTTGGTAATAGCGTTGATGTCAATGGTATAAAGGTCTCCGGAAGTACTAATGGAGTTGGAACCGATGATGGAAAGGCTGTCTTCCGGGGCTATTTTAAATTCAATATTGGTTTCTCCCAGTTCCGACATGATATCTATGATTTCCCGGTGGGAGATATCGCGTGAGCAAAAGATCAGCTCGTCAATATTGTAAATAAAAACTATATCTTCAATTTGGTCGAGGCTTCCGAGGAAGACATCGTTTTTATGTTTTCCTGAAGAAGGGTGGACCAACCCTATAAAAGAAGGCAGGATATAGGTTTTTCTGAGAAGGTCGGCAACTCTTTCTGCTTCTTCTTTTTCTCCAATAATCAGGAATCGCCTGTTCTTAGTTGTACCTATTCTGAAATATCCGGGATTTAGCAAATGCAGAAGGAGGCGTAGCAGGATCATTGAGAAGAGCCCCCATACGGCTCCAAGGATGATTATTGCCCTAGAGAAGCGGAATGATTCATTCAGGAGGGCGTAAACTACGAGGATGATTACCGTTCCGATGGCTATTCCCTGAAAGATCTTTATCAGCCTGACAGGACGGTCGTAACCTCCGCTGAGAAATACGGAAAAAAGCCAGATGAGTATATATGCCGGTACAACGATAGTGATGAATTCCGGTGGATATTGCCCGCCATCAGGGAAAATAACCTGAAGTTCCCAGTAGGATTTTATGAAATAGATACCGGAGAAGATGAGAAGAATGTCTATGAAGGGAAGAAAGGCTTTTTGTACGAATCGGGCCATGATGGCTGCTGATGCTCTGAGGTAAATGGCCGTATTGATCAGGAAAGAGAAAAGATTTGCTCTTCTCTGGGAGAAATGCTTTCGGGCAAAAATGACCATTGCCCTGTAAAAGACCAGAACGTAATTGATACTGCTCTTTTTTGTGCTTTCGCCCTTGTAATGTATGATCCTTGTTCCCGGGAAATAAAAATTTTTATATCCGGCCTGGCTGATCCTGTATGATAAGTCTATATCTTCTCCATACATGAAAAAATCCTCATCCAGCAGCCCTGTTTTATCGAGAGCCGATCTCCTAAGAAGCATGAATGCCCCCGAGAGTACATCTACCTCATGTATTTCATCCTTGTCAAGGAACCCCAGGTGATATTTACCGAAAACCCTGGATTTAGGGAACAATTTAGCAAGCCCGAAGATTTTGTAAAAAGCTACATCCGGGGTGGGTAATCCCCGTTTGGATTCAGGCAGGAAGTTCCCTTTGCCGTCAATCATTTTCACACCAAGACCTCCGGCTTCAGGATGCTTATCCATAAATTCAATTACCTTCCTGAATGTGTCGTCTTCCACCAGGGTGTCGGGATTCAGGAGGAGGACATATTCTCCTTCCGACTGTTTGATAGCCTGATTGTTGGCTCTGGAAAAACCTGTATTAACAGTGTTTGCAATGAGCTTAACATCAGGATACTTTTCCCTTACCATTTTGACGGAGCCGTCAACCGAATTGTTGTCAACAACGAACACTTCGGCATCCAGGTCGATCAGTGCTTTTTTCACGGACATCAGGCACTGATCCAGAAAGTGTTTAACGTTATAATTGACAATAACAATGGATAGTTTCATACCTTGCCGTAGATAATCGGAACTGCGGTTCAAAGATAAAACTATTTATGTTTCCCTTATGGCAAGAAGAGGCATATTGGTCTGCAATAGATTTTTCTTGGTTATGCCTTGATAGAACAATCGTTTGAAAAATCCTTTTTTATGAGGAATAAATGCGACAAGAGAGATGTCGTGTTCCCGGATAAAAGCTTCGATATCATCCTGAATATTGCTTTCCGGGAGAATATGGTAGGTTATGTTTCCTTCCCTTTCTTTATCGGCAAAATGATTTTCGATGGGTTTAAGCCTTTCCTGCGCTTCCTGTCTTTCGTTGCTGATTAGCAGATGCAGGAAAAACAAAGCCGGATTATAATGCTTCAGGATACTGAAGGTTTTATCGAGCACAGGAATATCCGCATCGGATATTTCCGAAAGATACAGTACCCTGCCGATAACGGGATTATCTTTTAATTCGGGAATAGCGAATACCGGGGCTTTGGCATGATCCATAATTTTTTTTGAGACACTTCCTTCCAGGAAACCTTTTTCTCCCGAGCCATGGGTTCCCATAACAATCAGGTCGGGTTTGTATTCATTTTCCATATCCAGGATTTCAAACTCCGGTTCTCCACCTTCCAGAGTATAAACCACCTTAATGTTTTTAAGCCCTTTCGACCTGACCTGGTCAATGAGACGCGATTGCAAAAGTTGGATATCGTTTTCCGAACGCTGCCGGATATCCATCAGCAATTGTTCGTTGATCATAGTTTCAGTATCAATTCCTGTCGGGAAACTGCTATCGGTTACTATTACCTGATCAAAAAAAGAATTAAATAAACGGATTTCTGTGGATTCATTGCCGGCGAGTAATAGCGCGTACTGGCATACACTCCAGGTGTTTTCTGAAAAATCAACGGGTACCAGGATCTTTTTCATTTTAAGGGCTTTTTGTGAATAATGGATTTACAACCTATTTTTATTAAGTAAAAATAATCCATTTTTTGAAACAATCTTTGCTTTTATGGTTTGTTAATTGGAATTTGATCATACATTTGGGTAATCAAATACCAATTCCATTATTATGTCCCGGATCATAGCCTTAACTGAAGCGGCATCTATAGCGATACATGGTATGATTATCCTTGCAAGGTCTGAGGGATCAGTAAGTGTTAATCAGATAGCAGAGGTTAACAATAGTTCAAGACATCATGTAGCTAAAATATTCCAGCGTTTGGTGAAAGAGGGCTATGTGAGCTCGAATCGCGGGCCCAATGGTGGCTTTTTGTTAAAGAAATCCGCGGATAAGATTACGCTTTTGGATATTTATGAGGTTATCGAAGGAAGACTTAGCACACATCATTGTCCCTTGGAAAAGCCAATATGTCCTTTCGATCAGTGCATCTTTGAAAACAAGATCAAAGAAATGGCCGAGGATTTTCGTGATTTTCTGCAATCCAGGACTTTGTTGGATTATCAATGATACAGGGTCAGGAAGCAAAATAGGTAATAATATAAAACAGCGTAAATCCTGTCAGGAAAACAATCCCTATCCACGCATAGATTTTTAATCCTTTGCTTAATCTGCCCTGAAGAGGCATTGATTTGGCTGTTACTACGCGATAGTTCATGAACGCGAGAACAGGGGCGGTAAGAAAAGAGAGTGTAGTCGCCAGGTCGACCATAAACCGCATGGATGTTGCGAAGAAGAGCAGGGTTATTATCGTTCCTGTGGAAAGAATAAGTATCCAGAACCAGTAAAAGTAGTTTCTGTTTCCAATCTGAGAAGTTAAGCGGGGAAAAAGTATTTCCGTAGTAGGCATAAGTACGCGGGGATAAGCATCGATGCATGTGAGGGTTGTGCTGAACATGGTTGTTAGGGCTGCAGCGGCAATGATATAATATGCCCATTTGCCGATAGATTCAGTATACATTTCAATGAGTTGTCCGGCAAAAACAGTTCCATTGGAGGATAATTCGATACCCGAACCATGCAATACAAGTGCTCCAAGGGAAAGGAAGCAACATGCCATGATTGCTGTCCCGATATATCCTATCCTGAAATCGAGAAGAGAATCGCGCAAGGAAGGCTTATAATGTAAATTGCGTTGTTTGGCAACCGACCATAGGGAAGACCATACGGCAACATCAATGGGAGCCGGCATCCAGCCAACAAAGGCAATAAGGAAGAAAATGTCGGTACTGTTATACCAGGAAAACTCTCCCGACCAGTTTGAGCCGGCATGAACCCCTTTTGATAATGCTCCGGCAACTGCGAAAACGGTAGAGATTGCAAGAATTACGATAACGAATTTAATCAGTTTGTCGAGCAGATTATACCGGCCTATCATCAATATGACAACAGTGGAGATCAGCAAAATGGCGCTTATCCACCCCGGATTCAAATTGATATGGAGAATATTTCCTGTCAAACCTGCCGTAACTATAGTAACAGCTGCCTGAATTGCGAACATCGTTAATAAGGTAAGGATAGCAAAAGCAACGATTGCCCATTTTCCCATTTTGCGGTATCCATCAATAAGGCTTTCACCGGTAACGGCAGCATAACGGGTACCGAACTCAAAAAAGGGATATTTAAGAGCATTTACGAGGATAAGAACCCAAACCAGGCTGAATCCATATGATGCTCCTGCCCGGGTAGACTGCACTAAATGAGAAACCCCGATTGCTGCTCCTGCGTAGAGAAGCCCGGGACCCAGAATTCTCAATAAATGACGGATGTTCATCCTTGCCGCTTTTTGGAAGTCAAATGTATGGAAAACATAAAGTCTTTCAGAGACTGATGAAAATTTTAATCTTTTAAATTGACAGGCGGAGTAGAATGTCATTTAAAGCAAATTGCCGGATCATTCGATTATTGGTTAATTTTACTCCCTTCAAGAAAACATAAATTAAATACAAAAATGGATATCCGACAGTCTTTTAAATCAAACATTCAGGAAGGTTATTCCTTTAAAGGAGAAAGTTTTCTGCTCGGTACGGCTATGCTTAATGGTGAATGCATATCTGAAGCTTTTGTGAAAATTCCTCTGAAAACCCTTAACAGACATGGTTTGATCGCAGGGGCTACCGGGACGGGAAAAACCAAGACCCTACAGGTAATTTCAGAACAATTATCTGAAAATGGGATTCCTGTATTGTTAATGGATATTAAGGGAGATATGAGTGGTCTCGCTAAGCCAGGGGAAGAGAAGGAATTTATCAAAGAAAGGC
>Ga0180009_10002821_pt1 | contig 20202 bp, 19 predicted proteins | sample OS_PC_MetaG_FD_123537 | JGI IMG/M metagenome (GOLD analysis project Ga0180009, IMG submission 123537) | Groundwater microbial communities from the Aspo Hard Rock Laboratory (HRL) deep subsurface site, Sweden - OS_PC_MetaG | ecosystem: Environmental > Aquatic > Deep subsurface > Groundwater...
GTGTTTCCGAGAGAAGAGTTGTGCAGTTTGTCTTCTCAAATGCGCCGGGCAGCGATTTCGATTCTTTTCTGGTTGAAAAATACTTCAGCCTTCAGTCTTCAGCCTAAATACCTGGGCAGTTACCTTTTTTACTGTAAATATCCTGCATTTGCTTTATAAACCAAATTTGATATCGGCACAAGGCGAATTTGCCCGAAAAAACTATAAATATAATTTTATCAGGGCAAATCTACTTAATAATCAATGGTTAGGCGCAATCCAACAAAGGAGGAGAGGTTATGAAAATACCAGACGAGGTAAGGGATTATTTCGAAGAGAACTCTTCCGCCTGGAGAGAGCATTTCCGATCTCTAGAAACATATTCCCGAGCGGCATCAAAGATACAAAATTTGCCGCCGGAGGCCGTGCAGGACTTGCTTGGGACTGCTATCAGTTATGTCTCCGCGACCAGCAACAAGATAGCGATTTATCAAGAAGCGCTCGCCAAGTTGCACCAAATGCAAGACCATGAGGTGGATGAGTGGTTGGCAAAGGTTGGGTTCAGTGTGCAGCATAACAAGCTCGGCACAAAGTTAGTTCAGAAGATTTCCCAACTTTTCCAGAACATCATGCAGGTAATCAGTAATTTCATTAAAAGTATTGTAGGAGTTTTAAACATGAAGCTCGATGAAGTCGAGTTTGAATTCAGTGCCTCACCGTCGGTTTCGCTAACCTTTAAATAAAGAGTTTGAACGAATAGGTACAGCGACCATTTAAAAGAGAGCACAAATAAGGACGCCTGACAAGTCGCTCAAGAGGGACGCGGCAAAAAGCCGCCGCGCCCCTTAGCTTTCGCGTTAGGGTGCGACACGATGTCGCATAGTTGAGTGTATCCAATAAGTTAAAGTGATACCCGGCATGTTCCTGCCGGTCCCTACGCGGGCGTGGTTGGTACGCGTTGTGTGGTTGGTACGAAGCCCTGCGGACAATGTACCGAATCGGGTTCAAATGGTAACAGGCGAACCCCTCGGGGAATCCTCCACAGTTAAGGGCTAGGGACGGATGATATGGTGAAGATATCTGAATGTCTTTAAGCGTCGTCAAGGAAGTGCAGACCTACGAGGATTAAAAGGTCGAAGGCAGTTAACCAGTGTTAGCGGACGTGGTCAAGATGTAGGTCTCCTAACTGCCTGCACGGAACTGTTGAACCACCGGCGTAGAGGGCGCACCTAAGTCATCCATAGGATCAATTGTGCGGAACGTGGGAACCCAGTCCCGTCGCCCTTTCGGGCAGGCTAACCGTAATGCAATCTGATGGCGGGCTGGAATAGGATGCTGAAAGAAGCGAATGCCTGGCTGTAATGGCTGGGATACCGGGTGTGACATTCCCGGCTCCGTAAGGAGGCAGACGTTCAGCGGGTCTCTGGTCGCGTAAACCCTGGTTGAATCGGATGAAAGCAGAGAAAGCAAAAGACGTCTTCGGATCGTGCGCTCTGCATGCCAATGGCTATTCTGGCGATCAGACAAGTAACGTGAAGTAAACTAACCATTTGCGGGAATCCCCACGAGGGAGACCTTCTCAGAGGCTTGAGCCGTGTGAGGGGAAACTCTCAAGCACGGTTCTTAGGGGGCTTGGGGCTGGCGACAGCCCCCGGCTACCCGACGTAAGGGGTGTCTGGTGAACCAAAATTTGAGAAAGGCATACCGCTATCTTTTACTTGAACCGGTATACCGAATGGAGGCAAATTATGAACTCTAAAAACTTTTTCCTCGTATTTTTATTGCTGTTTTTTATTGGCTGTTCCAGCCCTGGGTGGCGTGTTATTGTTAAACCGACTCATGTTCAAGACGCCATAAGTGAAGCTATTCGGGTTGGCGTAAGGTTAGGATATACTCCTGAATTTGTGGATAAAGATCAAGGCATTTTGCTTTTGAGAAAAGGGAAACAGAGTATGAACCTTTCGATTCGAATTGAACGATCAGGAAATGAATATAATGTGATTGGAAAAGACATGAGCTTCATACCAGACCCATTTCTCATTTCCTCAGATGTGAAAGAAATAGTTCAAGCTATGGACAAATGCTGTGGGACCAGGTGATTAAATAAAAGTAGTCAACGCTTGACATCAGTTAAAGAGATTACATCCTAACCAAGTCAGTACACCAGACAGGAAGGGCCGACGGCCTATTTTCATAGGGGATTCATTACTTAAGGATCTGCTGTATCATTTATGTCGGCTTCGTTTTCTTCCTGCTGGTGACTTTAGCGTTAGTTGCTTTAGTTAAGCAGGGAAGTATCGAATGAATGAAATTGACATTCTAAAAAAGCTGGCTTCAAATCTGACTGAGCGAAAAAGCATTGCTGCACTAAGTAACTATGAAGTCTTGTGCAACAACATATCATTTTCTCATGACTTGTTAGAAAAGGGCTTAAATTACCTCATCTATATAGTCTCTGAAATTGAAATTACCATAAACGAAAATAGTTCACTTCGCCGTGAATACCTGAAAGGAAATGATTTAAATTCATTTGCATTAATTATACCTAGCTTATTATCAAATGACCTAGAAGCAATTGGGAAGCTAACTCTGCTAACAGCTCCAGATAGCCATGATGGTATAGACATTGGTAATGTTGGAGATTTGCACAAGGGTTTTGTTGAATACAATAACTTGGTTACAGCTACAAGGCAGTTCATTGACAGCTTGGTTACTGATGCATATCAAATGCAACTACTTGATCCAAAAGAGTTTAACTATCATGTGCTTTTATCATTAAATAGCTTTGAAAAATACGCCACAAAATCAATACGTCAAGGCTTGTTTAACGATGACGTTGAGGATGCACTATCAGAGTTCAGAAAACTAAATTTTCGTGATTGGAAAAATTCAGCTATAACAAAATGCCAGCACATTAGCTTTGCTAATAAAGTTGATTATTTGTTTTCAGAGTTAAATAGATCTACATCCGAAGATGAGAATTTTAAAGAACAAGTTAAAGATCTATTTAAGTTCTCCTCTGAATTTACACACATTGGTTATATATCGACCTTTTTTACATCAAGGTCAGGATCACAACCAATATTTGGAAGTGAAAAAGGACCCTATCTACCAAGTACTGAGAATTTTAGCGAACTAAAATATCAACTGCTTGAATCATGTATCAATTTCATATTCAAGGTGTATGCGCCAAGTATTAAATTATGCATTGATAAGATGGTATTGCAAGAATCCTCAAAATCAATTCTAGGCCACTTAGATAAACTAATATCAATGCTGGAATACGGGATAAAAACTCGAAATAATAATTACTTTTTCTTTGTTTGTTCATCTTTAATTGGTTCAGAAAATACGATTGAGCTGCCTTGTATCTGCGGCCATGCCAATCATTGGAAACCACCGCATGATAATAGTGATCTTTTTTGTAAGGGGTGTGGTAGCTCTTACAACATAATCGCAATGGATGGAGATCCTGGCTATATAATCACTAGTAAAGGGCCAGTAAAAGTCATTGGTTCAACTGTTCCTGATTTTCAAAACTTACCCTTTGAAAAACAACAGGAACTCTTGAAAAAGGTTGCTGAGTGCAGAGTGGCTGACAATGGCAACTAACCATCGGCTCCACTCCGAAAATGGGGACGACCTTCAATAATTAAATAACTTGCCATGAAGTATATTTGTAAATATGTTGCGGGCATGCTCAGGATAACCGATTAGATACTCACGGTCTTTTGAATGATGTTATGATTCGAGGAATAAAGCTCCGAAAATATTGTTGAATTGGAAAAGACTATGATGGATTTGGCGAGGAAATTTGACCTAACACCTGGTGCTGTCAGTTATGTGGCTTAGAGACGAGAGGAAATGGCAAAGGAAGGGGATTACCAACTGGAGATTCTAGTTATTTGAATATTGAAAGTCCCCATTTTCGTTACATTTTCTGTTACCAAAGCTTTTTTGGCTTTTCCCTGCGCACCCATGCCCAACGTTCGGATCGAACAAATAGGAGGTAAAAATGAAAGTAAATTGGAAGGATCATATAGTAAGCACACCCGATGTGATTCGCGGCAAACCTCGCATCAAAGGGACAAGAATACCGGTAAGTCTTGTTCTTGGATATTTTGCTGCAGGAAATACCGCTGAAGAGATTATTGACGAATTTCCAGATCTTAATAAAGATCATATTGCAGCATGTTTAGATTATGCCCGTGAATTGGCCGAGTTTGAGGTTGCGGCTTAATGGCACTCAGATTTTTCGCAGATCACTGTGTTTCCAACTCCATAATCAAAACGCTTCGTGATGCAGGTCATGAGGTATTGCGTCTTAAAAACCATATACCGATAGACTCCCCTGATTCGGTGGTCATCTCGAAGGCACAAGAGCTTGATGCTATTCTTATTTCTCTAAATGGCGATTTTGCTGATATAGTGACGTATCCCCCTGAGAAATATAAAGGTATTATCGCCCTTCAAGTAAGAAATCATCCAGAGATTATCCCACAGATCATGGCCAAATTAACTGATTTCCTATCCTCCCATTCTGATGTGGACTACTATGCGAAAAAATTACTTCTGGTAGAGGCGCATCGAATTAGGATTCGTGGATAATAGATGGATATTTTTGATGCTCGCCGAACAACGCCTTGAACACGGACTGCCATTTCCGCTTTACTCCATTGGCAGCCGATTAAGGCGAACGTTATATAACCATTGGCTTATCCTCTCGCGACCGCTTAATTGTTGTCGCACACGCAGAGAGAGGAGAAAGTTTACGTATCATCAGCGCGCGGTCTGCAACCGCGCATGAGAGGAAAAAGCATGAAGGATAGACGTAAAAAGAGCCAGGATGAATTACGTCCAGAGTACAATTTCGACTATTCAAAGGCTGTTCGAGGAAAATATTACAAGAGACTAATGGAAGAAGGGTCTAACGTAGTCGTTCTTGAGCCGGATGTGGCTAAAGCTTTCCATGACTCAGCTTCAGTGAATGAGGCGCTGCGGTCACTTCTAAACCTAACTCGTTCTACGCAGCGCCTAATCGGGTAGCCGGGGGTTTTGGCCCCCCAGCCCCCACACCACCCTTCGTGCGGGTTCACATGGGTAAGGACGACCTTAAATATTCAAATAACTCAAGTTTCAAGTTAGTTGGTAACCCCGTTCCTTTGCCGTTTTCTCCCCTCGCTGAATTGCATAACTGACAGCGGCAGGCGTTATGAATAGTAGGGAGACCCTCTCAACAACCTTTTCAAAATCATAGCCCAGACTTTTGAGTTTAGGCTTCTTATCAAACCGCCTCCTACCAATTCAGGCCGCCTCCCCAAGACAATGCCTTTTTTAACATAGGATACATACCCCTTTCTCGGTGCCGGGGACTGCATCCTCCTCTGGGACAATGGTCTGGAAAAATACTTTCAGAGAGTCCCATGCACATCGGCTCAGGCCGGAGAGGAGTCTTCGATTGACATCTTTTTGGGTGTTGATTATATCTATATTTGGCTTCATTGAGCTCAACCTTGGTAGCATATTGACCGGGTGAATGAACAGAAAGGCATGCTGAAATGAATTAATAGAAACGAATATGAATGGAGGACTCTATGTCAGATAAAGCGGTCATACTCGAAGTCAAAGACAAAATCGGGACAATCACGCTTAACCGACCCGATAAGCTCAACAGTATGGACAATGAGATGTTGCCCGTTTTTCAAGAATCTGTGAACCAGGTTAAGAATAAGAAGGGCCTGCGATGTTTAATCATTACCGGAAGTGGGAACACCTTTTGTGCTGGCGCCAATTTCAGAGGCTCCAGGGCAAGTGATGAAGGTCGCTTGCCACACGAGATTTTTATGGATTTTTACAGACCCTTTCTAACCATACAAGAACTGGAGGTGCCCACCATTGCCGCCATGAACGGACATGCCATTGGTGGGGGATTCGGGCTTTCCCTCATATGCGACATCCGTATTGCCAACAAGAACTCAAAATACGGAGCCAATTTTGCTCGTCTCGGACTACACTCGGGCATGGCCATATCATACATGCTTCCCAGGATCGTGGGATTGCCTTTGGCCAATGAACTCCTGTTTACGGGCCGTTTAATCAGCGGAGAAAAGGCCGCTGAAATTGGACTCGTTAATTATGCCATGGAAGCAGATGAAGTCCTGCCCAAGGCCTGGGAATTGGCCCGAGAGATAGAAGGCTGTGCCCCAGTCGCAGTGAGAATGATGAAACGCTCTATCTATACGGGTCTTGATTGGAATCCAACTTATGCGGCAGAACTGGAGGCCCATTGCCAGTCACGCACCTTTGAAATGGAAGACGCAAAGGAAGGGATTAGCGCCTTTCTTGAAAAACGCAAACCTATTTTTCAGGGACGTTAAAACTGCGATGAACCGTCATTCCGGTGCAAGCCGGAATCCAGTTTTTTTAAATGGTTACAGATGGTCTGGACTCCGGTTACCGGAACGAGTCCAGCACAAGCTTCACCGGAGTGACGACTATTTACGAGTTCATCTCATTTGAAAAGAAAAAAATAGTAATCATGGCTATTGAATATAAACGGGCTCCTTGAATATGAGTTCTACTGCCGTTCTGGCGGTTGAGGCCAGTGAAGGGTGTGTCTCTTCCAGTTTTGTCACCTGCCTAAGATGGTCTGCCGTTCTCATGATGAGAGAACTCATATCCCCTTCGTCCACCGGAACAATGGACAATAGCTTTTCCCATGGTATACCCTTAGCCCAGAGAAACAGGGCCGCTGCGGGCCAGAAGAGGATTTGAGGATTATCAAACCCTCTCTTTATTTTCAACCTTCTGATATCCTCAATACTCCCAAGGATCCTGTCAAAGCCAGATTCCATCTCTTCCAGGTTCATCCGGCCTTCTAACTTTAACTCCACTTCCTGAACTCTATCCCAAACAAATGGAGCAATACACCCGGCCATCACCTCAGGAGACACTCCACTGAATCCATTTTTCCGTATGGCCTCAGCAATCAGGAGGGGGTGATCCAATCTCAGTTTTGACGCCCATATTCCGTCGGGAGTCAGTCGATTCTTCTCATCCACAAAATGGGTCTCTTGAAGGAACCTCACATGCCGTTTAAAACTGATCCATAACCCCTTCCCCATTCCATTCATCTGAGAAGCAAGGGAACGAAAATCATTTAAAATCTTTCTAAGTTCTTTATTCTTGGCAGCGTGACAATCCTTCAGGTGTTCGCAATCTTCACATGGAAGTTCTTTCAATCTCCTCTTGCTTGTCTCCAGTCCTTCCTCTTCATCCTCATTCTCATGGCTATCTGGATTCAGAATCGCCAGATTATCCAAATCTATTGAATCAAAGATATTCTGTAACCTCTCCAATGAACAGTCCTCGGGAAGGTTGACTCGATAATCGTAGAGTCCTCTGATCTTATCAAAGGGCACCTTCCTCAATCGGATCTTCTTTTTCCGAGTGCGAACGGTCTTTTTGATGTTATGGGCAGCGCAGATAAATTTTCCATGTTCCATATAGGTATGAAAAAGAACATATATGCCCTTATCATTGTGTAGAAAAAGTCTCCCGGACCTGAGATACTCCTTATGAGAATTGAGCCACCTTTCATGACGAATGTTCCTGACCAGATCTCTTATCTCTTTTTGCAATTCCCACCTTTTTCGTATATTCTCCAGAACTTCATACGGATCACTGGTATCACATTTTCCCTCGGGGATCGCCCTTCTCAAAACCCTTAACATCTCATCCCATCGCTTCTGAACCATTGATTCAGATCTTTTCTGTTGAAAATAGGCAAAGGAACGATCCAATAGATCCTTGACCTCCCATGGTGTGTGGGATAGCAAGAGATTCAAGATCATGGAAAAGTTGATGTGAATCTGGCTCACCAGAGGTTCAGAAGGAGAATCCTTTAGCTCATAGATAAGTTGTGGATCCTGGTGGAGACCGGGAATGATCATAGCAAAGCCAATATTATCCTTTCCCCTCCTTCCTGCCCGACCGGTCATCTGGTGAAGATCCGTTGCTGTAAGGTTCGTGAATTCATGTCCGTCATATCGATCACTCTGGACAAGAACAACCGATCGCGCAGGGAAGTTTACACCCGCCGCAACAGTTGAAGTTGAAAAGATAACATCCAGATAACCTCTATTCATAATCTTTTCAATAAGGACCTTCCAGTAGGGAAGCTGACCTGCATGATGTGAACCAATTCCGAAATCCAATAAGGCGACCGTCTGTCGATGACCCTCAAGATGAGGATATCTCCTTAGAAATGACTTTACCTCTCTTCTGATGCTTTCTCTGACCTCATAGGGTTTCTTTATTGAAAGAGATGAAATAAGGGCTTGGTCGCATTCCACTCTTGATTTTAGAAAAAAGATGGCAGGCAGGAGATCAAACTCTCTCATGCATTTGATAATTTCACCATAATCTGGTTTTCTGGACCCCCTTCTTCTTCCAGGACCTCCTTGGGAAGCCACGAATCTTTTTACCTTAGGGACCAATCCCTTTTTCCCAGCCAGTGGAGAGATCAGGCCATCAGGAAACAGAAAGAGCATCTCCAATGGCACAGGTCTTTCATGGGAACGCACAACCCAGGACTTTTCCCGTCCATTCTCATTCAACCATGCACAGATCTCTTCTGCATTGGATATGGTGGCAGATAGGAGTAAAAGCCTTACCCGTGGTGGAAGATAGATAAGGACCTCCTCCCATACCACGCCCCGCTCAGGGTCACTTAGATAATGGGCTTCATCCAGTATAACCAGATCAGTCTGAATGCTGACCCCTTCATGCATCGCATCATAAAGCTGATTACGTAGAATTTCAGTCGTCCCTATGATGATCGGGGCTTGGGGATTCTCCTTTCGATCTCCCGTCAATATGCCGCAGAGTTCGGAACCGAATTCATGGCAGAATTCCTGATAGATAGAATTGGATAGGGCTTTCAGAGGAGATGCATACCACGTCCTCAATCCATTGGAAAGAAATTGGGAGATGGCTTGGGAAGCAATCCAGGTCTTTCCTGACCCAGTTGGAGCGCTCACAAGAACATCAAACTCTTTTATCCTGTCCAGGGCTTCAAGCTGAAATGGATCTGGTTTAAAAGGGGTGGGTTCAGGAACACCTATCTTTCTGAATGTCTGCTTGAGCTGAGGGTCTAATCTGGGTTTTTCGTAAAAACCCTTTTTGGGAGTGCCGGACTTTCTTCTATGACTGCTTTTTCTTTGAGGACGGTAATAGCGTTTCTTGTTTGCCATTAATCAGTTAGGACTTGTGGGTTGGCTGTCGCTGTTTGTTAGGTTTTTAAGAAGCAGAGCTAAATTCATGAATAAATATTACAAAACTTATTCGGAGATATCAAGTGATTTATCATTTCCTCTCAACCTTTCATAATCGAAATTTGTTATATAACATTGAACAAACTATTGTTCTGGTATATAAAGTGGCATAATCTCATGTAATGCGGGTACGACCATGTTATCAAAAGGATTAATACAGGTCTATACGGGAAATTCTGATCATACCAATTTTGCTCCTTTAGGATTGAGCTTGCGGGCGGCAGGCCAGAACTTACGAACCCATATCACATGTTTCTTGCCACACGAATTTATGGAAGGTGCCAGCATGGCCACCATCTTTTTAAAACCTAATCTGGTCATTGAGTATTTAGGGGATAAAACGATACCATCTGATGGAAAATGGGGCAGGGAAACAATCGATAAAATCAATCAATCTTTTCAAAATGCCGAAAAGGCACTTTACAGTGGAGGATTTGATATTGTCATTCTCAATGGCATTAATCAGATATTGAAGGAAAACATTGTCTCTTTTGACCATATCCTCGAATTGATGGAGAAAAAACCTGACAATGTTGAATTGGTCCTCACCGGCCCAGGAGCAAGTGAGGAGATCATAGAGAAAGCAGATCTGGTTACTGAAATGGTTATCCATACGCTGAAAGAGACACCTGCCAAAGATTACAATGATGAAGGCATAGCACCCATTGAGGTTATTACTGGAAACGGCAAAGGAAAAACCACCTACTGCATGGGAAAAGCGATGCTCATGTCCTGTATGGGTATCCGTTCCACCATTTTGCAGTTCATCAAGCCTCCCAAAGCTTACGGCGAAGTAAAGGCCATGGAGAAGCTGCCTTACCTGGAAATCAGATCAATGGGCGAAGGTTTCCTGAATATCCAATCCGCCGCATCCGATAAAAAACATATAAAAGCGGCCAGGAGGGCATGGGAAGACTGTCTTAGAGAGATTTTCTCTCTCAAGTACGGACTGATTGTACTGGATGAGATAAACATAGCCACTTATTATGGGCTCATACATGCCGAGAGAGTTCGGGAGATGCTTTTCCTCAAGCCACAGAAACTGCACCTTATCTTAAGTGGTCGAAACGCCCATCTGGAGGTACAGGAAGGGGCTTCATGGGTAGTAGAGATGAGAGAGATCAAACATCCTTTCAGAAAAGGCATTAAAGCGCGGAAAGGTATAGAATTTTAAGACTATTCTTTTATTCTGCTCTGGCGGTATTGGAAATAGGCATCCCTGGTGGCAACGTAAGGATCAAGAGCAGCCCTTTTGAGGTCCTCATAATCTCCAATGGTCAGGGATGTCTTATTGATACCTTCATAAGTGTTGACCGACATCCTGTATTTGGTACGAGGAACAATATAGTTCAAAGGGTCGAGAAAAGCATCACCCACTAATCCGACGGTGTCCCGCAGGCTGGACGGACCCAATATGGGCCAGTTGATATAGATACCAGGACCCATTCCATAGGTTCCCAGAGTCTGTCCCAGATCTTCTTCCTGTCTCTTGATATTGAATTTCTTGGTAGCCATATCAAAAAAACCTGCGACTCCAACAAATGTGTTTACGAGAAATCGACTTAACTCCACACCCGCATCCTCTATTTTAGCCTGGAATAGACAATTGACAAAGCGAACGGGGAAGGCCGCATTGTAAAAAAAGTTTCTCACGCTGACCCGAACAGGTTGAGGAACAACAACCTTGTAGCCTGAAGCGACAGGTTTGAGAAACCAGAAATAGAGCTTGTCATTAAAATGAAAAAAGGCCCTATTCATTGGCTCAAGAGGGTCAGAGATGATCTCTTCAGGCTTATCTGCGTTCATAAATTCTTCAGACGAGTCTTCGGCTTCCTCCGACCTTGAAGAATCTGGCTGTTTCTTCTCTGCCGCATCCTGGTCAGGTCCCTTAGCGTGCATGACGGACTCTGTTGCGTCGGCTTTTTGTAAATTTTGAGCAATATGGTCTATATTGTTTGTAATATGTTTGTTCCCCCAACTGTCCCTGTAATAATAGAGATAACCTCCAAAACCATCATGTTTCACCGCTATATCAGATGCAGATTTCAAATGAGCAATCGACATCTTATAGCTTTTGGGAGTCATGGTCTCCACAGATGGTGATGCCTTAGAGGATTGGCCAAAAACAAGGACAGGAGATTGGATGAACCATAGCATTGTAAATATAAGTGTTATGTATATATATCTCATACGGCTTGATTCCTTATCTTCAAGATGCCAAATCATTTAAATCTGCCCATCACTAATCCTTTTCCACCTTCTCCTGTAACCGCTTCATCAGTTCCTTAAATGATGATCTTATGAGGATATCATTGAACTGAACCCGATAATTGTTAACAAGGCTGACTCCCGCGATGGATACATCATAGACAATCCATTCACCGCCTCTCTTCTTTAGGCGGTAATCCACATTAATCTCTTCGTTTTTATCGGTCATAACCTTCACATTAACCACCCCGTAGTTCCCCTCAATCTTTTCATCCGTGTACAATACACGTTCCCCTGAATAATTCTCCACCTTATCCATATAGGTCCTCTCCACCAGTTTTCCGAAAAGGGGAATGAACTCTTTTTTTTCTTTGTCAGTTGTCTTTCTCCAGTGTCTTGCTAATGCTCGTTGTGAAAACTCTTCCCAGTCAAAAAGTTCATCCACTTCCTTGCGGATCATTTTTCTTCTCTCGGCGGCCTTATCCGGAACCTTTAGGGCCGGATCATTTAAGATGGCGATAATCTTATCCGTGGTCTGTTTTATCCTGTTTGTAGGATCTCCTGCCATGGCCGGATCAATAAACGTCAGAGTCAAAAAGAGCAACAGACTCAATTGATAGAGATATTTGATATTCATAAACGCCTCCAAATAAAAGATTCTAAATTTTTCCAAAGACAAAATTCGATATCAACTGCTCCATATCCACGGCTGGTTGTGTTTCGCGAATGCGTCCTCCAGGCTGGATAATCTTTTCGGAACCTCCCGGAGTGATCTGTACATATTTTTCGCCAATCATACCTTTGGTCTTAATAGATGCGATGGCATCTTCTTGTATCTTCACTTCCTTGGGAAAGGAAAGCACAACCTTGGCCTCATAGTCCTCCACGGTAATGGCTCTGACGCGGCCCACTGGTACACCGGCTATCACGATGGATGCCCCTTCTTTCAAGCCACCGATATCTGAGAATATGGCATAGATCTGATACCCTTCTTTCCCCAGAATCTCCATCTTTGCCAGTCTAATGGAGAGATATCCGAGACAGAGAATCCCTGCAAGGATAAATATACCCACAGACAGCTCAAGATCGAATCGCCTCATCTCTACCTCCTATTAACTCGCTGTCCGATTTTTTAACATCACTACCACCAAAAGGATTTAAAACTCCATGTTCCATCAGATAGCCCCCAAATTTCTCTTACGAACCTTTTAAATATCTTTAGTGACTCAACTGCGTTTTTAAGTATGAGCTGCCTTACAGGGAATCACACGGAGACTCTATTAGAAAATCTACCTGTATGATATGGGTCCCTCCACCTCCCCCCTTATGAATTGGCGCACAATAGGATCTTCTGAAGATACTATATCTTCTGGGGATCCTACCACCAAAATGACCCCTTTATTGAGCATGGCTACCTTGTTGACGATTTCAAATACTCTGGGGATCTCATGTGTGACAATAATGCCTGTAAAATTCAGCCTTTTGTGTAGGGAATCGATCAGGTTCAGAATGGTATGACCGATAATGGGATCCAGACCAGTTGTGGGCTCATCAAAGAGCATGATCTCCGGCTCAAATACCAGTTCACGTGCCAAAGCAGTGCGTTTCTGCATTCCCCCGCTGAGTTGGGAAGGATATTTCTTTTCTGCCTCAGAAAGACCCACTTGGTCCAGCTCATAAAGAACTCTTTCTCTAATCTCCTTCATGCTGAGTTTGGTTTTCTCCCTCAGGGGGAAGGCTACATTTTCAAATACGGTCATGGAGCCGAATAAGGCATTTCCTTGAAAAAGGAACCCGAGACGACTCCTTAATTGGGAAAGGGCCTTGCCCCTGAGTTTGCCTATATCCTTGCCGTCAACAACTACGTGACCCTTATCAGGTCTCATCAACCCGGCTATATGTTTTAAGATGACACTCTTTCCGTATCCACTCCTTCCAATCAATACAAGAATCTCTCCTTTTTCTATGCTCAAGGATACACCCTTAAGAACTTGAGACCCATCAAATGACTTATGTAGATCTTCTATCTCAATCATCTCTTCTCTCAAAAAAGCATGGCAGTCATAAAATAGTCCCAGACGAGAATCAATACGGATGAGAGTACCACCGCCTGGGTCGTGGCCTTGCTCACGCCTTCTGCACCATGCCCCCTAGTTCCCGTATAGTATCCTTTAAAACAGCAAACCCATGTGATGATTACGCCGAAACTAAGGGACTTATAAATTCCCTCCATGATGTCTTTCATCTCCACGTAATTGGCCATCTCCCCAAAATAGGTTCCCGCCCCGACGCCAAGAATCTTTACCCCCACCATATACCCTCCAAAAATACCAACCACGTCAAAAATGACCGTAAGCAGCGGCAGGGCAATCATTCCTGCCAATAGGTTAGGAACAACGAGATAGCGAAGGGGATTAAGCCCCATCAGTTCAATGGCATCGATCTGGTCGGTGATACGCATGATACCGATCTCAGCCGTAATGGCTGAGCCTGCTCGCCCCGTTACCATCAAGCCGGAAAGGACAGGACCTAGCTCTTTGATAAGTGAAAGGGCTACCATAGGGCCAAGGAATGCTTCTGATCCGAATCGGTTGAGGGTGTAAAATCCTTGGAGGGCCATAACCATCCCTGAGAAAGCACCGGTAAGGAATATGACAAGGGTGGATTGCATCCCGATAAAACGAATCTGTTCCAAGACTCTGTAAAACTTCAAAGGAGGAATCACAGAATAAAAAAAGGCCTTTACAAGAAAGACTCCCATGAGTCCCATGGTGCGGAGGACCATCAATGATGCTCTCCCCAGTTTTCTAACAGATTCCACGTAAGGGTATTCTGAGAAATCTGACCCGGATTGTAATAGATTTTGCCGTCTCTCACTCATGATAAAGGAGCCCACTTATCCTGCTTAATAGATACCTCTCCCAAGTCTATTTTGTTAAAATAACATCATTCAATTCTCTTCTCCAGCTTTGACTGAGGAGAGTTGAGTTGGGAAACCCACTGATGGCTCGGTTCAATCAAGTAAAATCATCTTTCACAGAGTATGATATGGAAAGATCAATTAACATGATCATTCCGCTTTGACAACCCAAAAAGTTTTGCCAAGAATTTTAATTCTCTTATCTGAATGCATGACTAATGGCATGTAAAAAGAGATGAAGATTTCAACAACAGATCGTCATCTGAAACATGAATCGTCAATAGATATAATCATTTGCTCGGTGTCGAGGGTCGCCTGAAGACCGAGAGGAAGAGTAACATTTTGCGTTCCATGACCAACAGGCAGACCACTGACGACGGGAATATTAAGTTCCGATACCATGTCCATTGCCAGGTGATGTATATCTGAAATATCTCCGCAATCAATAAATCTCCCAATAATCAATCCCGCTATCCTATTTAGAAGGCCACTCAACCTTAGGTGGGTCAGCATCCGGTCGATGCGATAAAGTGATTCTCCTCTCTCCTCGATAAATAGGATAGTCTCTCCAAGAGTGGGCATAAAAGGTGTCCCTATTAGATGGGATATTAGGCTTAGATTTCCACCAAGCAGAATCCCCTTGGCCTTACCTGGCATGAGAGCCTTCCCTTTTGTAAGATCCCATCTAAAAGAGTCTTGGGTGGAGAAAAGCTCGAGTAAAAGACTTAAGTTTTGATTCTCATTTTTGTGGAGTTCATTGACAACAGGGCCGTGAAACGTTACAAGGCCTGTCTTCTTGTATATTGCCAATAGGAGTGCTGTTATGTCACTGTAACCTAATATCACCTTTGGGTTTCTTTCGATAAGATTATAATTGATCCTGTCAAGAAGTCTGAGTGTTCCGTATCCGCCGCGGGCACAGAAGATTGCCTTCACATCTTCATTGTGAAACATGGAGTGAAGGTCTTCAAGCCGTGAATCATCACTACCCGCTAAATAACCTTGCCTGTGGTAAAGATGGGGCGCCAGGATGATACCATAGCCTAATGAGATAAGAAGATCGATGGAGGGCTGGAGTTCTGATTGATTTAGAGGGCCTGCAGGGGCAATAATACCGATACCATGCCCTTTCTCAAGTCGCGGTGGTTTGATGCTCACTTATTCCTCTTGAAAAGAATAATGAGGCCTTCGAGGGTCAAGAACTCTTCAACGTGCTCAATGGTTTCTGATTCTCCAAAAATAAGGGAGGCGAGACCTCCTGTGGCAACGACGGTGGTTTTCTCTCCCATCTCTTTTTTCATCCGCTTTACTATGCCATCAACCAATCCGGCGTACCCATAAATTATTCCCGCATTCATCCCGCTTATTGTGTCTTTGGCAATGACGTTTTTTGGTTTGGCAAATATCTCCACTCGTGGGAGTTTGGATGCCTTCTGAAACAGGGCTTCCGATGATATGGTCACCCCTGGGGCAATGGCTCCTCCTATATAGGCACCTTCATCTGATACACAATCGAATGTTGTGGCAGTCCCAAAGTCAACAATAATAAGTCCTGTATGGTACTTTTCATAAGCCGCCACGGCATTGACGATCCGGTCTGCCCCTACCTCCTTTGGATTATCATATTTTATGGGCATACCCGTCTTCAGACCGGGCCCCACAACCATGGGTCGAACGTTGAAATAACGACTTGCTAACTCATCCATCGTGTTTAATAAAGGAGGAACAACGCAGGAGATGATGATATGCGTTATGTCACCCATCCTGATATCTGAAGACCTGAACAGATTGTCAATAAATATCCCCAGTTCATCTTCGGTTACATCCTTCTCTGTCCTTACTCTCCAGTGTTGCAAGATCTTCTCTTGTTTTGCCACCCCCAGAACAATGTTTGTGTTCCCTATATCGATGCAGAATAACATATCTCTCCCCTATGAACTCCCTTTGATTCCGTCTCTTATAAAACTGTATGTGTCAGCGATTTCACGTTCATTTTAACTGTCCTGGAAGGGCCTTGATGTCATGCCATATCTTCTTTTCCATCCTAATGAACGCTCCCCTTTTGATAGCATCAATGACCTTGACTGTTTCTACACCCTTTTTCACATCATGAACCCTGATGATATGTGCGCCGTTCATCACTCCTGCAGCAATCGTTGCCATAGTTCCCGTATCTCTGTCATGAACCTCCCTGTCTAGAATATGTCCTATAAAAGTCTTTCTGGACGTCCCAAATAAAATGGGTCTCCCAAGAGAATGAAATTTTGTGAGATCCCTTATTATTTGAAGGTTATGATCAAAAGTCTTCCCAAAACCAATTCCCGGGTCAATAATGATCATATCCCTCTTGATTCCGCCATTTAAGGCCCGATCCACGGCACTGTTGTGGAAATCTAAAATCTCATGGATGAGATTATCATAAGTCGGATTATCCTGCATATTGTCGGGCGTCCCTTTCATATGCATCAGAATCACCGGGACCCCTGACTCTTGGACAACTGAAATCAAACCAGGGTCAAACCTGAAAGCGCTGATGTCATTGATCATCGAAGCCCCGGCTTTTATGGCCATTCTAGCAATCTCTGATTTGTAAGTGTCTATGCAGATGGGTATCTTTAATGCCTGGCTTAAAGCTTCTATGACAGGGATAACACGCTCCATCTCTTCATCGACTGAAATCTTTTTGGAATAAGGGCGGGTTGATTCACCACCAACATCGATCATGTCGGCACCATCCCTTGCCATGGCTATTCCATGTTCAATAGCCTTTTCCCTTTCCAGATAACGGCCCCCATCTGAAAAGGAGTCTGGAGTTACGTTCAGAATACCCATCACATGAGTTCTTTGGCCTAGCTCCAGTGAATAGTTCATCCAATTTAATGTAAAGTCCTTGTTAAGAAGATCTTTCAACGATCTATCTCCTCTGATTTCTCCCTTTTTGAATCTATTTCCTGATTCATTAGTGCGTCGATATCCTTTCCATTCAGTGTCTCTCGCTCCAATAAAGCATTGGCCATCCTATGAAGGGTGTCCATGTTCTCTTTAATGAACTGAGTGGCCTTGTTATAGGCTCCGGTTACTATGTCCCTGACTTCTTCGTCAATCTTTTGAGCGGTCAATTCACTGTAATCCCTGTGCTGTGAAATCTCTCTGCCCAGGAATATCTGCTCTTCCTTTTTACCAAAAGACAAAGGACCTAGATTTTCACTCATACCGTAATCACAGACCATCCTCCTCGCCAGGTCAGAGGCTTTTTCAATATCGTTCCCCGCTCCTGTAGTCTGGAGATTGAGAACAATCTCCTCTGCAACCCTTCCCCCCATTAATATGCATATATTATTCAACAAGTAATCTTTCGGATAGGTATGCTTTTCGTCCATCGGAAGCTGCTGGGTCAGGCCAAGAGCTCGGCCCCGCGGTATAATGGTTACTTTATGGATGGGATCTGTATTGGGAAGAAGCTTGGCCACAAGGGCATGTCCTGCTTCATGATAAGCTGTTATTCGTTTTTCTTCCTCGCTAATGATCATACTTTTACGCTCAGTTCCCATCATGACCTTGTCCTTAGCGTCTTCAAATTCGATCATCTCCACCCTGTCTTTTCCGCGTCTGGCTGCCATGAGTGCTGCCTCGTTAACCATGTTTTCCAGATCTGCACCGGTAAATCCCGGAGTTCCCCTGGCAAGTATAGGTATATCCACATCATCTCCCAGAACGGTTTTTTTCACATGGACCTTGATAATCCCCTCCCTACCTTTTATGTCCGGAACGGGAACAACCACCTGTCTGTCGAATCGTCCCGGCCTTAAGAGGGCGGGATCAAGGACATCCGGCCTGTTAGTGGCAGAGATGAGTATGACGCCCTCGTTGGACTCAAAGCCATCCATCTCCACAAGCAGTTGGTTAAGGGTCTGTTCTCTCTCATCATGTCCCCCTCCCAACCCGGCACCTCGATGACGACCGACTGCATCTATCTCATCCATGAATATGATGCAGGGGGCATTCTTTTTACCTTGTACGAATAGATCCCTGACCCTTGATGCACCGACGCCTACAAACATCTCCACAAAATCTGACCCGCTTATACTGAAGAAGGGGACACCCGCTTCCCCTGCTATCGCTCTTGCCAGAAGAGTTTTACCTGTACCAGGAGCACCAACAAGCAGAACACCCTTGGGGATTCTTCCGCCAAGTCGGGTAAATCTCTTAGGATCACGGAGAAACTCTATAATCTCCTCTAGCTCCTCCTTGGCTTCATCGATACCCGCCACATCATCAAAAGTAACCTTTTCTTGAGAATCAGACATTAGCCTTGCCCGGCTTTTCCCGAAGGAGAGTGCCTTTCCGCCACCAACCTGCATCTGCCGCATGAAAAAGATCCAGACACCTATCAGCAGTAGCATGGGGACCCATGAAAGAAATACATGAAACCAGGAAGAATCCTCTTCAGGCTTGGCCGATATCTTAATCCCTTTGCTTCTTAACAGTTTAATCAGTTCAGGATCTTTGGGAGCGAAAGTCTTAAAAGGGCCTTGTGAAGATGTGCCTGATATATTATCCCCCTGTATGGTTACCTGTATGACACTTCCACCTTCCACCATGGTTAAAAAGTCACTGTAACTGACGGATATATTGCCTCTTTCTGGCTGTTTGAATATTTGAAACAGCATGATCATCATCAGGCTTATGACTAACCAGAGAGCAAGATTTTTATAAAATGGGTTCACTTGGGAGACCTCCTAAACCAATAAGAATTGGAACATTATAACAGTATTATGTTAATCACATTTTTATAACATTCTATATCTCTTTACAATATTTTTCCTAACGCCACTTTTTTCTACCCTAATATTCAGGTCTAAAAGAAACCACCTACTCTGACAGGGTTTGTTGTTCGCCCTCCAGGAAACAACACTTCTTTAAGGCGCGTCCGCTCCAGAGAGTACTGAAACAGATACGAAATTACTGGGGGCGAACACCAAAACTGCACATTTTATTGGGCATTCATTTTAAGTTAATTTTTTTTATTTATTTTATTTATTAATATTACAGATTAGTTATTTATTGTATTTATGTTTTATCTAAACAATCAATCAGTATGAAAAGTGTTTGAAATCAATAGACATTTTTTACTAATGCCTAATCGTTTGGGCACGATACAACCATTTACCTCGGCAGACCATCCGTTATCCAATCAATTTTCAAGTTAAAGATGCTGGGATCATCTCTTCTTCATCTTCTGAAATGCCCATGGAATAAGGTTTTCAGACTATAAAGTGCTGCATATTTAAAAGAAACCCTCAGAAAATCGGATTTTGGCATAAATATTGAATAGTAAATCTTTCGATTACTCTTAATAAAAGCCTCATCTTGATTCTCTAAAGAGGTGATCAAGCACTTTAGAGGTGATCAAGCACTTTAATCTGATGATGACCCATAAACCACATTTTAATACCCGGGGGAGGCAAGATGAAAACATATGATAATGGAACATTGGGTATGGAGGAGACGGGATTGAGATACAAACTGATGATCATCGAAATTCTAATCTTTGTTCTGCCTTTCTTTATCATCTCCTATATCTTTTACAGTAACAATATCTTCTTGGAATTTTCTCAGATGTTTATCTTCGCCTTGATTCTCCTCATCATTCTCACCGGTCTGATAACCCTTCGTCAGATCTTCGACAGGTTCTTCACCATGACCAACCTGATGAAGAAGGCCGTCAATAACAATGAATACCTCATAGATATCCAGAAA
>Ga0180009_10002822_pt1 | contig 20201 bp, 20 predicted proteins | sample OS_PC_MetaG_FD_123537 | JGI IMG/M metagenome (GOLD analysis project Ga0180009, IMG submission 123537) | Groundwater microbial communities from the Aspo Hard Rock Laboratory (HRL) deep subsurface site, Sweden - OS_PC_MetaG | ecosystem: Environmental > Aquatic > Deep subsurface > Groundwater...
ATACGCTTGCTCAAAGACTTAAAGAAGTATTGTAAACGCAAAAGCCAATGACGGATATACGGCATTAATAGGGGCAGCGGGAAAAGGGCACAAAGAAATAATACGAATGCTTAGAAATGCAGGAGCAAAACAATTTTAAAGCTGCATGAGATTACTATTTTTCTTCTATCATGGAAATAAATTTTAAGTTGGCTTTTGGAAAGGCAAAGGCATCAATATCTTTTAATTTGACCCATCTAAAGTCAATAGGCCCGTTTAAACGGATACGGCCGGAGATATAGGTGCAGTAGAAAACTTCCATTATAATTTTAAAATGGGTGTAGGCATGGTGTATGGTTGTCAGGCGAGATTCTATTGCAGTGGTAATGCCTGTTTCTTCCCTGATCTCACGGATGCAGGCGGAACCGGCATCTTCTTTTTCTTTAAGTTTTCCCCCTGGAAATTCCCACAATCCGCCTAAAAGTCCGTCAAGTTTTCGCCGGGTGATCAAAAGGGTTCCATTTTTCCGGACAATTCCGGCGGCAATATGGAAGGTGGGCACTTTCTGGGTTTTAATACGCCTTGGATACCGGCTCACTTTATCTGACAATAAGGCTCTGCAGAATTCAGAAACAGGACAGTCAGGGCATCGAGGGTTCCTTGGCGTGCAGATTAATGCACCCAGCTCCATCATGGCCTGGTTAAAGGTTCCCGGATCGTTTTCATCCAGCAGTTTATCGGCATAGGCTAAAAATTGTTTATGAAAAGCGGGTTTGTTAACAGGGTACTTGATGCAATACAATCTTGCCAGAACCCGCTTGACGTTTCCATCTACTACGGCAAGGGTTTGACCAAAGGCGATACTTAGGACGGCAGCGGTAATATAGTCTCCCACCCCGGGCAGTTTTTTAAACAGGTAAACATCATCCGGGATGGTACTGTTTAAGTTTTTTGATACAACAGTGACGGCTTTATGAAAATTTCTGGCCCTGGCATAATAACCAAGGCCCTCCCATAATTTTAGGATAGTTTCAAGATCAGACTGGGCCAGGTCATCAAGGGTGGGAAATTTTTTTATAAAATTAATAAAATACGGGATAACCGTTTTGACCTGGGTCTGCTGGAGCATGACTTCAGATATCCAGATGCGGTAAGGATCTTTATTCTCCCTCCAGGGCAGTTTTCGATGGTGCGTCTGATACCAGGCTTCAATTTTTTCTTGAAACCAATGGCCGTCTTTTTGCTGTGGTGTCATGGGGCAGAATCCTATCACAATAAAGGGAGGCAGGTTAAAGATACGCACATACCAGGCCCAATTGTTTTGCAGCCAAATCAATATCCCATTTTGATGAATCCCTTTCACCCACAAAGTTTGAAGCGGATCGAATTTCAATCATCGGAATAGTATAGAGCGCAGCGATGTGAGCACTGGCAGCACCTTCCATGGCTTCCATCACCGGGGAAAAAACAGAATACAGCTGACTTGCCTGTTCAAAGGAAGATGTGATTAAAGAAACTGTGATAAAAGGCCCTTTAGTTATAGGGATTGTCTGTGTCAAAAGTTTCTGGGATAACGCCTCATGGGTCTGGTCAACCCTGTTTTGTTCAAAAGGATAAATTCCTTTCCGGCTCAATGGATTTGCTTTAATCAAATCAAACGGCAGGGGAGCGGTTTCAAGAGAATTGGTTTGAATTCCGGTATGGATATACTGCTCTTGGGTGGCGATGGAGACATCACCGATATTCAAGCCGGTCTCCTTGAAAACACCGGCAATACCGGTCTGTAGAATCAAGGTCGGAGAGGACTTTTCAAGATACACGGTTAACGCATGGGCAGCATTGAATGCTCCCGGACCTGTAATCATAAGGTCATATGATTTGTGTCCGATTTTACCGGATATGATGGTCTGCCCGGTTTTGGTCAATTGTTTTGAATTCCCCGGGCACAGGTCAAGAAAATGGGATATCTCAGAAAATGTTGCACATAAAATGAGAAGATCAGGATTCATTGATCATATTTGCAATGGCAGTTAATGCCATTTGATACCCGTAATGGCCAAATCCGCAAATCTGCCCTGTAACAATGTCAGCCAGCAGTGATTTGTGACGAAAGGACTCGCGCTTGTAAATATTGGATAAATGAATCTCAACAATCGGGCAGGACAGAAGCAGCAGGGCATCTCTGAGTGCAACACTGGTATGGGTTAATGCGCCCGGATTAATCATGATGCCGTCAATATTTTCTTCAAAAATCTCATGAACTTTATCAACGATAGCCCCTTCATGGTTGGACTGAAAAAATCCAAGATCTACCCCCAGTGGTATTGCCTGTTGTGTGAGATCTGCCATGATCTGATCAAGGGTAAGAGCGCCGTAAATTTGCGGCTCCCGTTTTCCCAGCATGTTCAGGTTGGGACCGTTAATCACGTAAATTTTTTTTGTTTTTTGTTTCATTTTTTTATTAAACAAAAAATTATCAGGGATCAGCAGGAACTTATCAATTCATCCCAGCTTAATGGTTCCTGCTGATCCCTGTTTTTCTTTTTTGCTCCTGCTGTTAGTTGCTGTAATTTTGCGCAGCCTCATACCCCAGTTCAAAGGCTTTAATATTCATATCTAAAAAAGCCTTTTTTGTTCTTCTTTTAATGGCTTCTATCACATTTTCTTTTGTAAAGCCAAGACTTCCTGACTGAACCAGAGCACCCAACAGAACAATGTTCACACTCATGGGGCTTCCGGCTTCTTTGGCAAGTGTCATGGCATCAATCGCAACAAGGCTTCCGCATTTTTCTTTGAGCAGTTGTTTAATTGTTTCAACTTCTGGGTAGACACCCTGGCCGATGGACACGGTAAAAGGTGGCAGGGTTGCCGTATTGGTGATGACTTTTGTATTTTTGTTGCATCTGTTCAATGCACGCAATGTTTCGGCAGGCTCAAATCCCAGAAGGATATCTGCCTCAGCATCTGAAATAATGGAACTTGTCGCATCTCCAAAAACAATGGCAGACTCAACAACACCCCCCCGCTGAGCCATTCCGTGTATTTCACTCATCCGAACCGGCACACCTGAAATCAGTGCAGCCTCACCCAAGACCTTGGATGCCAATAGATTGCCCTGGCCGCCAACAGCTACCATGATTAATCTGGTTGTTTCCATTGATTATATTATCCTTTTTTTAAAGGTTATTTTTTTAACGGTGTGATCGCATTTTCAGGGCATATCTGTGCACAAACCGCACACCCCACACAGGTATCTGCATCGATTTTAACCCTCCCATCTTCTATAGAAAATGACGGACAGGCAATGGTGTTGATGCAATCCTTATGATCCACACACTTGTCAGATATTTTGAAGGCTCTCGGCTTCAGCAGCTTTAAGCTCTTTGCATAAAGCGCACAAGGCTCCTGGGAAATAACCACTGAAACACCCTTGAATTTCAGAGCTTCTTTGATGGTCTCAATGCTCTTTTTTACCTTAAAGGGTTTGACAATGGAAACATGCTCAACGCCCAGGGCTCTCACCAGTTTTTCAATATTGATCCGGCCGTAACCTTCCAGACCGAATCTTTCCATGTCCACACCCGGATGGGGTTGATGCCCGGTCATGGCTGTAATATCATTTTCAAGAATCACCAGGGTAAAATTATGGTGATTAAAAACCGCATTCACAAGTCCTGTAATACCGGAATGAAAAAATGTGGAATCACCGATAAAAGATATCACTTTCTGGTCCGTGGCCTTTGAGAATCCACAGGAAGTACTGACCGATGATCCCATGCAGATGACAAAATCACCTGTACTTAACGGCGGCAGAAATCCCAGGGTATAGCAGCCGATATCATTGGGGCAGATAATGTCCATACCTTTGGCTGCCTGTTGCACCTCATAAAAGGTTGCCCGGTGAGAACACCCGGAGCATAAATTTGGCGGCCGCATGGGAATTTTAGGAACATTTTCAACAGACAGGTTTTCTTTTTTTGTATAGGCAATGCCAAAGTAATCCGCCATGTTTTTTCTGACCATGGCAGGATCATATTCATAGAGTCGGGAGAAAAGCGCTTCAGATTTACCGTTAATGGGGATAATAATCCCTTCCTCCTGGGCAAATGCTTTTACTGCTTCCTCCATAAACGGTTCGCCCTCTTCAATGACAAGAACCTTATCACAGCCTGACAGGAAGTTTTTGATCTGTTTTTCCGGCAGGGGATTGGAAAATCCTATGCGTAAAATTTTCGTATTGTTCTCAATATCAAGATCTTTTATGGCATCTATTGCATAATGAAAACTGACGCCATTGGTAATAATCCCAAACGCTCCTGATCCCTGGACCAGATTAAAGTCGGATGTTTCACAAATATCTTTTGCCCGGCCCATTTTTTCAAGCACTTTGACATGAAGTTGTCTTGAAACCGCCGGGACTGTGACGCATCTTGACGGTTCTCGAATAAATCTTCCCTTGGTGATCCGTTTTTTCATATCGCCAAAGGTCACAAATGCATTGGAATGGTTTATCCTTGTCGTGGTTCTTAAAAGAACCGGTTGTTTGAGTTCCTCTGAAAGCTCAAATGCATATTTGATCATCTCTTTGGCTTCAGGCACGGACGAGGGTTCAAGCATGGGCAGGTTGCCGAATTTGGCATAATACCGGTTGTCCTGCTCATTCTGGCTTGAAAACATGGACGGATCATCGGCCGTCAAAATTACCATCCCGGCCGTTACGCCGACATAGGCAAGGGTCATCAAGGGATCTGCTGCAACATTCAACCCGACATGTTTCATCATGCAAAAGGTTCGGAGCCCTGAGTTGGCAGCGGCTGCTGCAACTTCCAGCGCCACTTTTTCATTGGTGCTGTATTCGAAATAGAGATCTGATTCCTGGGACATCTGGAAAAGATTCAGCGATATTTCAGAAGACGGTGTACCGGGATAGGTGGTGGCAAATGCAACCCCAGCCTCAATAGCACCCCTTGCAATCGCTTCATTTCCCAGGAGCATGATTTTTTTACCTGGACTGTCATTCAATAATTTATGCATATGTTCTCCTTAAATTAAGGGCTGTTACAATCGTTATGAATATAGTTTTTCCGCATCTTCAAGGGATGCGGCATATCCTTTGAATCCGTCAATATCTTCACATGAGTTAATGGTACCCGAAGCAAAAAAACCTTCTACCATGGTCTTATCACCCTGTCTGATCAAGCCCATGAACAGGATGGGAACAATGCTGATATTGCCTTTTCCTGTTTCAACGGCAAAGTCATAGGGCTTTTTTGTTTGGTAAACAGCATAGAGGTTTTTATGTACCGGCATCAGCTGAACAATCTCAGGATGATCGGGATGATCATGGGTATGATCACTGCAATGATTACACATTATTAGCACCTTTCATTCATTTTTATAGGTTATTGTCAAATAATTGCCTTTTCTCAAGCAGGTCTGCATACTGTTTCGGTATGCCGGCCTCTTTCATCTTTTTTACAGCCGTTTGATAATCATAGGGTACAAACCTTGGTGCCACAGTCTCCTGCACGGAATCCCATATAATATATCTAGCTTCATTATAGCCGTCACGTGGCTGTCCTACGCTACCGGTATTTATAATATATCTCCCGGCTTTTGCAAGAGAAACTGTTAATTTTATTAATATTTTCTTTTTTAAAACCCTTTGATCCAGCTCATATATCGCTGATTGATGGGTATGACCGACAAAGGTTATTTTTTGTTTTAACCGTTCCATGATACGGATTAATTGTTGCTCCGGGTGATTGAAAATATAGCTTGAAATGGTGTCCGGCGGCACCCCATGAACAAATCGGCACCCGTATCGGACAAGGCAGGGTTGGAAACGTAAGATATATTGTTTTGCCTGATCAGACAGTTTTTTTTTGTTTATGACCAGGGCTTTTCTTGCAAAGGGATTAAAGGTTTTCAAATACGTTTCATCCAAAAGGGCAAGCTCATGGTTGCCAAGAACAGATGAAATACCATGTCGTTTTAAATTTACAATTACCGCTTCAGGTTCCGGCCCGTATCCGATATTGTCACCCAAAGAAATAATATCATTGACCGATTGTTTTGAAATGTCATCCAGCACAGCCTGGAAGGCATCCATATTGCTGTGAATATCTGAAATAACCGCAAGTCTCATTGTGATTTATTTTCCAAGCTTCAGCAGATCCTCCTTACTGAAACAATAGGCTGAATTACAATGATGGCAGATCACCTCCACAGGGAATGGCCCGTTTTCCATCATATCCTTTTTTTCTTCTTTGGATAGATTTTTTAAATACCCTTGCATCCTGTCTTTGGAACATCTGCAAAAAAATTCCACCCTTCTGTTGTCTGAAAGCTTTGGTTCAAGGCGTAAAAACGCATTTTGGATAACCGTTTCAGGTGGCTGCCCCTTGGCAAACGATTCCCCCAAAGAGTCCATGCCCTGGATTATTTTTTCAGCTTCAATCACCTTGGCTGGATCTGCCCCCGGAAGTGCCTGGAGAAAAATTCCCCCCGCACCCTTAACCTCTTCATTTTCATCAAAAAAAACACTGAGTTTAAATCCAGTGGGAAGCTGTTCTGATATTAAAAAATAATTGGCCAGGTCTTCTGCAATGCTGCCATGTTCAAGGGCTATCTGGCCGGAATAGGGTGTGGGTGCATTTTCCAGATATCTTGTCACTGTAAGAAAACCGGCACCAAAAAGTGTTGACAAATAATTGACCTTTTTTAGGTCTTGTACCTGGATGTGTTGTGTTTTCAGGTATCCTCTGACCTCTCCAAACATATTTGATTCAACATCAAGTCCCTTTACAGGTCCTGAACACTGGATACTCATGCTGATTCTGTCATTTTTATCTTTAAGACCGGATGACAAAAGGCTTGCCGCAATATATGCCTGACCCAGCACCAGGGTTTCCAAAGGCCCCAGGTCATGATTTGCCCTCATCTCATTAACCATCCGGGTGGTATGGACAACAGCGCCCCTGATCATCTTGTCAGCCATCATAAACCTGAAAACTCTATCTTTTGCCGAAGCCTTGAACTGCTCTTTTATGTCTTTATTAAAAATATCTTTTTTAATCATGTAAATATCTTCTTTAGGGTTGAGGGTTATCTAAAACACGCCTTGTGATACGGTGACCCCTGTTATTATAAATATTAGATCCTTAATGTAAACATGGATTCCAAGATTATTATCATTTTCAAAACCTTTATTTTTATACTCTTTCTTAAAAAGACCCCCTGTCAAAACTTCTGTACTGGATGGCTTCGGCAAGATGATGCCGTTCAATTTCAGGGGCATTTTCCAAATCTGCAATGGTCCTTCCCACCCGTATAACAGAATGGCAGGCCCTTACCGAAAAGCCAAGAACATCAACAGCCTGTTCAAGAAGTTTTTCGCATTCAACATCCAGGTGGCAGAATTTTTTCAAATGGCGGCTGTTCATTCTTGCATTGCCGTGTAAAGATAATTTTGAAAGCCTTTTATTTTGAATCTTACGAGCCGTATCAACCCTTTTTCTTATCGCAGCTGAGGTCTTATCATCGGGTTTTGCCGATAAGTCCTTATACTCAACTCTTGGAACGTCTATTTGAATATCAATCCTGTCAAGAAGCGGTCCTGAAATTTTCGATCGATATTTTTGAACCTGGGGTGCTGTGCAAATGCATTTCCCCATGGGATCGGACAAATATCCGCAGGGGCAGGGATTCATGGCTGCCACCAGCATGAATCGCGACGGAAAGGTGGCTTTCATTCCGGCCCGGGAAATGGAAACCTTTCCATCTTCAAGGGGTTGCCTTAACACCTCCAACACATTTTTTTTAAACTCAGGCAATTCATCTAAAAAAAGCACGCCATTATGGGCCAGGCTTATTTCACCGGGAACAGGCTTTGACCCTCCACCCACAAGGCCTGCATCTGAAATCGTATGGTGGGGGGATCGAAACGGCCTTGAAAAAAAAACTGCCTTTTGATCTTCAACCAATCCCATAACAGAATGAATTCTTGTAACCTCAATGGCTTCTTCAAAGGTCAGCTCAGGCAGAATGGTCGGCAGCCGTTTTGCCAGCATGCTTTTCCCTGATCCCGGCGGTCCTGTCATTAAAACGCTGTGGAACCCTGCCGCAGCGATTTCCATGGCCCTTTTGGCATTGGGCTGACCCCTGACATCAGAGAAATCCATTCCATAGGCAGTCCCACCTGAACTTTTTGGTTGTATCGGGTCCATATGATAGGGTTCAATCCTGACAAATCCTGAAAAAAAATCAACAATTTGCGACAGGCTTTTTACCGGCAGCACATCAATACCCTTCACCATGGCAGCTTCATCTGCATTTTCAAAAGGGATGATAATCCCCTTGTACCCATTTTCTTTTGCTGCCAGGGCAAAGGGGAGGACTGCCTTTACAGGCTTTACTTTCCCGTCAAGGGAAAGTTCACCAGATATAAGATATGCACTTACCTGATCTGAAACAATACGCTTAGAGGCAACCAGAATACCGATGGCAATGGGCAGATCAAATCCTGTTCCTTCCTTTTTTACATCAGCAGGTGCGAGATTGACCACAAGACGTTCCATCGGGAAGGTATACCCTGAATTTTTTATTGCGGTTTTAACCCGATCCTTGCTTTCCCTGACAGATATTTCCGGCAACCCGACAATATTAAAGACCGGGAGACCATAGGAAATGTCCACTTCAACTTCAACAATAAATCCATCAATCCCTGTTACTGAGCAAGAGCCTACTTTTGCAAGCAATTATACTCCTTTTCAAACTGTTACCCTGCGGTTTTACAATTTTTTACAATATTTGCGTTTACTTATCTCTATCAAAAAACAAGAATGAACCAAAGATTTTTTTCATTTGCTTTGCTTTATGTATTAAAATCAGATATATATAGCAAACAAAATTTTAAGTTTACCCTTAATGATGAACCCAAATAGAATATGACCAGATTTTTATTACAAAGAACGCTGTCACAAAAGGTCTCTGCTTCAGGGACCGGGGTACACTCGGGAAAGCAAACACATCTTACCATAAAACCTGCACCTGAGAACCACGGCATTAAATTCAGGCGGGTTGATCTGCCGGGCACCCAGGATATCCAGGCCCTTTTCAAACTTGTTGTAGATACCAGCCTTGCAACGGTACTTGGAATCAATGGCGCCATTGTATCAACAATTGAACATTTAATGGCCAGTTTTGCAGGCCTTGGAATTGATAATGCCCTGGTGGAAATAGATGACTATGAAATTCCCATTATGGACGGCAGTGCCAAAGTTTTTACTCAACTTATTGAGGCTGCAGGGATTGTAGAGCAAGCAGCCCCCAAACATTTTTTAATTGTAAACAAACCCATTAAAGTAATTGATAATGACAAGTCCGTAGCAGTGTATCCGGAACCGTGTTTTAAAATAACCTGTAACATTGAGTTTGGGCATGCTTTAATTGGAAAACAAACCATTACATTTGACCGGGCTAAAAATAATTTCAACAAAGAAATCAGTCGGGCCAGAACTTTTGGGTTTATCCAGGACCTGGAATTGTTAAGAAAATTCAGCCTTGGCAAAGGCGGAAGTCTTGACAATGCCATCATTATTGATAAAGATAGAATTTTAAATAAAGAAGGGCTAAGATATCCTGATGAATTTGTCAGACACAAACTCTTAGACAGCCTTGGAGATTTTTCCCTGCTTGGCATGCCCATCCAGGGACATATTGTTACCCACAAATCAGGGCATACCCTGAATCATTTATTTATTGAAAAATTTTTAGAAAACAAGGATGCCTGGGAAACAGGTCCGGCAAAAATTTAAATGATGTTTTTATACATATGATGCAAACTTCCTTTTATAAAACAATACTGACACTAGTTGTGTCAGTGTGTATTGTGCTGTATCTTTTGGTGCCTTCTTTAGCATCTTCATCTGAAGAATCCCCAGTGATTGAAAACATAAAACTTGCAAACACCAGAGATGATCTCTTAACCTATTTTGATGTAAAAAAGGCGTTTACAGAGAAGATAAATCAGGCGGTCCTCAATGGTATTCCAACCACGTTTTCATTTTATATTACACTGCATAAAACAAATGGTTCATGGTTTGATAAAAAAATATCCGACATTCAGATCAAATCCACACTAAGGTATAATCCCCTGAAAAAAGAATTCTCTGTTTTGCGTGCCTGGAAAAATGAAAACGCCGTTGTTACACAGTCATTTGAAGAAGCAAAAGCCTTGATGACGGAAATTGATAATTTAAAAATCATTGCCTTGAATCGACTTGTCAAGGGAGATAAATACCAACTCGGAATCAAGGCCAAGCTTGACAAAGTCACCCTACCCTTATCGCTTCATTATGTGTTCTTTTTTGTCTCTTTTTGGGATTTTGAAACAAACTGGTATTTAATTAATTTTACCTATTAATGCGCAATGCATCTTAATCTTGCCTGAAATGAATCATATGTCTGAATCAAAACATTCAAAAGACGAGCAGGCCAGAAAAAAAAAAGAAGGTATTTTAATTCTCGTTATCCTTATTACGGTCGGGATTCTAACTTTTATTGAAACCCGGGTCACCGATTTCGGCAGCGATTTTCCCCTATCCAGTACGGTATTGATGTTTATTTTAATCAACACCAATTTATTGCTGTTGCTTGCACTGCTCTTGCTGGTCTTTCGAAATCTTGCAAAATTGTATTATGAAAAAAAGAATAATATTTTAGGATCTAAACTCAAAACCCGGCTGGTTGCCGCCTTTATTGTACTTGCACTTTTGCCGACAACGGTTCTCTTCTTTTTTTCCATTCATTTTATTTCTACCAGCATTGCTTTCTGGTTTAATACCCCGGTTGAACAGACCCTCAACAGTTCATTGGCTGTCGGCCAGAAATTGTATGAATATATTGAAGAAAAAAATGAATTCTTTGCTAAAAGAGCAGCGTTTCAAATAGATTCCAGAAAGCTTTTAGACAAAGAAAACGAAAATAAGCTGACCCGTTATTCCCAGGTCATACAACGGGCATTTAACCGACATGCAGTTGAGATTTATACACCCGATGCCAAGCGTGTCAGCCTTTCTCTGGCAAATGAACTGGAAAGTCTTCATTTCGGCCTTTTAACCAGTAATGATTTGACCGACATCCCTTTTGGACAGAACACCCACACGATTTCACAGAATATCAAAGAAGGAGAATTCTTAAGGACCATTGCGGTTATTCCTTTTGGCTCTGATCCGAAAAAAGCCAAGGCGTTTATCGTCATTACCACCCTGGTATCACCTGAACTGTCCCAAAACCTGCAGGCCATTCTAAAAGGGATAGAAGAATACCATCAGCTTAAAATGGCAAAAAAACCGGCACAGATATCCTATTATATTGCGCTTTCAATTGTTGCGCTTCTGGTTGTTTTCTGTGCTATCTGGTTCGGGTTTCAACTGGCAAAATCCATTACCATCCCCATAATGAAATTTGCAGAAGGAACTCAACGGGTAACGGATGGAGACTTAAACTATCAAATTGATTTTCAAACAGATGATGAAATCGGGACCCTGATAAAGTCTTTTAATTCAATGACCCGGCAGCTTGCCACAGGCAGGGAACAGATTGCGCTTTCCGGTGAAATGCTCAGGCAACAGAATGCCGAACTTGAAAAAAGTCGTCAATACATTGAAATTGTATTGGAAAATATTTCTGCGGGTGTGATCTCCATTGACAATAAGGGAACCATTACGACCATTAACAAGGCAGCAGAATCCTTGCTGGATATTAACAGCCACAATATTTTAAACCAAAACTTTAAAGATGTTTTAAAAGACGAATATTTACAGATTGCAGACAAGATTTATCATCAAGTGTCCCAGGGCGAGGAAACGCTTGAGATGCCCCTTTCCGCAACAGTTTCAGGTACCCCGAAGCATTTTTCCTTAAATTTTAATGCCTTAAAAAATGATCAGGGAAAAAATATCGGGTCCGTACTGGTGTTTGATGACGTCACCGAACTTGAAAAAGCTCAGCGAGTCGCCGCCTGGAGAGAGGTTGCCAGAAGAATCGCCCATGAAGTCAAAAACCCTTTGACACCCATAAAACTATCTGCTCAGCGGCTGAAACGCAAGTACGGTCATAAGATTAATGATCAGATTTTTAACAATTGTGCAGACACCATTGTGGAACACGTGGACCTGATTAAAAATCTTGTCAATCAGTTTGCCGCTTTTGCCAAATTCCCGGATGCAAACATTGTCCAATGCAGGATTGAAAATATTATTCTTGAAACCATTGCACTGTACCGCGAAGGCCTTGAAAAAGTGGATATCAGATCCAGGTTTGCAGAGAATATCCCGGTACTAAAACTGGGCCATCAGCATATGAAACAGGCATTTATCAACCTGATTGACAATGCCGTGTATGCGATAAATAAAGACGGCATGATTCTGATTGATGTCTCTTATGATGAGATTTTAAAAATTGTGAGAATTGAAATTGCCGACAATGGCAAAGGGATCTCGGATAAAGAAAAAACTCGATTGTTTGAACCTTATTTTTCCACTAAGAAATCAGGGATGGGACTTGGCCTTGCCATTGTCAACTCTATCATTTCCGACCATAATGGTGTAATAAGGGTTCAGGATAATAAACCTAAGGGTGCAAAATTCATCATTGAATTGCCCACATGAAAATTTTAATGATAACAGGAGAAAAAACATTCTATGTATCCTGCAGTTTTGATTGTTGATGATGAGACAACCATCATAGACTCCCTTGAAGGAATTCTGTCAGACGACGGATTTGAAGTCATGCATGCCTTTAACGGGTATGAAGCATTAAAAAAAATTGAAACCGAATCCCCTGACATTGTTCTTTTAGATATCTGGATGCCGGGAATGGATGGAATAGAAACCTTAAAGGAAATTAAAAAAATAGCGCCCAATCTTCCGGTGGTGATGATTACAGGCCACGGAACCATTGAATCTGCTGTTGATGCCACAAAATCAGGCGCCTACGATTTCCTTGAAAAACCGTTATCCATAGACAAGGTAATGGTTACCATCAATAATGCCTTAAACTTTAGAAAACTTGAAGAAGAAAATTTATACTTACGTAAAAAGAGTATTGAAAAAAATTCCATTACCGGGACCAGTGGTGCTGTTCAAAAGCTATACGGAGAAATTATGAGTGCAGCACCAACAGAGGCCTCTATCCTGATTACAGGAGAAAACGGCACCGGAAAAGAGATGGTTGCAAGAACCATTCATCAGTTCAGCTCAAGGCCGGAACAGCCCTTTATCATCATTAACTGTGCCGCCATCCCTGAAGAAAATCTGGACAGTGAACTTTTTGGTCATGAAAAAGGGGCTTTTGAAGAAGCCAAGTCAAAAAACAAAGGCAAATTTGAACTGGCTTCAGGCGGAACTCTTTTTCTTGATGAAATCGGGGATATGAATATCAATACCCAGGCCAAAATCTTAAGAGCCCTTGAGTCAAAGACCTTCCAGCGAATCGGTGGCGGAAGGACCCTTCACATGGATGTCCGTCTGATTGCGTCATCCAATAAAAACCTTGAAAAAGAGATTGAAGCCGGCAATTTCAGGAAAGACCTGTTTTACAGGCTGAATGTAATCCCCATTCATGTCCCGCCGTTAAGGGATAGAAAACAAGATATCCCAATGCTCGTGGATTCGTTTCTTGAAAAATTATCCAAACAGGCATCAGGAAAAAAGAAAACCATATCTGAAAATGCCATGAACCTTCTTATTGACTATGAATGGCAGGGCAATGTCAGGGAATTGAAAAATCTTCTGGAAAGACTTTCAATCATGGTTAAAAACGATCGGATTGGTGTGGCGGATATCCCCGAACCCTACAGCCCTAAATTCAAACCTGTCGAATTGATCGAAGAAGACCTTGGCCAGGCTAAAAAACAGTTTGAAAAACAATTTATACAGCAGCGGTTATCCCTGGAGGGAGGGGATCTGGCATCTGCAGCCAAAAAGCTTGGAATTTCTGTAAAATATATTAAGAAAAGCATTTCATAACCGTTATGAGAATTATCAGCGGCAGTTGTAAAGGCCGAAAACTTTGCAAGCTTAAAGGTCTGCAGATCCGCCCCACATCCGACCGGGTAAGAGAAGCTGTTTTTAACATCCTGGGACAGAGGGTCAAGAACGCCACCGTGCTTGATCTGTTTGCCGGAAGCGGCGCCCTGGGCATTGAAGCCTTAAGCCGGGGGGCTTCTCATGCCACATTTATTGATCTTGCCTGTGATGTTATTCTTGAAAACCTTAACCGCTGTCGATTTGAAGAAAAAGCCACGGTTCTCTCTTATGACCTCATAAAGGGAATCATACCCAAAAGCCTTAAGGGACAGATTTTTGATCTTATCTTCATTGATCCGCCATATGGGAAAGGGTATATTGAACACATCCTTGAAAAAGAGTCCTTTGCTGACCTGCTCAATGAGAATGGGGTCATAATTGCTGAACAACCCTGCAAGGAAAGCCTTCAAATTAACTGTTCAGCCCTTGACATTTATCGTCAAAAAAAATACTCAAAGACAATTATTTCCTTTATAAACAAAATTTAAAACAAGGATGGCGCATCAATGGCTGATAAAATTGCAATTTACCCGGGCTCTTTTGATCCCTTAACAAATGGACATATTGATATTATTGAACGGGCCCTGGATATTTTTGATCAGGTGATTATTGCCGTTTTACATAACCCTTCGAAAAAAGCATTGTTTACCATGGATGAAAGGGTTGCCATGATCAAGCAAAGCTTTAACGGTAAAAGATCCGTGCTTGTGGATTCTTTTGGCGGACTTCTTGTGGATTATGCAAAAATGAAAAATGCTGTGGCCATTATCCGGGGAATGAGGGCTCTTTCTGATTTTGAAAGTGAATTCCAGATGGCCTTGATGAACAGAAAATTAAACAAGGAGATACAGTCGGTATTTCTTATGACCGGATTCAGATGGATTTTCACAAGTTCTTCCATTATCAAGGAAGCGGCACAATTTGGCGGAGATATCAGCGATATGGTCCCCAAAGCCGTCAAACTGAAATTAATGGAAAAATTTCCAAAGATAAAGGACTAAAAAATGGATCTGTGGCAGCTTCATGTCTTTGTTTCAGTTGTTGAAAACAAAAGCTTTTCAAAGGCATCTGAAGCCATCAACCTTTCTCAACCCACGGTGAGCAGTCACATAAAAGAGCTGGAAGACCATTTTAAGTGCCGCCTTTTAGACCGGCTTGGTAAAATCACAGAACCCACAAAAGCAGGCGAAATCCTTTATCAATATTCAAAAAAACTGTTAACCCTTAGAGATCAGGCAGAATCCTCTCTACACGATTTTCTAGGAAAAACCAAAGGAAGCCTTTTTATTGGCGGCAGCACCATTCCTTCGGGATATATCATCCCCAAACTTATCGGTCATTTTTCAAAACAATTCCCGGATATCTTTGTTGAATTGACGGCTGGTGACACCCTGCAAATTACCCAGGAGATCAAAAAAGGAAAAATTGAAATCGGCATTGTCGGTGCAAAAGTAGATGATCCAAAGATAAAGCAGGAAGAACTGGTTTTGGATGAAATGAAACTGATCGTTCCCTCAAACCACAAATGGGCTGCAAAAAAGTCTGTCGACTGCGCAGAACTGTTTGAAGAATCTTTTATTGCAAGAGAAAAAGGATCAGGAACCTGGCAGTCCATCCTAAAAAGCATGGATAAGGCCGGATATAATTCTAAAAATCTTGATACCCGTATTACTATGGGAAACACTGTTTCTGTCATTCAAGGCATCTTAAATCATGTCGGGATATCCATTCTTTCCACCATAGCCGTTCAGGACGATATCAACAAAGGACATCTGAAAGCCTTATCTGTAAAAGGTCTCGATCTCAACCGGTTTTTTTATCTGACCGTGGCAAAAAAAAGGACCTTGTCTCCGATTTGTAAAAAATTTATGGAATTTGCAAAATCTTCCCTATAGGCAGTACATGAGCATCAAGATTAGTTAAACTCATTTTATAGGGACAAATGTGAATTTTTGCCCGCCAACAGACATTTCATACATCAATCCGCCCAGTGTGTGGATAAATACAGCCATTCCTTTTGTATAGCTTGTTTCTGCCTGTGTGCCGGTGGAGGGTCCCAGACTTGCCCCTGCTGAACTGCCCTGGGTACTTGCCTGTGCCTGGACTGCTGCCGTGATGGCAACGGCGGACAATGAACCGTCAAATTCAAAGTTGCCGCCTGTAAACTCGTCATAGGAACGTTTATCCTGGAAAAATATGATTTCACTGAAGGCCTGTCCTCCCAGTTGGAATCCGATGGTGACTTTCATCAGCTCTGTTGTGCCTGAGATGGTGCCCTGCTTGTAAACCCGACCGGAACCATAGGCAGCGCCCACAACGATTCCACCTTTTCCAACCTTAGGAAAGACAGCATATCCATAGGCTTCTTTAAAAAAAGGTTTTACTGCATCAGCCTTATTAAACACGTCAATGGTCTTTGAATAATTGTCCGCCATTACAGTGGTTGAAACTGATAAGAATAGAAGTGTAAAGAATATGGAAAACCAAAATTTAATCAATTTCATAATCTGTCTCCTTGAAGATTAAATATCATAATTAATGATGGTTTCTTTTTAACAGTCTTATGATTTTAATTCCAGCTATTTCCAGAAATTTTTAAAAGAAAATAATGATAACAAAGTAAAATATTACTTTGGCCTTGTGGAATCCATATTATCTAAATATAATTCACTGATATGGAAAAAACTTACCCCTTTCAGACTGATCCTGGTTTAAGTCACTTGGATCTGCTGTGAAACCCAATATGAAACGCCTTATATTTTTTTTACTTTTGGCTTTTGTTGCCGCGATTGGTGTTCTTCATACCCTTACCCCGGGATACATGGTTTTTTACCATGATACCTTTCGCAGGCTTTGCTATTTTCCCATTGCCATCGGCGCCATCTTTTACGGCATATGGGGAGGGCTTTGTCTTGCTGTTCTGTCCTGTTTGGCCTTTGTTCCCCATTTGTTTTTATTCTGGGCAAGAGGACCGGAAGCCTATTATAGCGAATTGTCGGAAATTTTCTTTTATCTTGCCGCAGGCCTTGTGATCGGGCTCATTTCCAGCAGGGAAAACAAATTAAGAGAAAAATATAAAGCATTGTCTGAAAAATTGGCCGGATCGTATAAACGGCTTCATGATCAGGCATCCCTGCTTGTTGAAGCTGAAAAACAACTGGGCCAAAGCCAGAAGCTTTCCATGCTGGGTCATGTATCCGCTTCCCTTGCCCATGAAATAAAGAATCCTCTGGCTTCCATAAAAGGGGCGGCGGAAATCCTGGCAGATGAAGTGCCCCAGGGGCACCCAAAATATGAATTTATTGAAATCATGCGGTCTGAAATTTCAAGACTGAACCATTCTGTGGAAGATGTTTTAACCTATTGCAGAGGAAAGCAGCATCAAGTCAGAAGTAAACAGGAAACAATTGAAAAAATTACCAGCCGGGTGGTCTCTTTGCTTGAAACAAGGTTTAAGGAAAAAGACATAGCGGTTACGATTCACCGGGAATCTTACAATCAGCCATTTTTTGCAGATGAAGCGGCCATGATTCAGGTCCTGATGAACATCATGCTGAATGCGGTTGATGCGGTTGGAAAAAACGGCAGGATCATGATTGATTTTGATCATCTTGAAAAAGGGTGTGTCATTCGGATTTCAGATGATGGACCGGGCATAGATGACAGTATGGTTAAAGAAGTGTTCCAGTCATTTGTCACATTCAAGGAAGATGGAACAGGACTTGGGCTTTCCATTTCAAAGCGGATCATTGAACGCCTGGGGGGGAAGATTGATATTGAGAAATCTTCTCTTGGCGGGGCAATGTTTTCAATATTTTTACCTGAAAATGGTTTTTCAACTAACGAGAGTATCAAAAATGTCTGACACCATTTTATTAATTGATGATGATCAAAGTTTAAGGCGGGTAACAGAATACAATTTGACCGCAAAAGGGTTCAGCGTTGTGACGGCAGCGTCGGGCAGGCAGGGGCTTGAGTGTTTTAAAAATGAACCGCCGGATCTGGTGGTGACGGATGTAAAGTTAGGCGATATGAGCGGGCTTGAAATTCTTACAAAAATCAAACAGGATGCGCCCGATATTCCTGTGATTGTCATGACGGCATTCGGCTCCATTGAAATGGCTGTTCAAGCCATGCACAAGGGCGCTTTTAATTTCATCACCAAACCCTTTGACCGGGATACGCTGATTTTATCGTGTAAAAAAGCATTGGAACTTAAGGGGTTGCGGTCTAAAACAAAACTGTTGGCAAGTGAAATCAATCGCCTTACCGGTACCAAAGGCATTGTATCTGCCAGTTCTGTCATGAAAGAGCTTTTGAATACAGCATCCAGGGCAGCAAACAGTGAGGCAACGGTTTTAATCTCCGGAGAATCCGGCACCGGCAAAGAGGTCCTGGCAAGGCTGATTCACCAGAACAGCCCCCGGAGAAATGGCCCGATGGTTGCCGTCAATTGTGCGGCAATTCCTGCAGGGCTGATAGAAAGCGAGCTGTTCGGCCATGTAAAAGGGTCTTTCACCGGTGCTATAAAAGACAGAAAAGGCCATTTTCAGACGGCTTCAGGCGGGACACTTTTTTTAGATGAAATTGGAGAGCTGACAACAGATGTCCAGGTAAAATTGTTACGGGCCATCCAGGAAAAAGAAGTACAGCCTGTGGGATCTGAAATAACAAAAAAAGTTGATATCAGGATTATTGCCGCTACCAACCTTGATCTTCAAAAAAGAATTGCCCAGCAAGACTTTAGGGAAGATTTATATTACAGACTGAGTGTCATCCCCCTTTTTATTCCACCCCTAAGGGAGCGGACCGAAGATATTCCTGCCCTGGTTAAGCATTTTTTGAAAAAATTTGATGCACCGCCTGGTGTTCTTTTCTCAGAACAAGCCCTTGAGGTTTTAAAAACCTATCAATGGCCCGGAAATATCAGGGAAATACAAAATATTGTTGAACGGTGTATTATTTTAAGAAAAAAGAGCGTTATTGAGTCTTCCGACCTTCAGCTGCTTGTGCAAAAACCGTCATCTGAAATCCTTTTGCCTGTGATCCCTGATGACGGGATAGCCCTGGAAGATATTGAAAAAAGTTATATTTTAAAAGCCCTTGAAAAATCGGGCCAGAATCGGTCAAAAGCTGCCAGGCTGTTAAAAATACCCAGGCACGTCCTTTTATATCGACTGGAAAAGTATGGTATGTAATAGTGCAGACTATTCCACAAAAAGGTGTAGAATAGTCTGCACTATTTAATTTCTCCTCATTTCATTCCTTTATTCTCCAATTTTTATTTTATTATAAATTCAGACGGTTAAAGCTTATTTGAGTCCTGCTTACGCCATTGGCACGTCTCTTGAGTTACAGATGTCTATCAAAAGGAAAATATTAAAGGAATTGGGGGATATTTTGAAAAAAATAAGGCGGATTATCATTGGCATTGTCAGTCTGATTCTGGTTTTAACGGCTGGACAGGTCATAGCTGAAAACTTGCCAACTCAAAAGTTAAGCAGGGCTGTAATAAAAATAGACAGTTTATCCTGCGGCGGATGCTTTTCTACTATCAATGCAGGTCTTTCTTCACTGGAAGGATTTTCAGGCATGGGCGCAAATTTATTCAGAAAGCTGATCGCAATAGATTTTATTGCACCGTTGACGCCAGACAAGTTGACTCAAAAACTTTCTGAAATAGGGTATCCCGGGAATCTGGAATATGTTGATGCTATTTTGGAAAAAGAGTCGTTTGCCTATCTTGAATCAAAGAGAACCGGTCTTGGATCCGGTGGCGGCGGTTGCTGCAGCTCTGGCGGATCTCCGGGCAGCACAAATCAAGAGGCAACCGGTCAGCTGAAACAGTCTGGCGGCTCATGCTGCAAACTTCCCGGTATTTCTCAACCCACAGAAATTTTTTAATTGATAAGGAAGATAAAAATGAAATTAATTCAGAAAATATTCACCAGTATGACCATCCTCTTAATCCTGCTTCTGGCAGGTTCAAACGCCTGGGCACTCTTTGGCGGTAAATTCAAAACCCTCAAACCCAAAGACGGAAATCTGTATATTCCCATTAAAACCGTTAATGACGGCAATGCCCATTATTTTAAAACAACGGCTGATGACGGCACCACGGTAGACTTC
>Ga0180009_10002823_pt1 | contig 20201 bp, 16 predicted proteins | sample OS_PC_MetaG_FD_123537 | JGI IMG/M metagenome (GOLD analysis project Ga0180009, IMG submission 123537) | Groundwater microbial communities from the Aspo Hard Rock Laboratory (HRL) deep subsurface site, Sweden - OS_PC_MetaG | ecosystem: Environmental > Aquatic > Deep subsurface > Groundwater...
GAGAAGTTTCTGTGATATGGGACGGCTTTGACGAAACCGGTGGCGATGCTGCATCCGGCATATACTTCTACCGGGTTTCTGCTGGTGACTTCTCAGTCACGAAGAAGATGGTGTTGATGAAGTAGCAGGATGTATTAAAGACGATACAAAGCCTCTTCCCTTGAGACAGGGAAGAGGCTTTTTTTGTGATTCAGTATTTCGGAGCGGTTGAGATTGGATCAGTCGAAGATGTATGCAAGCCCGATGCTTAGCTCATAGATGCCCAGGCCGTCTTCGTAGGGGGTCCAGGAGTCCTGCAATTGAGTCTTGTCCGCGCGTATGTGCTTGGCTTTGAAAGACAGATTAAGTCGGAATGGTGAAGTGCTCACAGGTCGCGTTGAGACCCGTGTCGTGAATGATAGACCCAACCTGCTTACTGACCTATCGTCGCTGGTAGGATTTACATCGGTGCTTATCCTCTTGAGGCTGACGTTGTTCATGCTGATTCCGGGTCCGCATTCGATTCCAAATCTGCCGAGCCGCCAAATTTCCACCAGCACATCGGCATCGAATGCGTTATATGTAGTGACGCTCTTAAGCAACTCTGGATCACCGTAGACCGGTTGCCACTGGCTGGTGATCCATCCCAGGACCTCCCTTTCATGACGGAAATAGCGGTATTCGAGCTGAAGTCTGAAATGTTCGGAAACTCGATCAGTGACGAAAATTCCCAGCCCTTCCGGATCACCAATGTCAGCATCATCCGTCCAGGTTTTCGCGCCGATCACGCCGATATCTGCGGCAATGAGGTTTGATGCCGTGACAGCGATTATGATCAGCACGTGCACTAGTCTCACGGCATTCCTCCCCCGTTATTAGCTTTTCGGATCGCAATTAATCTCGAACTAGAGACGCTTACACCCTCCACCTGTTTAACAGAATGTCGAGGGAATGACTTCACTCCTGATATAAGGCTAACCGAAAAGGGGCGTTTAATCCAGAAAAATCTTGCGACTTTGTGCCGACAGATTATATTGTACGACCTGAGATGCCGAAGTGGTGGAACTGGTAGACACGCTGTGTTCAGGGCGCAGTGTCCTTACGGGCGTGGGGGTTCAAATCCCCCCTTCGGCACAAAGATACAAAGGCTCGCAAGCATTGCATGCGGGCCTTTCTGTATGCGCGGGTGCCCAGTTGTAGCCTCATACTGCACAAAGCTCCCCGCTTACACTAATATCCCATCCTGAGTGCACATCTCACGAAATTCTCCCCATCATCTCCGAAAAAGCAATCCCCGATCGTTGGGATAAGTGAACGACATAAAGTGGAGATTAGAGATGAGAAACCCGGATACAGAGAATCACTATCAAGCAAGAGGGAAGGAGACAGGATGGAGAGGAAACGCACAGTGCGGCAATATATTACCGCACAGACAATCCAGGCGACAGTTCCTGGACAATTCACAAAACAGACTTGAATGGGAGAGAGAAAAAATGAACTTCGTAACAACAACTACCAGGCAGATGATTGTCGTTGCGACAATGATTTCGCTGCTGACATGCATTGCATTTGCAGGCGGAACCCCCGGTTCCGGCGAGAGAATCGACGGTGTCCCTGAGGGATGCAAGATCATAGAAGGGGACATCATAGTTCCCATCGATTTTGAAGATCAGATGACACTCGGCTGTATGTACAACGAGTTGTGGGTCAATGGAGTGGTACCCTACGAGTTCGACGCAAATGTAAACTCGACGAATCGGACTAGGGCACTCCAGGCGATGTCAAATTGGGAGGAAGTCTCTGGAGTAGATTTCATTCCTCGAACTACACAGGCCGATTACATCCATATTCAGAGTTCAACCGGTAACAACTCATTTGTCGGTTGTATCGGGGGAGAGCAGGTTGTTAACATCTTCAACTGGACCTGGGAATTCATCATCACACATGAGCTCGGACATGCGCTCGGACTCTGGCACGAACAGAGTCGCGAAGATCGCGATGATTTCGTGCAGATCAACTGGGGAAACATCGAAGCGGGTCGAGAATCCAATTTCTACATTCACTCGCCCGACTCGACATGGGTAGGCTTCATGTTCGGCCCGTACGACTTCATGTCGGTGATGCACTATAATGATGACGCATTCAGTAAGAACGGCCTCCCAACAATTGATGTATTGCCTCCGTACGAGTATTTTCAGGACGTCATTGGACAGCGTGAAATGCTGAGTTTCGTTGACCAGTTGACTATGTCGAATTTGTACGGCGAAGCGAGTTGCTTCAATGGCCACAAGTGGGATCCGAACAATGATGGCTTGGTGCTGTCTGTTGCAGACCTGGTCTATATGATATCTTACCTTACCAGCAACAACCCCCAGCCTGTCCCCTCCTCTGTTACAGCCAGTTGGGAGTATGACGGCTGGGCGAATCCCTTCTTCTCCTGCCAACCGACCTATGGCGATGCTTTACAATTCAGCCTCTATTTCCTATCGGGAATAGACCAACTCCTGACAGTTCCTCATCCGGTTGAGGTGCCGAGTCAATCCGGTCTTCAAGTCCTGTTTCCCAGTCCGATAACGGCGACAGGAAGTGGCTCCAGCACGGTTACGATTCGTCTGAGAAACAACACCTGGGACGATATGTATGTCTGGATGGTGACAATCCCGATTGAACTGCCCATCGTCGGGGGATCTCAGGGTTCCATCAGCTATACGTGGAGCAACGGACTGTCTGCTCCCGGAACGTCCACAACAGTTCGCAACATCTCGACTCAAGGGAGTGTTGAACAAAATTGTATTCTCCTCATTCGCGCTTTTGACGGATCAAACGCCGATCCGCTCCATCTGACACCGGGTCAGTCAGTCGATCTTATCGACTTGACAGCTAGCTGGAATCTCAACTGGGGGTCTGTCAGTGTTAACTATGATCAATACACTAGATCGCCCGCATGCGTCCCGGTTACGTCGACAAGCATGACGCCTGCCGGAATAACGTACAAGGATGGTTCGACTGTTCCTCCGATTATTGGCCAGTCGATCTGGGATGCTGTATACGAAGGTACTTACGTGGATGGCGACGCCGATGGCAACGGTGCTGTCGATATCGACGATGTCGTCTTCTCGATTGAATACATCTTCGCAGGCGGCCAGCCGCCAATTCCCTACGAGGCTGGTGACGCTGACTGCTCCGGCACAGTCGATATCGATGACGTAGTCTACCTCATCGAGTTCATATTCGCCGGTGGACCGGCACCGGGAGACTGCGGTGGTGGCAAGTCCGCACCACCCAAGACAGTGGTTGGCAGCGTCGGAGTGGTCATGAGTGATGGCCACGACGGCGGAAATTCGTTTACGCTGTCGCTGGATGCAGATCGAGAGGTGCAGGCTGCCCAGTTCGAGTTCGCGGCCTCCGGAGATGTTTCGAAACTGGAGGCAAGAAGTCTAATCGATGGTGTTGGCGTCTTCTTCAGCGAAACTGACGGTATGTTCAAGGTTGGGTTGATCGACATCTACGGTCAGAACATGATCCCCGCAGGTGGGATCGACATCATCAGTATCTCATACGAAGGTGATGGTAAGTTGGAACTTGTCAATTCGGCCGCTGTCGCCGAGGGCGGCGGCAGGCTCGAAACGCAACTCAACAGGCAGACCGAGGGCCGTATGATACCGGGTAGTTACGCACTCAATCAGAACTATCCCAACCCGTTCAATCCGACAACACAGATCAGCTTTAGCCTGCCGAAGGACTCGCGCGTCACGCTCGCAGTTTACAACATCATGGGCCAGAGTGTCGCTACACTCGTCGACGACATCATGCAGGCCGGAGAGCACAATGTCACATGGCATGGTACGACCGACGACGGCGAGCCGGTATCATCCGGTATCTATTTCTACACGATATCGGCGGACGACTTCACTGACGCCAGAAAGATGGTGCTCATGAAATAGATCATCTCCCCAGATTTCTCGCGACACAGGCGGTCGGGTTCTCTCGGCCGCCTGATTGTTTATGTGCTGCCTGCTGCCTCACAATCATCATCCCGCAAGTTGACGAGAGAAAGCACTGACACAGAAAGTGACACAGACAAATACACTGAAGGCGTGATCCCTGAGTAGTGATCGGATCATTCTATCAGTCAATGCCGGATTCTTCTGGAGCCGGGACAGCTGGAGACTGATTTCCATGAGATAAACTGTGTTTTGACTTTCAAGTCAGAATGTCCACTTTGTCTGAAAACGTACAGTCGCTGACTAGTCAAGGATAAAGTTCATCTGTCTTTGAAGAGATAATTCTCTTCACGAGTGGTTTTTGCGCGATTGACGTCGATGACGTTCTATACTTGATTCAATACATCTTTGCAGGAGGACCCGCACCGGGAGACTCGAACGGCGATGAATTTCCCGACTGCTGATTTGGACATATCAAAGTAATTGCAGAGATTTGAGTGAGGGATGCGCCAGCGACTCGGGCGAGTTCGGATCGTGTGTCGATCGGTTCTGCCGATATCTGCGAAAGTGTTCGGCCTGGCGCTGTCCCGCCATGAACCTTTTGATTCTCTTTCGCCTTCTCCCTGAAAACATCTTCCAGCTTGAGGGCAAGTTCGGCGCGTTGGTACGGCTGAAGGTTGCGGCGACCGAGTTGGTTGGGTTTCCAGTTGACAGACTGTAGCTCTGAGTGTATGTTGATGATAGCTAAAGGGGAGACCATGGATCCGTTCGATACAACCGTACAATGTGTTTTCAGAATCAGTCGGAGATTTTGCCGGGCAGTCCCTACGATTACGAGATCGGAATTGAGAAGCTCGAGGAGATTACGGGCTGGGAGTTTTTTTGTGGGGCGGGCAGCGGAGGAATAGCAGACAATGGCGAATGAAGAGCATGTGAAGATCTTGAAGCAGGGCGTTGAAGCTTGGAATAAGTGGAGGAAGGAGAATCCGACGCTGAAGCCAGACTTTGGTGCAGACAATTACGAATTGCATGGCGCAAATCTAAATGGAAGGAACCTACAGGGGATCAACTTATCTGACGCGAATTTGAAGTCAACAATACTGACTGCTGCGCATTTTGGCAAGAGGCTCACTTTTGTCGAGGGGCGCACGGAGTTCGAGGCGGCGAATCTAAGCAATTCCGACCTTTCCAGCGCATTTCTGTTGGAAGCGGAATTTCACTCTACAAATCTCCGGAATGCTCGACTCATCAAATCACACTGTTATCTCACAGATTTCTCAGGAGCCGACTTGTTCGGCGCTGTACTAATACAGGCCGGTTTAACTGGGACGATTTTCTCTGCGACTGATCTAACTGGAGCAGATTTCACAGGAGCCTACCTCTATCAAGCACGATTCCTGTCAGTAAACCTAACCGATGCATTTGGACTTGATATGTGCAAGCACATGTCAGCGAGCTCTGTAGACTATCAGACACTGATCAAGTCCAAGGGGCTTCCCGATGTGTTCCTCCGCGGCTGCGGCCTTCCGGACAGCCTGATCGACTGGTACAAACTCCTGCACACCAAGGCCAGCGAGTACTACTCCTGCTTCATCAGCTACAGTCACGATGACAAGGAGTTCGCTACTCATCTCTTTGATGCCCTGCAGAACGAAGGCATTCGATGTTGGCTAGACAGGCACCAGATACTGCCGGGCGACGACATTCGAGATCAGATAGATAGGGGCATCAGCAGGTGGGACAAGGTGATTCTTTGCTGCTCCAAATCGTCACTGGAAAGTTACTGGGTCAACACGGAGATCGACAAAGCGCTAAGGAAAGAAGAGCAACTATGGAAGGAGCGAAACCAGAAGACACTCGCCATGATTCCCCTGAACCTGGATGGTTATCTTTTTGACTGGCAGAACAGCCGGGCATCATTATTGACTGACAGACATGCTGAAAATCTTGTTGGCTGGAAGAAAGACAGGTCGAAACTACAGAACTCAATTGCTAGAATCAAGAAGGCACTGCGGGCAGATGGAGAAGATCGAGAACGACCGCCGAATTCTCTGCTGTAGGCGGCCTTCAACGGGCCGGTGGAGGAGCTGAGGGCGTGAGAGAGGCGAAAGGCTGGAAGAATCATGACTGACCGGACAAGGATCTGGAGTCTCAGATTACTGTCAATCCTGCTGGTGGTCATCCTGGTGCGTTTGCTAAAAACGTATCCGCCTCCTCCACCAGAGATGGAGATCGTGATCCTGATTGTAATCTTGCTTATCCCACTCATTTGGTTGCATTCAGAGTTGAAGTACTGGAGAGCAAACAAGGAGACACCTCACATCAAACCAAAAGTGCCTTCCTCCCTGCCCTCCCTGCCGATATTCAGAGATACATCCTTTGATTTACCCTCTTTGCCTTTGCCGAAGTTTGAGGACATTCCAGTCACATTACCAATACAACGGGATCCGTATTCTTATCGAAGAGCGGCGATGCGCCATGTAAACCTCGGAGACAGCAACGCGGCGAGGTTGGCTGTGCGGTGGAGTACGGCCTCTTATTTTATATACGTATTCATATTGTGGATTCTCCGATCAAGTATCGGTCCAGACCATGCGATGTTAATCGCGCTCGAAATCTTGGGATACGGTGTGATTATCACTCTCGCGATTTGGTATCTGATGGTAGCCAGAGTGAAAGACAGGATGGCGATACCGACCCTATCGGCTGGGGTTGCATTCCTGGGCTGCCTTACGTACGCTCTGCTTTCCTCTGACAATGGGCACTTTTGGCACTTCTTCTCAGCGGGATTGCTTCTTGCAGGACTGCTCCTCGTCAAAGGACTGGCTGGACCGCTTGCTTCAGGCATTATTCTCAGTCTCGCGACTTATGGACTGCTCCATGGGACAGGCTCCCACATTCCCTTAGTCCAGCAGCTCGTGATGTTTGTTTTTGGTGAAGTCCATTTAGCCATAGAATACATAGCTGTAATCATCATGGTCTTGGTATCAGCAGTTAGCACAGCTGTGTCGCTCAACGATCTTTTTGACTTTTTCTGATATGCGCGAGGCGAGCCGGAGATTGCTGATGGACTCAATTCGTGCTCTTTCCCTTGGTTATGTATGCCCTTTAGCAGACAATTCAAGAGGCAAGGATTGTGCAGTAAGGTGATCCACACAGGCATTTCACCACTGCGTGACCGGTGCTCAAGCCGCGCAGACAATTATGCCGCTATTCAGGCCAATGTCCGTAAACTGTGGATTCCAGAAGTAGTATCCTGCCTGCCTCGCCTTTCTTGCAACAATTGACAAGTTTGTCCGTCTTATACTTCTGAGTGCTTGGCTATCGTTACCGCCCAAGGTCTAACCAGACATGATTAGGAGGATTTCGAGATGAACCTACGTGTACTGTGTCTTATAGTGTCCCTGATCGCTCTCGTGTTCGCAAACACAGCGTTGGCGGGGCAGGAGTATTCCCTGGCGAGAATCGATCTGCGGGCGGCTACTGACATGTCAGTCGTCTGATCTCTCATGGCAGAGCGTGCAGAATCTGTCCGGTCTGTCGGGATCGCAATTGAAATCGCAGTCCTCGACAGCGTCATAGTCCGGCAATACCGTGGTGATTGAATGCACGACTGTGCTTTTGCCGGTGCCCTTTGGTCCAGATATCAGAAGGCCGCCGATGCCGGGATTGACGATATTGGCGAGATATGCCGTCTTGAGTTTCTCTTGTCCGACAATAGCCGAGAATAGAAACGGTCTCTTCCGGAATCCCACAGTGATGCCTTTCGCATTGTAGATATTAATCAACAAAACGTGCCAGGCGGGACTATGTCAAGTTTATATGTCTTCCGGCAAGGGGGTGTGATAATGGGTGCAATATGCAAAGGGCGATGCTATATGCATCGCCCTCAATCGGAATGCGGTTGGGGACAGATCCTTCGAAACTCAGGAGTCCTGAGACCATCTACCCCCACAGGATTTCTGTCAGATTCTTGTCAAACCTACCAGGTATACGCGTATGCCGGCGTCGTCGTTAGGCGAAGACCAACTGTGTCGGTACCCTCTACTACTGCCTGCACCTGGTAGATAATGAATCTTTCGCCGCCGTTGAGCCACCCGCCCGAGACATTCGTTCTCGGATTGTACATGATCCAGTTGCCGGTCGGTCTCCATGACCAGTTTCCATCCGGAGTGTTTGCAGTGGTCACCGGATCGTTCGGTCCTTTGTAATTGCTCGGTACGTTTGAAAGATCATCAAATGGATTGTGAGTTGCAATCGGCGAGCCGTTGACGAATTGCTTGGCAGTGTAAATCGACAATGAAGACTCGAGATTTGCGACCATTGTGGCCACCGTCGCTTTCTCGGCTTCTTCGGTCACGCTGAACAGTTTCGGAATCGCAATCGCCGCCAAGATGCCAAGCACTACGATAATTACGACCAGTTCGATAAGAGTGAAACCTTGCCTACCTTTGAGATTTCTCGCGAGCATAATTCCTCCGTTATTAGAAAATACAGATTATTGATAGCGTCTTTCTCAGCCGTCAGATTGGATGTCGATGTGCGAAAAGGTGTTGAGACTTATACTGACAGCATGATCGGCTCTCTATAATGTGTATTTCGGAGGATTGATAGAAAATTGAAGTGGTTGCGATCAGAATTTTGTGGTGTGATTTGGAAACGTGTGATTACCCCAAAAATTAACTCCGGGCCTGAAACAAGCCCGGAGCCCATGAAACGCACGAAAAGAAGGATCGCTCAGCGAATAACGCCTTGCATCCTTTTTAACCTGCAACTACTAAATTTGTTCCAAAGTTATCTGGTTTCCCGCTATTTTTCTGCCTTTTTTGTGGCTCATAATCCGCGCGAAAACTCGACTCTCTTCAACAGAAAATCCCATTCGCGATCCACATTGTCCTGGATTGTCGCTATCTGACGCTTTTTCAAGTGCTTAAACCGTCCCTGAAGGTGGATGTATTCCTCCACAGACACCTGTTTCTTCGGCTCATAGTTCAGCACGTATTTCCGCCCATTGTGGACTTCGATCAGTGGAAAAACTCTCGCCTCGACTGCGAGACGGCACAATTCAATCGATTTGTCCGCTGGGGATTTCCAGCCGGGAGGACAGGGTGACAGAAAATGGATAAAACGGAACCCCTTGGTTTTCTTCGCCTTCTTCACCTTGTTTAGTAGATCGTCCGGATGCCCGACGGTCGCTGTCGCAAGGTAGGGTACGCGATGGGCGGCGAGAATATCTATGATATTTTTCTTCGGCTCAGTCTTCGGATTCTTCACGGGTGTGGTGGTGGTCCAGGAGCCAAGGGGTGTCGCGGAAGACCTCTGGATTCCAGTGTTCATATAGGCTTCATTGTCATAGCAGATGTATATGTAATTCTCGTTACGCTCCGCTGTCGAGGAGAGTGCCTGAATGCCGATGTCGAACGTTCCGCCGTCGCCTGCCCATGCAAGTACGTTCACATCCTTTTCACCTTTGTGATCGAGTGCAGCCCGAACCCCAGCGGCAGTCGCTGCCGCGGTTTCGAATGCGGTGTGTAGAAGTGGAACATCAACCGATGAATGCGGCCACACACCGTCAACCACAGTCGCGCAACACGCCGGTATCACCATGACCGTGCGCTTGCCGAGTACCTTGAGGACAAGCCGCAGTCCGAGCGCTTCGCCGCAACCGGAACAGGCGAGATGTCCACACTCAACCAACTCACAGTCAGGTGCTGTGAATAATGATTGCGTATTCATACTTTCAACCCCTCCCAATATATTGCTGACTCGGGAGCCTGCTTTCCCTCGACCTGCGCAGTGATATTCCTGACAACGTCCGGAGTGATATCGCGGCCACCCAGTCCGACTACGAAGCCGAATATCTGGTTGTGAAGGCTGGCATCGTACAAAGCGGCCTTGACCTCCTGACAGAAGATGCCCGTTGATCCGATACTGACATTTCTGTCAAGCACAGCTATTTTCGGCACATTTCTGAGTGCGCTGATCAGAGCTTCGGCAGGAAATGGACGGAACGATCTAATCTTGACCATGCCAACTTTTTTGCCTTCGGCACGCATCTCTTTGACTGTGGCCCGCGTCGTAGATGCCGCTGTCGCGTAAGCCACGAGCGCGATCTCCGCATCATCCATCATGTAGGAATCAATGATACCGTAGCGCCTTCCGAATTTCTCGCCGTACTCCGCGCCGACCTCCTCGATCAACTTCAAAGCACGCTGAGCGGCGTCATGAGCCATGTGACGGAATTCATAGAAATGGTCCGGAGTCGTTAGATTGCCGATCGATCTCGGATCGTTGACATCAAGCTTGTGCTCTGCTTCGTACGGAGGCAGGAAAGAGTCAACATCTGATTGCTCGGGAATGTCCACTTCTTCGACCGTGTGCGAAAGGAAGAACCCATCGAGATTCACGATAATCGGCAGATGAACGGTTTCGGCTATTTTAAATGCCTGGATAACCGTATCGATGATTTCCTGATTCGATTCGACATATAGCTGCATCCAGCCGGTATCGCGCTGCGACAGGCTGTCCGAATGATCGACCCATATCGACCAGGGAGCACCCATTGCACGATTGACGTTTGCCATGACTATCGGAAGACGGTCACCGGCTGCCCAGTGGAGCATCTCGTGCATCAGCGCAAGACCATGCGATGACGTAGCTGTGAAACATCGCGCGCCGACAGCCGAGGCTCCTATCAACGACGCCATTGCCGAATGCTCAGACTCAACCTTGATAAACTTGGCATCAAGCGAACCGTCAGCGCAAAATTCGGACAGCTTTTCGACGACAGAAGTCTGCGGTGTGATAGGATACGCCGTGATGACCTGGGCGCGTGCAAGTCTGACCGCATGGCTCACCGAGTGACTTCCGGATATTACTTTGTACATACTAACCTCACTGAGCTATTTGACTTCCTTGCCATCGGCTTGCTTGACTTCCAGATGTATCGCGCTGCGAGGGCATTCGTTGACGCAGATTCCGCAGCCTTTGCAGTAGTCATAATTGACAGTGTATTTGCCGTTGGAGCGCGAAATTGCAATATCGGGGCAGTATATCCAGCAGTTGTCGCAGCTATTGCAGACTCCGCAGGAGAAACAGCGATTAGCTTCGGCTTCAGCATCACGCTCTCCAAGCCCGATATTCACTTCACGAAAAGACTTCGGTCGAACCGTGTCTGAAATCTTTTTCTTATTGACCGAACGCGATGTGTCGAAGTAATCGAGACGGAGATCGTTCAAATGCGTCACGGCCAGATCGATCTCCTGGATTGCGACATCTCTGCCGGCGAGGTGCTGGCTGATTGCGGTCGCGGCGCGATGTCCCGCACCGACGGCGTCGGTTACCGCGCGCTTGTCGATTCCTGCGTCGCCCCCTGCAAAGACATCATCCATCGATGTCCGCTGGGCTTCGTCGGTCTCAATTCCCCACCGCTCATGGCGGAGATCCTCCGGCAGGAATGCGATGTTCGGGTCTTCACCAATCGCGGTAAGAATCATGCTGTACGGAGTAGTAATCTCCGATCCCTTCACCGGAACCGGACGCCGTCTTCCCGAAGAATCCTTTCCGCCGAGTTTCATTTTCTGAGTGGTCAGCGACAGCATCCTTCCGCGTTTGCGAATTTCCAACGGCGCTGTGAGGAACTGAATCTCGATGCCCTCATGCTCTGCCTCATGGATCTCCTCGCGAATTGCCGGCATTTCCTCGTATGATCTCCGGTATAGTATCAGCGGCTTGCCGCCAAGTCGCAGCACGCACCGTGCAACATCGATGGCGGTGTTACCACCTCCGATGACAGCGACCTTTCCTCGCAGTTTTGGCCTCTTACCAAAGTTGACATCACGGAGGAATGTCAGCCCCGGCAGGATGCCGGATATGTCCTCACCGGGAATGCCCATTCGCTTGCTCTTATGCGCTCCGACCGCGATGAATGTCGCAGCAAATTTGTTGAGTTCGGAGAAAGGAAGGTCGATTCCTATTTCTGTCCTGGGTACAAACTTTATTCCGAGGTCGAGGATGGACTTGATTTCAGCGTCGAGAATCTTTCGAGGCAGTCGGTATTCGGGAATACCGATTCTGAGCATTCCGCCTGCCTTGGGCATGGAATCGAATATCGTAACCGGGTGTCCGGCACGAATAAGGTGATATGCACATGATAGTCCGGCTGGTCCTGCGCCTATTACCGCTACCTCACCTTTCGATGGGTCGGTCTTGAGGCGCTTGATCTTCGCGTTCTTGAGACCCCAGTCACCGATGAATCTCTCGATATAGTGTATGGACACCGCCTCGTCATACTCTTTCCTGTTGCAGTTATGCTCACAGGGATGATAGCAGACACGGCCGCAGACGGAGGGAAGGGGATTTGTCTCCCTGATCTTCTCCCACGCCTCGCGATACTTCTCTTTGAGGACAAGCTGGATATATCCCTGGATGTCTTCCCTGGCAGGGCAAGCATAATTGCATGGAGAGAGATTGTCTTTATGAATCGGATTGACATAGCTCCACGCTCCAGTCTTGTTCCAGTTCATGTGTCCTTCGGAGATGGCGAATGGCGGCATCTCCTTTTCACCTTTGTATGTGATTTTCTTAGACATATGCTACCTAAAACTTGACCAAGTTGAAGGCAGCCCTCGTGGCCGCCACATTATCCGCCTGATTGGTCGGAACGAATTCTTCGATTGTCTTCTCGATTGAGTCGAGACTGACCAAACCTGTTGCCTTTGAGAATGCACCCAGGATGGCGGTGTTGACTATAGGTGCGGATGGGCTCCCGAGACGATGTCGTACCGCAATCGTGATCGCGTCGACAGTCGCCACAGCAAACTTCTTCTTCAACTTGCTGTCATCGTAGTTTCTCCTGCTGTTGACAACTACAGAACCGCCTTCCTTCAAAGTGCGGGTAGTTGCCTGATCTGCGAGCAGGGTTTCATCGAGTACGATAACGTGATCGGGATGATAGATTTGACATCTGAGTTGTATCGGTTCGTCATCGAACCGGAGATAGGCTGCCACGGCTGCGCCTCGTCGTTCCGCTCCGAAGGAAGGAAATGCCTGCACGTGTTTGCCCTCTTTAAACAGGGCTGAAGCAAGGACCTCCGACGCTATCACGACTCCCTGGCCTCCGCGACCGTGGATGATGATTTCAACCATAAGGGGACTCCATTCAATTTCACAAGACTCAACAAACATAAATATATTTATGAGATGATCGAAGTCAAGTTTTATGTGAAATTTGTCACTATCAAAGTGGTTGACACTTCTGCGCAGCAAAATTATATTTAACAGATGAAACCTATAACAGTTTGAGAACTAAAATGATCTGTAAACACGTATATAAGCGAGGACTTATGAATTTCAAGAGATTTTCAACCTTCCACATATCGACACTGCCATCTATTCTTATTTGTGCTTTCCTGATAGCTGTTTTGGCCGTGTCGACTGGGTGTGGTGAGAAGAACGATGAGAAGGCTGGTGCCGCTGATCAATCCAAGGCATACAGCCGCGAGTATTTCGCAGATTGGCTGAAGTACAGGAGTCAGATTTTCGAGCTCAGGTATCCCCCGAGAGAAGATCTTCGAGAACGGGCCCCTGATATCGGCAACAAGTGCGATCAGATCATGGCTCTGCTGTCTCAAATGCTGAGGATGAGACCTCCTGAGACCGTCTACATGATGATATTCGACAACCAGGTCGAGGCTGAAGGACTGTTTGGGCGACAGGTGCCGTTTGTTTCCAATGACACGATCTTCTATGAGATTTTCGCACCTATCGGTGCGCCAATCACAGAGCTGATGATGAAGCGCGTTGCTCCGGAGGGCTCGCAGTATGCCTTTGTCAATGAGGGATTCCCGACGCTGCTCGACTTCTCCGGCGAGAACTATCATGAAAATGTGCTCCAGCACGTCGAGAATGGGACCGCGTTCGAAATCGACAGTCTGGTCAACAACGATTTCTACCTAAGGCAGCCGTATCAACAACGCAGAGAACAGGCGGCATCGTTCATCGGATTTCTGACAAAGAACTATGGCTCGGCGCCCCTCCTCGGATTGCTCAAGCGGGATATGTCGTTGCACGGTGCTATGATGATGTCTACCAAGAGAAGCCTTGAAATACTGGCGCATGAATGGAAATCGACGCTTGCATATCTTGCGCAGCCGGACTCGGCGCTGATCAAAGCACAGCAGAGGCAGGAAGATGATGGAGAATAGCTGGACGACGAGTATAACCAATATCGGACCGGGCAAGATCGAAGTCCGGGGTTATCCGATTGAGCAGTTGATGGAGAAGAAGACTTTTGCAGAGACCATCTTCCTGGTGCTCAAGGGCGAACTTCCGAATCCCGCCGAAGCGGAGATGTTCGAGGCGATTCTCGTGTCTTCTGTAGACCACGGCGTCTCGCCGCCATCGGTGCTCGGCGCGCGTAACAGTATTTCGGCAGGTAATCAGTTGAATGCCGCCGTCGCCGCGGGAGTACTTTCTATCGGCGATGTCCACGGCGGCGCAATCGAGCGTTCGGCAAAGATCATGCAGGAATGGGCCGGTAAAGAGGGAAGTCCTGCGGAACTCGCGGCGCAGCTTGTGGAGGATCTCTCCGCCAGAAAAGTCAGAATGCCCGGGTTCGGGCACCGATTACATACGACTGATCCGCGGACAATCAAGCTGTTCGAGAAGGCTGATCGACTCGATTTCAGCGGGCGGCACATTGACCTGTGCAAGGAGATCGAGAATGCACTGGAAGCTAAGACCGGCAAACGGTTGCCGATCAATGTCGACGGTGCTATTGCTGCGGTTGTGTCGGATATGGGATTCGACTACAGACTCGGAAAGGGTTTCTTCATAATGAGCAGAACCGCAGGCCTGATCGCGCACGCATTCGAAGAGTGGACAACCCAGCGCCCGATGCGCAAACTCGGCGATACGAATTCCGAATATACCGGACCGCAAAGACGAGACGTGTAATCCTGGCTGCGGTGCGGTCCTGAACATCTCTCAGTGGATTTGGTGCGTTAGTAATGCATGTCGATAGAAGAATCGTATTCGTACTGTTCGTTGGTGCGACGATCACTTTGCTCTCGTGCGCTCCATCCAAACAGATTGACATTGACGTATCCAAGTACGTGGATGTTTTTCCAACTGATCTGACCGTAGATGTCAATCACAACTACGCTTTCCTGACATGGAAAACAAACCGCGGCAACGTGCCGATCAGGGGATACAATATCTACATCGCATCAGGAAATCCAGTCGGTGACGACAGTGCGATGATAGCAGCCGGAGCGGTGCCCTTCAATCCAGACACGTATCCCGGCGATACCGATGCGGAAATCGAGTTCGAAACATTTGACGCTAATGACCTCGAAGATGGCGTCAAGTATTTCGCCGCTGTCACGATAGTCTTCCCGGGCGACAAGGAGAGCAAGCCATCGAATGCCATCAAGTTTGTGTGTCATCCGCATGGAGAGATCACCCTGAACAGAAGCTACAGCGGAGAACGGGATGGCTACTCGTTCGCGAGGCAGGAATATGTGGCGACCGATGCTCTCGACAATCAGGTTTATTTCACGCAGATTCAGGGTGAGGACTATCTGGTGTCACCATCCCGAATCGATGCGATTCTGCCTTCGGTCGAGTTTCTCTCATCGAGTATTACGTCTCTGAAAGACCGTATAAGAGAACCTCAAGGTCCGGGAGCCGATAAGATCAGAGCGAAAAAGGGAGGAAGTTGTCTGCTGAAGACTTCCTCGGGACAATATGCCAAGATTATTGTGAAAGGCTTCTCCGGGACCGGCGATGATCGCAGGATCACTCTCGACTACAGCTTCATGCCGGTGCCGGGCAGAATAGATTTCTAAATCGAATGAGTATTCAGTATTCCGATCTTGTAACGGCTTCTCTCAAGCGCAGTGTCGAACTTGGCGTGAGGATGGAAGTCTACACACTGACATGCACGGTCTATCATCACATGACAGCGAAAGAGAAGCGGTCGTTTACCTTGACTCGCCTCACTGGCCGCGACAGTGTCAAGAACAGGCCGCAGTGGGATAAATTCACGGAGCTTGTGGGAGACGGATCACTGGTAATGTTCTCCTTTTGGGAGCTCGAAGAGTTCTGGCCGACCGACATACTGGAAACTTATCACACAAACAACCGAAGGCGTCTCCTCGAAATATCGGAAATTGTGCGGCTCTTCATTCCGGGAAAGACATTTCGCAACCTGACCGAGCTGCTGGAGTTCCTGAGTATCTATGTCCCTGCCGGCGATTCCTTCACGGACGATCCCGCTGCGATAGTGCTGCGCGATCTGTCGACATTCGTCGCCTCTCTCGAACTGAAGTCGAAACAGGATGTGGCGATGCTACTGTCGATGGAGATGCCCGCGGTGACTGAATGGCTCGGCAAGCTGAGCCGGGTTGCGGTGCGGCGTACGGATGAGATCTACCGTCTGCCGGACAATATCAGAACCGGTGATCGAGATGCTGGAGGCCAATCCATAGATTTCTCTGACAAGTCTGTCGTATCGATTTTCTCGCAAGAGGGGCGTGCCGCCGAGATCATCCCCGGTTATGAGCGCCGTCCCGAACAGGTGAAGTTCGCGCGGCAGTTCCTTCGCGCGCTCAGCAGTGATGAATGTTTTCTTGCAGAAGCGGGCACGGGCACCGGGAAGTCGCTGGCGTACCTCATCCCATCACTTCTCTACAGTCTGCAACATTTGGCCGGAGTTGTGGTCTCCACACACACACGCAATCTTCAGAACCAGCTCTACTACAAAGACCTCGTGCAGGCAGAGAAACTGACCAATACGAGCTTCTCATCACTGCTTCTCAAGGGTCGCTCGAACTACCTTTGCCTTCTCAAGATGCATATTGCGCGGGCGAATGCATCGCGCCTCTTCGACTCAAGGCAACTCCTGGAGATGGCGTCTGTTCTGATCTGGAAGGACCTTTCGCAGTCCGGCGATCTTTCCGAGCTTGGGGGCTTGTCGCGCGAGGTTAAGAGAGGGGTCGATTGTGATGCTGGATTCTGTCCCGGGCCAATGTGTGCTCACTATCGCGACTGCTTCTTTTTCAGAGCGCGAAAGGCGGCAGCCAAATCTGACGTAATCGTCACTAACCATGCTCTCTTTTTCTCGGATCTGCTATCTGAATCGGAGATTCTCGGCAAACCGAGCGTGATCGTATTCGATGAAGCTCACCAGATAGAACGGGTTGCCACGGACAGCCTCACGGGAGAACTCTCCCGCTCGACACTATCGTCTATATTCGATCCGCTCGAATCGCGCGATCCGGCGATGCCGGACCGGCTACAGACTGTGACGGGCATGATCGTCCGCGCGACTGATGATGAAACTGCTGTCAAGACGGCTCAGAAAGCAGGCTCCGATTGCAGTGCTCTGATTGCTGAAGCTCATTCGGCAATCAACTCGCTATTCATAACAATTGATAAGTATGTAGCTGATTACAGGCTTATTCCATCCGGGTATTCGCGCAGAGACAGGCTGGTCGCACAGCACCCGCTTCTCGACAAGATCATTCCCATTCTCTCAGAGCTCCACGATGTCTTTCGGAATCTGGAGCAGACAATGACAAGATTGCTGCAGCAACTCGATCCATCGGAGCTCGAGACTGATGAGGTAGTCGAAGCGGAATCGATTCAGAATGTGATTGCGTCTGTTCGCGGGTTCTGCGCTCACATAGACAACCTGCGCGAGCGGGAGGATGATAAATGGGTGCGATGGCTGGAGGTAACGCCGTCGGGGTGGTGCTCGGTCAAGATTGCGCCTGTCGAAATCGGAGAGATGCTGAACAAACTGGTCTACGAAAAATATCAGAGACTCCTATTGACGTCGGCGACCATGACGGTAGAGCGCAGTTTTGAATATATCGAGGAACGTCTCGGCCTTGACAGGATACCGTCGGAAGCAAAGAGAACAGCCGTGTTTGGAAGCTCGTACGACTTTCGGTCACAGGTCAGGTTTGTGTGCAGTGCATATCTGCCCTCTCCACGGAGCGATTACTACCAGAAGAAGCTATCCGGCTTTCTCCGAACTCTATTCCGTAAGGTCGAGACGAATACATTGGTGCTGTTCACTTCCTATCAGACATTGCAGCAGACCGTGCGTGATCTGGCTGGCCAATTTCCAAAACTACTGGTTCAGGAAGGGGCCGATTCGGCTGATAAGGCTCTCCACGATTTCGTGCAGCTCAGACCGGCGATCCTGTTCGGTACCGAAAGTTTTTGGCAGGGAGTAGATCTTCCCGGCAAGCTACTTGAAGTGCTGGTGATCACGCGGCTACCATTTTCGGTGCCGGGCGATCCGATTGATTCTGCGCGGATGGAACTCGTTGAGAAAAAGGGAGCCAATTCGTTTGTGTCATACTCCCTTCCATCGGCGGTTTTGAGATTCAAACAGGGTTTCGGACGACTCATAAGATCCAGCACTGATCAGGGAGTGATTATTGTAACTGACAACCGCCTTGTGAAATCCTCGTTCGGACAGGTATTCCTTAACTCGGTCCCATCCGAGATCGAGATAGCGTCATCCTGGGAGGAGGTGGAAAACGCGGTCGATTTCCTGCAGGGCACCTGATGAAGCGCAAGGAACACGCGGTGATCTTAAGCATCCTGAGGAATTTAGCCGTGGAAGTTCCCTGTCAAACGCAGGATCTGCGCGGCAATCCTGCGCAAATCTGCGGCTGGCCTCATGGCTATATTGTAATATGTTGTTTTGTAATAACTTAACCTAAGTGAATTGGCGCTGGCTTCCGGCACGTTTTTTGGATAACGTTGATGGAGTAGAGCATCGCTCCGGGAATAGCAGGCCATGCGGCGTGTATAATCCCTAGGAGGTGAAAAATGATTGACCCTGGTCGTATAATCTCATACGTGGCGATTTCGATCATTCTGCTTTTCGGAATTGCCATAGTAAGCGGGCTTTTTCTGGAGTTCGACCTGAAGATGAGGATCGGGATCGGGATCGTGATCGCCCTGTATGTGATTATCAGGGTGAAGATAATGACTCACAAATCAAAGCCCAGATCGATGCTCAGGTATCGGGACACAGGCGAGGATTAGACAAACTGCGGAAGCATATATGGATTGTGAAAACGCTTGACTTGGCGGAACAGTTTGCATATACATATTATTCTGTGTAGTGTGACATCCGCTTGACGCAAGCGATCAGCAGAGGAAACCAAATGAGAGCCTTCAGGATAATATCTATTGTAACCGCGTTGTTGGTGTTTCTGCCTATTTCTGCTAAGTCGGCGGGAGTGCCGTCAGAGCTGACCCAGCTTTATGAGCAGGGCAAGCTCAATGAGGCTATCGAGAAAGCAACCGGTCAGATGGAGAAGAAGAAGAGGGACGCAGACCTTCCATACTTCATCGGCACTTGCTACGAGAAGATGCTCAAAAACGCCAAAGCCGAAGAGTTCTACAAGAAGGCACTTAAGATCAAAGATAAGCACCTTCCTTCACTCTACAACCTCGGCATGCTCGTCGTCAAGGACTCTACCAGACTCGAAGAGGCGAAAGGGTACTTCGAAACAGGGCTGAGTAAGGCCAAGAAGGACGAAGAGAAGGCGATGTTCGAGGACGGGCTCGGATATTATTACCTCTATTTGAAGGACTACAGCCAGGCGGACAAGAAATTCCGGACCGCTCAGTTTCTCGATCCTGGAAATTGCGAATACTCGATGCATCTTGGCGATGCAAACTACGAGAAAGGCGCATATGCACTGGCAATCACTTCCTATACAAAAGTGCTGACAGAGTGCGATTCGCTGAACGAAAAGCTCTACTTCCGGCTCGGCAAATCATATGTTGCACAACGAGAATATACCAAGGCTCTCGGTGATTTGGGCAATGCCATCAGGCTTGATTCAGGATATGTGGAAGCATACAATCTCGCCGGAAAGATATACATACTTGCTGCGATGTCTTCAAAAGATCAGCAGGCGGCAGTTCAGAAGTATACGAGTTCAATCTGGATGTTCCGGAAGTTTATCGGGCTGACCGATGAAGCTGGTGAGGCTGAGTATTATATTGCCAAAGCATTCCAGGCGCTCGGCTATGCCGACAGCGCAGTGCAGCATTTCGAATCGGCTATGACGGCAGGATATGTACGTGGCGACCTCGCTCTGGATGTCGGAAAGATGTATGCCAAGGCGGGACAGTTTGACAAGGCTGTCGAGAGACTGCTTGAGTATGAAAAGAACCTGCTCGCTGAGGATCCTGGTTACGAGTGGACCAAGGATGACGCCGCTATGTTTTATGAAAGGGCGA
>Ga0180009_10002824_pt1 | contig 20199 bp, 21 predicted proteins | sample OS_PC_MetaG_FD_123537 | JGI IMG/M metagenome (GOLD analysis project Ga0180009, IMG submission 123537) | Groundwater microbial communities from the Aspo Hard Rock Laboratory (HRL) deep subsurface site, Sweden - OS_PC_MetaG | ecosystem: Environmental > Aquatic > Deep subsurface > Groundwater...
ACAACTTCTCTAGAAAAACCTATTCCTTTAACAAAATTAGCAAGAACACAACCTAATACAGAATATAATCCAGAAACATTTCCTGGGTTAGTTTTAAGGGTAAAAGAACCAAAATCAGCTGTTTTAGTCTTTTCATCTGGAAATTTAGTGTGCACAGGTACAAAATCAGTTTCACAAGTAAGACAAGTTATCCAAGCTGTTATAAAACAATTAAAGAAAATAAATGTTAATATAACTACAAAACCAAAGATAACTGTTCAAAATATTGTTGCCTCTGGCACTATTGATTTAAAGCTTAATCTTAATTTCTTAGCTTTAGAAATGGATAACACAGAATATGAACCAGAGCAATTTCCAGGATTAGTATACAAATTAACAGAGCATAATGCTACTTTTTTGCTGTTTAGTAATGGAAAATTAGTATGTACAGGTACAAAAAACAAACAACAACTTGAAGACAGTATGATAAAACTTCTAAAAAATGTCAAGGCTGCTTTGAAAGAGTATAAGAAATGACTTTAATAAAAAAAAATCATAAATTCGAAGAAAATTATCTTTCAGGACCTATCCCTATACTTGGACTTTTAGCAAATTTTGGATTAGCAAGTATATCTTATTTAATAATATTAGAAATCAACAGATGGGCAGAAATGTCTACTCTTTGGAACTTAAATATATTTTCGATAATATACTTAACCTTTTACCTCATCTCCCTTAAATATATTGTAAAAAAAGATAACAAACTTAGATTTGGGTTTATACTTTCATTTATCTTAATAGGACTATCTGTCTTAATTAGATATATCAAATTATTTATTTAATTTATATTTCACTCCTAAAAAATAATCACTTGATTTTAAAACTACTTAATAATATATATAAATCTATAAAAAGTCCAGCCATATTTTCTAATTATGGAAGAAGGATTAGAGATGCCTAAAGATACTAAAAAGGATGAAAGATCAAAAAAAGAGGAATCTCTAATAGAAGCAAAGAACTTTTTTGAATTTCATAAAAAAGAATTAGGAGAATCAATTAGAAAAGGTCAAAATGTTGTACATTTAAATTTCATAAAATTAACAGAATTTTCTAATAAATTATCAGATGAAATACTTTCAGACCCAGAAGAATCTTTAAGTTTATTTGAATTAGCCCTTGAAGAATTAGGTTTAATTGAAAATGCAAGAATAAGATTAGTTAATCTCCCAAAAAGCCAAGAAATAAAGGTAAGAAATATCAGATCAAAACATTTGAATGAGATTGTAGTTGTAGAAGGTATTATTAGACAATCCTCTGATGTTAGACCTCAAGTTGTAAACGCTAAATTTGAATGTCCAAGCTGTGGAACAATAATTTCTGTTTTACAAATAGAAAAGAAATTTAGAGAACCTACAAGGTGTTCTTGTGGAAGAAGAGGAGGATTTAGATTATTAAGTAAAGAAATGGTTGATACTCAAAGATTAGTAATAGAAGAATCTCCAGAATCCTTATCTGGAGGAGAACAACCAAAGAGAATAAATGTTTTTCTAAAAGAAGATTTAGTAGAGCCAAAAATGGAAGAAAAAACAACTCCTGGAAGCAGAGTAAAAATTATTGGGGTACTAAAAGAGGTTCCAGTTCCTTTGGCATCAGGGGGCTTATCAACCAGATTTGAATTAGCCGTAGAAGTCAACAATATAATTCCTTTAGAAGAGACTTTTGAAGAATTAGATATAAATGAAGAAGATGAAACACAAATACTAGAACTTGCTCAAGATCCTAAAATACTTGAGAAATTAACCATGAGTATTGCCCCCAGTGTTTGGGGTTATGAAGAGATAAAAAAATCCCTGGTTTTACAATTATTTGGAGGAGTAAAGAAAATCCATATGGATGGTCAGACAAGCAGAGGAGACATACACGTACTATTAGTTGGTGATCCTGGTGTAGCAAAATCAGTGATTTTAACTTTTATGGCGAGGATTTCCCCAAAAGGAAGATATGTAGTTGGAAAATCTACATCAGGTGCAGGACTTACAGCAACAGTAGTGAGAGATGAGTATTTGAGAGGCTGGAGTTTAGAAGCTGGTGCAATGGTTTTAGCAAACAAAGGATTGGTATGTCTGCATCCTGATACAAAAATAATAACAAATAACAATGTAAAGAGCATCTCTTCATTATTTGAAGAAAGCAAATTAAAAGAAATTAAATTAGAGAAAACTAAGGCACAAATAAATGATAAAGTAACTCCTATAATAACATACAATGGAAATTACAGCTTTTCTAAAGCAAATTCATCTATTATAAGCAGAAAAGAATATGCAGGAGAATTGCTAAAAATTAAGCTTGAATCTGGGTTTTCAATTAAATTAACTCCTAACCATCAAATCATAAACGGAGATACACTTTCATGGAAAGAAGCGAAAGATTTCAAAAAAGGAGAATTTATTCTTGCTCCGCTAAAACTTCCTTCTCACAATGAAAAAGTGAATATCTTAGATATCCTTCCAGATAGCTGGATTGTATGCTTAGATAAAGAAGAAAAAAAAGAACTTAAAGAAATTATTCTTCAAAAATACAAAAATTTAACTTCTTTTAATAAAAAATATTCTATAGATAAAAATATCCTCTCAGGAGGAAAACAATTTAAAATAAAATTATTCAAAGAGATAATAAATGATTTTGGAGTATATAATGAATGGAAAGAGAAGAATCTTAAATACGGAAGGTCAAAAGCAGGAGAAAGATTAAAAATATCAAATATCACTCCTGAATTATCTTATCTTCTTGGATTTTCATTGGGAGATGGAAATATAAAAATAAACAAAAAACACTCTCTTCTCCAGATAACACAATCCACAAAAAATAATAGTCAGATAGAAAAACTAAAAGAATATTTTAATAAAATATCTTACAGTAATTTAAAGGAATATAAGAGAAACTCTCAATCTATAATAAGAAATAAAATAGTGAACTCAGAACACAAAGTTCTTTATTCTTGTTCAAATTTAATATGCCAGATACTAAATCATTTTATAGGAAATAAATTAAACAATATTTTGGAATTGTCTAATGAAAATATAAAAGCATTCACTGCAGGATGTTTAGACTCAGATGGATGCATATCAACTAAAAGATATTTCAAAAAAGGAAGGGAATATGAAATAACTCATTCTGAATTTTTATTGAGTAATGATATCGAGTTAAACAAAAATTTCATCCTTGCTTTGAGAAGACTTGATTGTTATTCAAGATTAATAGAAAAAAAACCAATATGCATTATAAGAACCAGTGGAAATTTAGATGTACTTCATCTTCTTGATTCTGTCAAAGATTATTCTGTAAAATACAGAGAAATCCCAATAAGGAAAAACTTAATATCTTCCTCCAGCTCTAAAACTCCCGCTGAGATAACTTCTTTACTATGCAGAAAAATAACTGAAAAAATAAATACTTCTGAATTAAATTCTGCAGGAATCTCTTCTGTAATCTATGATTATATAAACAAAAAAAGACAACCATCAAAAGAACAGCTATTAAAAATAAGGAATAAAACAGCCCTTCCAGAAGAGCTTGCCAATGAAATAGAACTTATTGCAAAGAGAGATTATTTCTTAGATAAAATTGTTGATATAAAAAAGGAAAAATACAAAGGATATGTTTATGATTTATTTGTGCCAGATACTCATAATTTTATAGCAGAGGGAATTGTTGTTCATAATTGTATAGATGAGTTAGAAAAAATGGATCCTCAAGATAGAAGTGCCATGCATGAAGCAATGGAACAACAATGCATGTTGCCAGACTTTAAACTCATGTTATCAGATGGTAAAAATGTAAGAATAGGAAAGTTAGTAGACAACTTAATAGAAAAAAATAAAAAAAGAGTATACAAAGGAAAAAATTGCGAGATTCTTCCAGTAAAAGATATAGAACTTCTTTCAACAGATTTTAAGGACCACTTTCCACAAAAAGCCTCAAGAATAAGTAGACACCTTGCTCCAAAAGAATTTACAAAAATAATCTTAACAAACGGAAATGAAATAACAGTAACTCCTGAACACCCATGTTGGATTGTGGAAAACGGAGAAATAAAAACTATTCCAGCAGAAAAATTAAAAAAAGGGGGGTTTTTCCCAATACCTTCAAGATTAGATATAAAATCAAAACCATACAAAAAAGAAAATGACTATTTATGTAAAATACTTGGATATCATATAAGTGATGGATGTTATGAATTAAACAGAGGGAAAAAAACAGGAATTCAATTTTGGAATAATGATGAAATTTTAATAAAAGATTACAAAAACATAATTGAAAAATACTTCAAAGTAAAACCTTTAATCACCAAAAGAAATCATCAATTTGCAGTAAGAGTAATCTCAAAAAAAGTTGTGGAAGAATTTAATAAATTAGATAAAAATCTTCTTGAAAAAGGAGAAATAAAAAAAATACCTGAAAAAATTATGAATCTGCCAGAAAAGAATATTAGATATCTTTTAAGAGCATTGTATGATGGAGACGGGTCTGTTTCCTTTCAAAAAAGAAATGGCTGTAGAATCTCATTTGTCTCTCAGAACAGAGAATTAGTTGAACAAATATCTAATTTATTACTAAGATTTGAAATACAGTCATCAATTTTCAGAGACAATCATTCAAAAGTGTGGAGGTTAGACATTTCTGGACAAGAAAATCTAGGGAAATTCCTAATGAGAATAAGTTTTCTTTCAAAACATAAAAAACAAAAATTAAGAGAGTATTATGAAAAAACCAAAACATATAGAACAATAAGAGACATTATTCCTGGCTGTACAAACAAAATAAACAAAATTTTCAAAGAGTTAAAAATTTCTCAAAGAAAAACACTTGGACATTCAATAGATTTAGGAGTTGAAAAACACAGATTATTTTTACAAAAACTGGTTTTAATTGCTCAGGAAAAATTAAATGAAAACATTAAGCAAAATCCAGAATCAATTTCAAAATATGGAAAAATAATTGATGAATTAGAAGACATAAAAAAACTTGCATTTGGCTACGCAAGATGGATGAAAATAAAAAAAGTAGAAAAAATAAAAAACAAAGATATAAAATGGGTTTATGATGTAACAATAGAGCCTTATCACACATTTATATCCAATGGAATGATTTTACACAACACAGTAACAATCAGTAAGGCAAATGTGCAGGCATGTTATTCAAAAGATACAGAAGTTCTAACAGAAAAAGGATGGAAAAAATATAATGATGTAAAAAATCTAAAAATAGCCCAATACAATCCTTCGGAAAAAACCATAGAATTTCTTCCTCACAAAGGACTTTATGTTTACGATTATAAAAAAGATATGTATAACTTCAAAAATAAAAGAAATGATATTTTAGTTACTCCCAACCATACAATGCTAGTTAAAAGAGAAAAATCAAAGAAATTTGAGAAGATTAATGCAGAAAACATAAAATCGCACAGGATAAAAGTAGTTAATTCGGGAAAATTTAAAGGAAAAGAAAACAAAACATTTGTTCTTCCTGCAATAAAACATAAACAAAATAGGAAACATCTCAAATACACCCATCAGCACAAAGATAAAAGAATTCCAATGGATTTGTGGCTAGAATTTCTGGGTTATTATGTGACTGAGGGAGGAATAGAAACAGCGCCTACAATAGGAATAGTGCAAAAAAAAGGGAAGGAATGTGAAAAGATAAGAAAATGTATGAAAAAATTAACAGAAATTTTAGGATGTTCTTTATCTGAAATTGATTGTAAAAAATATATGAGATTCAAAATAACTCAAACACAACTTTATGAATTTTTAAAAGAATTAGGTTATAAATGCTATGACAAAACACTAAATCTGAGTTTTTCTGAATTTTCCAGAGAACAGTTAAAAATTCTCTATGATGCTATGATGCTAGGAGACGGTTCTTCCATAGAAAAAGATTTTTCATCCACTTCTGAAAAATTATTAGATGAAATGCAAATTATAGCCTGTCTAACAGGAAAGTCTGCCTGCAAAAGCATACAATATAAAGAAGGAACAAGAGGAAATAGAAAAACAATGCACAGGGTTTCCTTATGTGATAAAACAGAATTACAAATAATGAAAAAATCAATAAAAAAAGAAAAATATAATGGAAAAGTATTTTGTTTTTCAACAGATACTGGTTTTTTTATAACAAGGAGAAATGGGAAAATAGCAATACAAGGAAATACTTTAAGAGCAGAAACCTCTGTATTAGCAGCTGCAAATCCTAAATTTGGAAGATTTGATCCATATCAAGCAATTGCACAGCAGATAGATATTCCTCCAACTTTAATAAATAGATTTGATGTAATTTTTACTTTAAGGGACATCCCTGATAAAATAAAAGATGAGAAAATAGCTACCCATGTTTTATCAGAACATAAAAAACAAGGAGAAGATATGGTAATACCTAAAGAAATTTTCAGAAAATATGTTGCTTATGCTAAACAGAGAATATCTCCTGAATTAACAGATGAGGCAGTAGAAGAACTTAAAAAATTCTATGTTGAACTGAGAAATCGTCCTGTTTCTTCAGAAAGTGCTATAAGACCAATTCCAATTTCAGCAAGACAATTACAAGCTTTAATTCGTATGTCAGAAGCATCTGCAAAACTAAGATTGAGCAAAAAAGTAACAAAAAAGGATGCAAAACAAGCAATAGAATTAGTAAAATATTACCTTATGCAGGTGGGTTATGATTATGAATCTAAAACCTTTGATATAGACAAAATATATACTGGAATGACTGCTTCAAAAAGAAACAAAGTCTTAATAGTTAGAGAAACAATCACTGGGCTTAAAGAGAGATTGGGGGAATTAATCCCAATCGAGGAAATAGAAAAAGAATTAGAAGATAAATTAACAAAAGATGAAATAGAGTATGCAATAAATGAATTAATAAAAAATAGTGTAATTTATCAGCCAAGACAAGGTTATGTTCAAAAACTCTAGTAAAACTTATAAACGTCTTAGAGTTTTCTAACTCAGATGTTTCTCGCTGGGTGGTGGCAGGAACGAGGCAGATTAAAGGTAACTAAAAGATGGCAGATGAACAACAATTCAAACGAAATATAGCATTTAAATTAAGAATAGGGGACATCTTAATGGGAAAACCAGTTTTAGATGAAGAAAGATTCTCTTTCTTAGAACTAGGAGATAAAAAAATAGTCAGAGTAAATGTAATTGGGAATATTGTTGAAAAGTTTGATAGTGAAGGTGAAAAAAGATTTTCTGTTTTAACTCTTGATGATGGTTCTGGACAAATAAAACTCAGAGTTTTTGCAGATGATGTTGAAAAATTCAAAGATGTTGTCCAAGGACAAACAGTCTTGGTTATTGGTCTTTTAAGACATTTTAACAATGAAGTATATATTAATCCAGAAATTATGAAAGAACAAGATACAAAATATCTTCTAATAAGAAAATTAGAAAGAGAAAAAAACAAGATTCAAGAAGAACCAATTGCAAGAGATCAGATAATTGCTGTAAAAGACAAAATTCTTGGGGCAATAAAAAGTGCAGAAAATGAAGGCGGAATTGAAATAGATAGAATAATTATGAGCTTAAAAGATATTTCCCCTGTGATAATTAATCAAGAAATCCAGAAATTCCTAGAAGAAGGAATTGTCTTTGAACCTCGACCTGGGAAGGTTAGATATTTAGGATGATTATCTTTTAGAATAATCTGTCTCGAGGGTCACTTCTACATTAAATTTCTTTTCATATTCTTCTGCAAAAGCAATAGTTTTTTTAGTATATTTTGGAATTAAAGAATTTGGGATACGTAATATCATCTCATCTGATAAATAATTTATAGATAAAAAGGGACTAGATTTCTTGTTTTCACTTACAGAAATTGAAAAGGGAGTATTTGATATACAAACACCACCAAAAAATTTCTTTAATAAATTGTTTGTTCTCTTAACTTTTAACTTTGTTTCTTCTTCTTTTCGGGTTATATTTTCAATGTTTACCATAATCTTAATTATCAATTTGACTTTATAAAAATTTATATACTCTATTTTCGCAGTCTAAACATGACAAATTACGAAGAATTACTTGAAGAAGCGCATAAAAAGATAAAAAAGATAGATAACACTGAAAGTAGATTTGAGATTCCAAAAATAGAAGGTCATTTTGAAGGGAAAAAAACAATCTTAACAAACTTTTTACAAATTGCTTCACACATTAGAAGAAAACCAGAACATTTTCAAAAGTTTATTCTCAGAGAATTAGCAACTTCAGGGTATATTGAAGGAGATCGGCTTATTTTAAACAATAAAATCCCAAGTGCAAAAATAAATTCCAAAATAGAAGATTATGTTAAAGAGTTTGTATTATGTAAGGAATGTAAAAAACCAGACACAGAATTAATTAAAGAAGATAGATTAACTTTTATTCATTGTCTTGCTTGCGGAGCCAAACACTCTGTAAGGAGTAAAATATAAGTTTGGTTACGCCACGAAGTCGGGCAAAGCATTCTGTAAGGAGTGAAATATAGATTAAGAAGGTTTAAAAAATAAAAATTCCTTACAAAAAGAAGTAAATGGAGGCTAAAAAATGGTAGAAGGAAGATGTATGAAATGTAAAGCGCAAAAAGAGATACAAAATCCAGAAATTGTTCAAACTGCAAGAGGCGGATATATGGCTAAAGGAACCTGCAAATGTGGATGTAAAATGTGTGCTATGATATCTAAAGACAATGCAGAAAAAGCAATTAAAGAAGGCGCTAAAAAATCTTTTTAAAAGATTATTAAATTATTTTATTTTTATTTGACAGGTATGAAAGATGTTAGTTAAAATAATCAAATCTTATAGGGACATTGTTGCTATTTGTGATTCTGAATTACTTGGAAAAAAATTTGAACAAGGAAAATTTCAATTAGATGTAAAAGAAAATTTTTTCAAAGGAGATGAAACAGATGAAGAAAAGGTTATAGAAATAATGAAAGATATGGAAAAAGAAGACTCCACATTCAATATAATTGGTAAAAAATCCGTGAATGCGGCATTAAAAGCAGGAATTATTTCGGAAGAGGAAATAAAAAAAATACAAGGAATTCCTTTTGCATTGATTTTGTTATGAAATTATGCAGTCCCCTTAATATCATAACTAACAAAAATCCCTTTTGAAATTAGCATATTAGAAATTATTTTTAAGCAATGTTTTCTCGAATACCCATAAAGAACCACCTTCTCATAATCTTCAGACAGAAATATACTTTGATCTAAATTATTAACATATTCATACCATGGAATACATTTAACCTCCTTTTCAGAATTTTCTATTTCCTTTATCCTCTGAAGCACAGAATCATAATGTAAATTAATATTTTGAAGTTCAAGTAATTCTTTATGTATTATTAGATGCAAAGCTACCATGCAAATTAAGAATAAATAAGATATATATTCTTTGTTATATTAAATAAGTAGAGGAAGAGCAGGAATCAGTAAGGAACAACTTTATAAAACATCTTAGTTTTTATTCTCTTTTGTTGTAAAATTCACTTAATCTTGGATAATTAGTTCTCGCTATATTATCTACTTTTTCATAAAAGTTCTTAAACTCTAGAGAATCAATCACTCCATCTTCACCTGCAACTTGTTGATAAAGTTTTGATGGGAAAGCTTGTTTTCGTGCTTTGTATTTTTTCACAATACCTCGTCTCGCATGATTGTCTTCAAACTTGGCATTTAGGTTGTAATGAGAACTGTTTTTTTCTGTTTTATAAAAAAGAATTCCTTTCAATTTATTCTTAAATCTTTCTGTCGCATCAGGACTACTCACTCCCCAAATTGCAAAAACTCCTACTGCCAAAATTGACAAAATTCCAGCAAGTACGTCTTGATTAAAAAATCTCGATAACTTCTTCTCCAATTTGTTTTTGTCTTTGTTTTCCATTTTATTTTTTCTCCAATTTATTTGTGTTATAATTCCAAAGGAGTTAATTAAATCAATAGAAAAGCTTTTATATACCTTATTCGTATGAAATCATACGTATAAAATGAAAGAAGTATTAAAGCAAATTGGACTTACAGAGTATGAAACAAAAATCTATTTAACATTACTGCAAAATCCAGAAATATCTGCCTATGAATTAGCTGAAAAAGCAGGATTATATCGACAAGTAACTTATGATACACTCAAACGTCTTGAAGAAAAGGGATTTGTAAACTCTGTAATAGAGGGCAAAACAAAGGTTTTCAAAGCAACAGACCCAAATCTTTTGCTTGAAATTCTCAACGAAAAAACAGAAAATTACAAAAAAATCTTGCCAGAATTAAACAAACTAAAATCTATAACAAAAGACAAAATAGTTGTAGAAAATTATAAAGGAGAAAATGTAGTAAGAATTGCTTTAAGAGATATTATTAATGAATTAAAAAATAAAAAAGAGAAAATAGTTCTTTGTACAGCAGTTGATGAATATCTGCCTCAAGAAAAATATGGGTTAATTGTAGACCAATATGAAAGAGATATGCTCCACTACAAAATAAAAGAAAAAGTAATAATAAAAGAAGGCACAAAAGGGATATTTCAAAAAGGAACTTCAAAATACAAAAAAATACAAAAAAAATTCTTTAATGAAAACCCGATTCAAATTTACGGAGATGTTGTTCAAATCCTAACTCTTGGAAATCCAGACCATCTAATAATTATAAGAAATAAAAAAGTAGCAGATTCTTATAAAAAACAATTTGAATCAATGTGGAGTATTGCTAAATAAACCCCAATTTTTATAAACTCCTCTAAACTTTCTTTAAAATGGCATATTATAAACCACGAAAAAACAATCAAGAAGAACCAAAAATACAAAGAGCAAGACTTCCAAGAGGAAAAGAAATAATTGGAATTATCGAGCAAAGATTTGGCGGAAACAAAATGAATGTTAGTTGTCTTGATGGAAAAGATAGAAATTGTAGAGTCCCAGGAAGGTTAAAGAGAAAATTATGGCTAAGACCAAATGATGTTGTAATAATTGAACCCTGGGAATTAGATAATACAAGAGGAGATGTAATATTTAAATATAAACCAAATCAAATTGCCTGGCTTAGACAAAATAATTATTTAAAAACAGAAAAATCTGAATTTTAAGAAAAGATGAAAACCATTCTCTCAGAAAAACTCCCAAGAATTCTAAAAAATAAAAAAAGATTAGAAAGCAAATTAAACATAAAAATTTCAAACAGAGGAAAAGAAGTTCAAATAGATGGAAAGCCAGAAGAAGAATATATTGCTGAAAAAGTAATTGATGCTCTAAATTTTGGATTTCCTTTCTCAATTGCAATTTCTATAAAAGAAGAAGATTTAGAATTTGAAATCTTAAATATAAAAGACCATACAACACGAAAAGACTTAGAAAGAGTAAGAGCAAGAATTATTGGAAAAGGAGGAAAGACTCTAAAAACTCTCAACCAACTAACAAAGTGTAATTTTGAATTAAAAGATAATCAAATAGGAATAATTGGTTCTCCAGAACATATTGAAAATGCACAAGAATCAGTAATCTCAATTATCAAAGGCGCGAAACAATCAAATGTTTACAGTCATTTAGAAAAAAATCAATTAAAACCTGTTTTAGATTTAGGCTTGAAAGAATAATTACTATTTATTTTTTAACTTTTTTAGTTCAACATGAATTTCCCTATGACAATTTGCACAAAGTAAAATACACTTTTTTATTTCTTCACTTACTCTCTCCCAACTTCTACAATGCCCTTTCCTAGAAACATTAAAATCTTTTTTTAATGGATTTGTATGGTGAAATTCTAACGCTTCAGAATATTTGTTATATCCACATTTAACACATTTGCCTCCTGCAAAAGCAATAGCCTTAATACGAATTTTTTTCCTTCTTTCTGCAACCGCATCAATTAAATATTGTCTCCTATCTTTATAAGCTCTGTTCTCTACAAAATTTCCTCTTCTTTAACATTTTTTAAAAATAAAACGTCCTGGAGAGGACTCGAACCTCTGACCTAACGGTTTCTGCCAGATCTGCTCTACAGAACAACTTATAACAGCCGTTCGCTTTTGGCTCACTCAAGATATTTAATAGAGACTATTATTCCTAAGCAATCTACCAGCTGAGCTACCAGGACCTGATAATCATAAAAGCCATATTCTTTTAAAGTTTACTATAACTATTTATGACCCCTCTCAGAAGTAATTGCCTGAACCAATTTTATAGCAATCAAATCATGAGGAAAATTTTTCTTTAAAACATTCAGATTATAATTAACCCATCCTCTTCTTTTATCCTCGTCAAATATTAAATCTATAACTTCTTTAATTTTCTTGGGACTTAATTGAAATTTATTAAAAGCAATTAATTTGAATTCGCATTTTGAAATGTCTTTCTTAAAAACAGGATAAGTATAAACAATAGGAATTAATCCAGAAGCCAAAACCTCCAACAAATTATTTCCAAATCCTTCAACCTCACTAAAATAAGTAGTAATTGCTTTTAATTTTGAAAAAACTTTGGGATACTCCTCAAATGTCAATTTTGTTTTGTCGTAATAGTCCTCTGCAAAAATTAAAAAAAGATTCTCATGTTTGTATTTTTCCTGTAATTCCTTATTAAGCTGGATTAATTTTTCTTTATTTCCATCAGGGTTGTGTCCGGAAACTAAAAAATAAATTGCTTTATATCGTCCTTTTTTCCTGAGCTTTTCTAATAAAGTGTAGCAAAATTCAAGTGCAAAATCAATTCTTTTTCTTTCCAAAATTCTAGTATGCTGTAAACAAAACAAAACTTCTGAAAGTTTCAGCTCTTTGCTTTCCAATAAACTTTCAATCTTAAAATCCTTCATAAAATTATCCACACTTTCATTAAATTTATCTGTCTGCAAATCTCCAAACTTTTCTATAAAAACATCTGTAGTATTATAAATTATATCGTGGTTTGTCTCCATTCTTTTGTAGAAGCCAGGATCCCTGTTATCTAATTTTTTTAGATATTGTCTAGCTTTCTTGAATTGCAAACTATTAATAAACAAGATATATTCAACAAAAGAGCCTGGAACTCCTTGAAGTAGATAATTTTCAACATCTTTTGGAGGATCTAAAAATTCCTTTCTTTCTAAATGTGAATCATGCCACCATAAAACATATTTTGGAGTTTTATTCCCCTTCAAAAGCTCATCTCTGTAATACCTGCTTAAAGCAACAGAAGAAACAAAATTAACTGGATGAGAAGAATTGTGGGAAATCAAAACATTGATTTTATTTTTTCTAACAAAACGTTTTATTGCGTCTTTTGCTTCAGTTATAGTCTCTTCTATTTTTTCACTACTTCCCCCCCCATAACCCACTTGATAATTTTTAACCATTAAGCGATTTACTTCATTTTTAGTCCATAAAAGTTCATTTTCAGTTATCCTTTTTGATTTAATTTTAGATTTCCCAATCAAATAATATATATTTTTCAAAGGAACTTTCAAGTTTTTATTTAGAACTTCTTCAATCTGATTCATAACTATTGAAACTCCTTCTGGATCTCCAAATAATGAATGAATCATTCCATATCTTAACTTAGGAATTTCTTCTTTTTTAAATTGCCTTGCTTTTTCTTTATCTCTCCTAAGTAATTTCATCATGCAATCTTATGAATCCTTAAATATAAATATCTTTCTAACAAAAACCTTAAATTTATATATCTGGGTTTCTAAATTTAATTATGGAACTTGATAAAGCAATTAAGAATAGAATAAGCGTTAGAAAATTTAAAGAAAAAAAACCAGATTGGAGAGATATTTTAGATTGTATAGATAGTATGAGATATGTTCCAATGGCAGGAGATAATTTTACTTTAAAGTTCATTTTAGTTGATGATAAGGAAAAAATAGAAAAACTTGCTACAGCAGCTCAACAAGATTTTATATCTGAAACAAAATACGTACTAGTAGTTTGCTCAGATCCTTCTAGAACAGTTAATGCATATAAAGAAAGAGGAGAAATATACTGTAAACAACAAGCAGGTGCAGCTATTCAAACTTTCTTATTAAAAATAACAGAAGCAGGTTTGGCAACTTGCTGGATAGGCCATTTTATAGATGAGCAAGTTAAAAGAGTTTTAAAAATCCCTGAAAAAATAAATGTTGAAGCAATGTTTCCTATTGGTTATGAGTTTAGAAAACCAGTAACAAGAAAAATAAAAGCAGATTTAGACACTGCTCTTTATTTTAATATTTACAAAAATAAAAAGATGAAAGAGATTAGAAAACCAGAAGGAAGAAGAATCGGAGTATCAAAAGAAAAAAATAATTAAAACGCATAATCAAAAAGCCTTATTCAAAATCAGAAATCTCTAATTATTCTTAAGTTCTTCAATACTTGATGATAAACCAAATCCAAAAACAAATCAAGAAGAAAATTCTAAGAAAAAAGTTTGGTAAATTATAAGATATGACTCTGTTAACAACTATTTAATATACAAATTTCCTAAAAATTAATAAAAAACAAAAAAAACCCTTCCCTCCAACCAATCAAGGCAGGAGGGTGGGAATAAAAAAAATTATCTCCAGACATTAATACCTAAATCAGAGATTTCTTTTGACACAGGAAGTGATTGTTCTTCAATATTTCTTCCAAGCACATATGGAGACGAAACCCCAGTCATAATAGTTATTACTCGAACTTTTCCAGTAAATTCTTTGCTAATTCTAGCTCCAATAATAACCTGTGCTTCTGGATTCAAATTCTCAGAAACTGCTCTTCCTATTACATCGAACTCTTCTAATTTTAAGTCAGGACCACAAGTAACATGTATTAAAGCTCCGCTTGCACCTCGATAATCCACGTCAAGTAGAGGATGTGTAAGGGCTTGCTTTACTGCTTCCATAACACGATCTTGGGTGTCTGCTTCTCCAATACCAATAACTGAAACACCACCGCCTTTCATAACTGCAGAAACATCTGCATAATCCAAGTTAATCAAACTCGGAAGTGTAATTGTCTCAACAATTCCTTTAACCATAGTGCTCACAAGTTCGTTTGCAACTGCAAAAGCCTGTTCAATAGGTAATTGTCCTGCAATATCAACAAGCCTGTTATTGTCAAGAACAATACATGTATCTGTTACATCTCTAAGTTCTTGTAAACCAAATTCAGCTTTGTCGATTCTTGCTTTTTCTGATTCAAAAGGCATAGTAACTACTCCAATAATTACTGCTCCAGTCTCTTTAGCAAGTTGAGCTATTACAGGCGCTGCACCTGTTCCTGTTCCACCGCCTTCTCCTGCGATGATAAAAACCATATCTGCTCCACCTACCATCTTTTTGATATCAACTATTGCTTCTTTTGCAGCTTCTCTACCTCTCGAGGGTTTTCCACCACAACCTAATCCACGCGTCAATTCCTTACCAATCAAAACTTTTTCATCTGCTTTTGTAACACTCAAGTGCAAAGCATCTGTATTTGTTGCGTAGATTGAAGCACCATTAATACCTTTATTAAAGAGCCATGTTACTGCATTACAACCCATACCACCAACACCAACTACCTTAATATTTGCTTTTCCAGCTCTAAGTTCATCAAAGTTAATACTATGAGTATCTGTATTTGCTATTGCCTCTTTTGCAAAATCTAACACCATCTTTTTAACCTCCTTCTCATTCTATGTTAACTTTTCTACGAAAAGTTTATATAGTTGGTATAATTCCAACTATTGTTAACAAAAAAGAGGAGAAATCACCTCTATACATCCATTAATTATCCAACCCTCAATTTGAATAATTAATATTTGAAAGTCCTTGTTATATTTGGACTTTTGAATGATTAAAAATACCTCTCAGATTAGTAAAGCATTTTTAACATTATGAAAATATGAGTAAAGAATTCTTTAAATAAATTTCTATAGTTTAGAACAACAAAGAAATTTGTTTACATCGAGCTTCATGGCTTCTTGTGTGGCATAAATAAATTTTGGTGCTATAAAAGGAATATTATTTTACGCTTTTCTCTAAATTTTTTATCTTTTTCCAAGTATTTTTTAATCTCTCATTAGCCCTTTTAACAAGGATCTTCAAAAATCCGTCATCCACTAATATCTTCTCCCCACTTATAATTGGAAATTCTAATCTTTCTGTACTATTTAGCTCAACAATATATCTTTTATCTATTACAATAATACCTGATTTTTTCCAACCAGCCAATTTCGCTTTATTATACAACTTATTTGCATCTTCTAAACTCTTACAAGCAACATGAAGTGCACATGGATCTAATTTGAACTTAATTAATTTATTATTTGCCTTAGAAACCTCTTTCAAATCTTTTTTTAGTTGTTCAAAGCTAATCAAATCATGATATCTTTTAAGAAACAAATCTCTTGCTTTTTTATCTTGATCAGCAATTATAATAATCCTCCCAGAACATGAAGAAGTAGTATAATATTTTTCAGATTTATTAATTTTATCACACAAACCCACAATCTTCTCATCCCATTTTCCTATATGAGATTTATCTTTCTTAGAAAGAATGTCTCTTTTTCTCTGTAAAAATGTATCTTGAGGCATTTTAGCTCTTCTCAATAATTTGAGCATTTATTCCTTCTTCTTTGCAAAGTTCTACAAACTCTTCTGCATCTGCTTCACTCCCAATTATACTTGCATAATGCATTGGGACTGCCAAGGTTGGCTTTATTATCTTAGCAGCTTCAACAGCTTCATCAACACTCATTGTAAATCTACCCCCAACAGGAAGTAAAGCGACAAATTCCTTACTCGCTTGCTTATAACCTGTCAGCTTTTGCATTTCAGGAATAACATCTGTATCCCCTGCATGATAAACCAAAACACCACTCATTTTAATCAAATACCCAACCCATCCTTCATCTTTAGGATGAAAATGCTTATCAACATTATAAGCAGGTAAAACAGAAATCTTAATATTTCCAAAATCAACTTCTTGCCCTACTTCAACCACGTGCATCTCAATAGGCACATCAAACCTAGTAATTTTGCTCTGACAATCAGCAGGTAAAATTATTTGCGTGCCTTCTTGAACTACTTTTTCAATATCTGCAACACTACAATGATCATAATGACTATGGGTAATCAAAATAATATCTGCTTTTTCAGAATCTTCTTTAATATTGTAAGGGTCTATATAAATTGTCTTGCCCCCAGAAAAGGGTACACCTTTAGGTGCAGAATTCTTAATAAGAAATCCAGAATGCCCAAGCCACTTAATCTCTACATCTCCTATGTTCATTTTACAATCCCTTTCAATAATTCATTCACATAATTAAAGTCAGTATCATTTAATAATATAATATCAAAATTTTCTTTATATTGTTCAAAATTTTCATCTATTTTTTCATTTAAAAATCCAATCTTAATCAGATTATCATATTCAAAACCAGTTATCATCCCAACATCTCCAATACCATCTCCTAATAATAAAACACTTTTTCTATTTTTTATTAAGTCAAATACTTCATAATTTTTAATAGCTGTCTCACTTTTATTCATAGAATGTATAATTGGTTCTTTCACTCTAATTGCATTTCCATCTGAATCCCACTCATATGAATTAGAAACAATATGAATATTATCATATAACTTTCCTTGTTTTTGTAGATACATTGAAATAGAATCTCCTCCCAACCCTGCTGATGACATAATAACTAAAGGGACTTTATTTTTATATAAAAAATCAAGAAATTTAGGGGTTCCTTCTCTAAATTGTATATTTCCTTCATTAATCACCCTTTCTAAATGTTTTTTGTTTAATCCAGATTTTATTAATAAATCAAAATGTTGTGTCCACCATTCATACATAGCCTTTTTCTTCTCTTCAAAAGAAATTTTAGGATCAATCTCAATAGGATGATACTTATTAGCTAATGCTTTTGCTTTTTCAGAATATTCAGGACTTAAATAATCTTCATCTCTAAGAACAGAGATAATAGAAAGTATTTTCTTATCATTTACAAATGTTTTTGTTAAAGTTCTATCAAAATCAGCAAGAACATGAATTTTATCTTTTCCTCCTTGGAGAATAGCTTGTTTTTTCTTTTCTAAATCTTCAGAATTTGAGATAACAATATTGTTCATATAAAATCAAAGACCCCTCAATTTTTAAAGTTTTATCTAATATCTCTCTGAATTCTTTTAGATTCATCAAATATCAAATTAAAAAGTTTTCTAGTAAAATTATCTGAAAGCGAGGAGTTTTTAATCTTTGAAACAAGAATCTCTTTTTCTCTTTTCTTATCTTCTATTGGAAGATGATTCTTTGACTTATATTTTTTAATCCTTCTTGAAACCCCAAATCTCTCTTCTAAAAGAACAACTATTCGGTTATCAATTTTGTCTATTTTTCTACGAAATGTTTTGAGTTCGTTTTTCATTTTGCCTTTTTATAACCCTTATAGAATTCAATCTTCCTAATTCTTCCTTTTTCTTCATCTAAATCAATTAAAACATTTGCATCTTTTCCAAAACCAGCATTAATTACTGTTGTTTTGCGAATTTTTGTCTTTCCAAAATATTCGTGAATATGCCCTCCAACACAAAGAAGAGGTTGATATTTCTCACAGAATTTTCTTGCTACATATGATCCAAGATGTTTATTATATGCATATGATTTTTTATCTTTTACAACATCTAATTTTGTATTATATGGAACATTATGTGATATAAAAATTACTGGCAATTTTTTGTTTCTCCTTTTATAAACAAAAGAAAGCTTTTGAAAAATCTTATTTAAAGACTTCTTTAAGACTTCAAATTGCTTTTTAGATACATCTAATTTTTTACCTTTCTTTTTCAACAATTCTGTTCCAGAACTCAAACCATAACCTAAAAAATTAAATCCTAAAAATTCATTGTTTCTATGCATACAATTTTTATTATTTTTTATGTTTTTAGTTAATTTTGGATTTATTTTATCACCTAAATACCAATCATAAAATGCTTTTCTATAATGATAATCACTTTTTTCAATATCTTTAATTTTAGAAGGTCCATAACTTTGATCCCAATTTCCTGCAACCATAAAAATAGGTTTATTGAAAGAATCTAAATATCTTAAAATAGAATTTCCTTTTTTCAAAGATTCTTTTTCATACAAAGCATATTTTCTTTTTCCTAATTCTTTTATAAAAAAGTCATCTAAACTAAGATCCAAATCTTTATTTTTATTTAACAATTCAAAATACTTTTTATAATAAGGTCCAATCTTTGAATCATCACAAACATCTCCAACTTGAATTATACAATCGAAATCCTTAAAATGGATTTTTGGCATTCTTCCATGCAAATCCCCAATAACTAATATTTTCATATCATCCCAAACAAAATCAAATTTAAAAACCTAACCAATAAAATAAAAAAAGAAATAAAAAATTAAAAAATTTATTCTTCGTCCTCACTGCCTTTATCTTCATCATCACTGTCTTCGTCATCATCTTCAGGTTCTTCACATTCTTCTTCCATTTTTACCTCCTTTTGAGATAAATAAAACTACTGAAAAAATTCTTTTTAAAGATGAATTTACACTCAAGAATTAAGAAAAAAGGCAAGAAAGATTTAAATACCTCAAAATTATAATCTCCTAGCATGACATATGATAATGACTTGAACAACTATATGAAAGCTATTAAGTCTAATAAAATTAAAAAAATGGATTTAAAACTCCCTGTTTCTGAAAGAAAACAAGTTTTGATAAATCAAGGAAAAAGATGTGCAAGTTGTAAAAAAGCCATAGACCCTATATATGCAAAATATATTCGAGACCCTAAAACAAAAACTCTAAAATTACTTTGCTCAAATTGTGCTATTCCTAGTGTTAAAAGATGATTAATTAATATATTTTAAAATCTCTCTAAAATCTGCTTGTCCTTTTTGTTGGTTTACACTATAAGTAGATGTTCTTTGTAATTCTTCTGCTCCATTAAATGCAATACTTGTTCCAACTTCTTTTGCAAGAAACACATCATTTTTCCCATCTCCAACAAAAGCACATTCTTCTGGACTTAGTCCATGTTCCTTCATAATAAGTTTCATAAAATCAACTTTTCCTTCATAATCACAAGGCAAAAGATTCCAATGAAGTAATTTTCCGTTTTTATCCCAAAAATACTCACAAGCAGCAAAACTATGAGTTATCTTTAAATCTTTTTGAGCTTTATCAGCATTTGCTTTAAATCCTCCTGAAATCAAAGCTGTTTTAATGCCTCTTTTA
>Ga0180009_10002825_pt1 | contig 20199 bp, 14 predicted proteins | sample OS_PC_MetaG_FD_123537 | JGI IMG/M metagenome (GOLD analysis project Ga0180009, IMG submission 123537) | Groundwater microbial communities from the Aspo Hard Rock Laboratory (HRL) deep subsurface site, Sweden - OS_PC_MetaG | ecosystem: Environmental > Aquatic > Deep subsurface > Groundwater...
CGTTCCACAGGACGTCGCGGTCCATGTCCGCACACTGGACCAGGTATCGGCACCGGGGCGAAAGCTCCGTGTGGTGGGCCGTGTGCACCACCAGGGGGCCCAGGTGGGCGATCATTCCCTCCCGGTTCTTCACCGCCTCCTGGTACAGCATGGCCGTGGGCAGGTTGCGGTGAATGCGCCGCAGATACTTGCGACCGATCTCCTCCAGTCCCTTGACGCCGGTTTTGTCCTTCAGCATGAGACCTCCCGGAAACCCTGGATGCCAGGCGACCTGGCCGATAGCTCAAAAACATAAGAAAAACCGAAGATTGATGGATTCGTAAAAAGCCCAAATGTTCGTCATCCCCGCGAAAGCGGGGGGCCATAACCCTTTGAGAAAAATGGATTCCTGTTTTCACAGGAATGACGGAAATCCTATCTTTTCAGCTTGTTACGAGGCCGTCATTTTTGGGCAGCCTGTCAGACCACGCCCTGGCTGGCCAGGGCATACACCACCAGGCGCTGGAGCATCTTCTCCCTGGCGGAGGCGGGATGATCCAGGGCCAGCCGGACCAGGTACGGTTGGGCCCTTTCCGGCACGGTCCACATTTTCCGGGCCTCGGCCAGGCTGGGCACGGGAATGGCCGCCGCGGACGACATCTTCTCCTTCAGGGCCTTCAAGGCCTTGCCGATGACCAGTTCCTCGGCCGTGAAGTCCGTGCCAAAGGGAAAGGGCGGGAATAGGCCCAGCTTCTTGAACGGCGCGAGGTCGTTCTCCACCCGCTCGGGGTAGTTGTTCCGGAAGCGGTCCGGGATGATGTAGTCGGACCGGATCTTGCCCGCGGCCTTGGCCTGGGAAAGGAGTTCATCCTGGAAGCGGCTGTCCGCGACGTTCAACATCTCGGCGATGCACTCGGCGTCGGTTCTGCTCTTCAGGTTGGCGATGCCGTACTCCGTCACCACCATGTCCCGCAGGTGCCGGGGGATGGTGGAGTGGCCGTAGTTGAACACCACGTTGCTCTTCACGTCCTTGCCCTTGGACCGGACGGCCCGGATCATGAGGATGGACCGGGCCCCGGGCAGGGCGTGGGCCATGGCCACGAAATTGTACTGGCCCCCCACGCCGGAGACCACCTGGCCGTTCTCCAGCCCATCGGACACCACGGCCCCGGTGAGGCAGGCCATGAGCCCCGCGTTGGCGAATCGCCCGTGGCTGCGCTGGAGGACTTTCAGCTCCTGGTCGCCGTAAAGCTGGTTCACGTTCTGGACCGTGGTCATGAAGATGGTCTTGCGTTCTTCTTCGCTCATTTCGTTCAGGCTGCGGTAGAAGCTCTCCGGGCCCAGGAAGAACCCGCCGTGGATGAGGATGCCGCCTGCGAGCTTTTCCCCAAGGAAACCGGCGTCCACCACCTTCCTGGCCTCGGGGTCGGCCAGGTCGGCCGAGGCCCGGAGCTTGCCCAGGGAAAGCAGGCCGCCGGCAAGCGTGACCTCCTTTTTCAGGATGCCGAAACGCTTCAGGAAATCCACGTCCGCCGAGGTGAGAGGGTTGTCCACGGCCCCGGAGCGCCACAGGGCGTCCAGGCTGTCCGGGGTCACCTTTTCCCGGATTTTCCCTTCATTGACCAGGCGCTGGATGCGGGCGTCGTTGTAGGTTTTTCGCTTGACCACCCCATGCCGGAGAAGGTGGATGTAGCCGTCCACCAGCATCTCGGTGGAGCCGCACAGACCCTCGGTGAAGGTCTCGGTTCCCCCCACCTCCTCGATGACCGCGCCGAACCGGTCCAGGACCCCGGAGCCGGAAAGGACGTCCTGGTACTGTTCGTTGTGCTCCTGGCGCATGATGAGCCCGTAGACCAGGGCGTCCCCCAGGCTGCCGATGCCGATCTGGAGGGTGCCGCCGTCCCGGATGAGGGATGACACGTACAGGCCGATCATGAAGTCCGGGGTGGATATGTTCATCTTGGGCGGCCCGAACAGGCGGAAATGGTAGTCCGGGTGATCCAGGACCATGTCGAAGGTGTTCAGGGGCACCACGGCGTCGCCGTACATGAAGGGCAGGTTGTTGTTGACCTGGGCCAGGACCGCGACCTTTTTGCCCTGCTTCTCCTGTTCCCGCAGGGCGGCCACGATGTCCAGGGTCACCTCGGGGTTGCAGGAAAGGCTGTACACGCTCTCCCCCTCCACCGAGCCTTCCGCCACGATCTGGGCCACCACGTTCACCCCCCGGCCCAGGATGTCCCGCTTGGCGTGGGTGTAGTTGGTGGAGATGTAGTTCTGCTGGGCCGAAGGCACGTTCAGGAAGCCGCCGGGCTTGAAGTAGAACTCCACGAGGTCGATGTTCCCGGGCATGGTCCCGGCCCGGATGGCCTTCATGTATTCGAGATCCGGGTAGCCTCCGAACACCCGCTCCACAAAGGGCTCCAGGAACCGGCGCTCCAGGTCCGACGACCAGGAGGGCTTTTCCAGGGAAAGGGCCGTGACGATGGTCAGGCGCAGCTTGGGGTCTGCCGCGGCTCGGGAGAAGAAGGTGTTGGCCAGGTGGTTGGGTTTGCCCAGTCCCAGGGGCAGGCCCAGGATGACGCGGGAGCCGACCTTGGACAGAACGGCTTCCACCATGTCGTCGGGATTCGTGAATCGGGCGGGTGCTTGGGTCATGGCGGTCTTTTCCCGGTGCTTGGATCGAAGGCGGAGGGGATGGATTTTCGGGCCAAGGGATGAAACGGAAAAACGGAACCGGTTCTCTTTTTAATACAAAGCGCCAGCGAGGAAAAGGAACTTTTTCTGAGAAGACCGGGCGGCAAGGCCTTTCCGGTCCGTAAAGAATTCCGACGATCGGCCGGCCCCCGCCCCCCTCCGGGGGGACCGGGTTCCCGCGGCCCGGCGGCAGGCAGCCGCCGTCATCGTTCTTGCCGTGCCGGCACCTTTCTTGCTATGTTTTTTTGGGATAAGCTCCCCCGCAGGCATGGAGGAAGACGCATGGAAGACGCCAGGGATCGTTCCGGGGTCAGGGGAGAGCACCTTACCCCGAGGGCCAATTTCAACCGCCGCATGCGCATCGGGGACATCCTGAAGACCGCGGGCATCGTGGACGATGACAAGCTGTCCCTGGCCCTGAAAAAGCAGAAGTCCTCAGGTGAGCGCCTGGGACGGGTCCTGGTGGACCTGGGGGTGCCGGAGGAGAACTTGGCCGCAGCCTTGGCCAGCCAGCTGAACCTTCCCCTGGCCGATGCCGAATCCCTGGGCTTGGACGCCGATGTCACGGGCGCCCTTTCCTCGGATTTCCTCCTGCGTCGCCTGGTGTTCCCCCTGTCCCGGGAAGGCCGCCGGGTCCGGGTGGCCATGGCCGATCCCCTGGATTTCTCCACCATCGCCGACCTGGAGTTCCTGCTCTCGGCCACGGTCCAGCCCGTGGTGGCCACGCCCAGCAACATCCGCAAGATGATCGAGATGGGCCAGGTCCGGGCCCTGAAGGACGTGGACAACCTGAAGGAGGCGGCCGGTTCCGGGGCCATCCAACTCCTGGAGGAGGAGGAAACGGCCGAGGAGGAGTCGGACCTCGCCCAGCTGAAGAAAACCCTGGAGGCCCCGCCCATCGTGCGCATGGTGAACCTCATGCTCTACGAGGCCTACCGGACCAATGCCACGGACATCCATGTGGAGCGCCGGGAGAACGAATCCAGGGTCCGCTACCGAATAGACGGCCTGCTCCAGGGCCGGTTCACCCTGCCGGCCTCGGTCCACGCCGCCGTGGTCTCCCGCCTGAAGGTCATGGCCAAGATGGACATCTCCGTGCACATGCGCCCCCAGGACGGCAGCGCCAAGATTCGCATGGGCGGCCGGAAGATCGACCTGCGCATGTCCAGCCTGCCCACCCTGTACGGCGAAAAGATGGTGGTGCGCCTCCTGGGCAACCAGGACCGCATGCGGAACCTGCCCGAACTGGGCATGCTCCCGCCGGTGAAGGCCCGGTACACGGCCATCCTCCAGCATCCCCAGGGATTTCTGATCGTCACGGGCCCCACGGGGTCGGGCAAGAGCACCACGTTGTACGCCTCCCTGGCCGTTGTGCTGAACGACACGGTGAACGTGGTGACCGTGGAGGACCCGGTGGAGTACCAGATCCCCGGCGTCAACCAGGTCCAGGTGAACAACCGGGCCGGAATCACCTTCGCCTCGGGCCTGCGTTCCATCCTGCGCCAGGACCCGAACATCATCATGGTGGGGGAGATCCGGGACCTGGAAACCGCCGAGATCGCATTCCAGAGCTCGCTCACCGGCCACCTGGTCCTTTCCACCCTCCACGCCAACAACGCCGTCTCCGGGTTCACCCGGCTCTTCGATCTCGGCATCCAGCCCTACCTCCTGGCCTCGTCGTTGAGCGGCATGGTGGCCCAGCGGCTCATGCGCCGCCTCTGCCCGGCGTGCTCCGAGGGCCACGTGCCGGAGGCGGACGTCCTGAAGAGGCTCCAGATAGACCCCGGCACTTGCGTGGGCCTCTTCTACCACGGCCGGGGCTGCCCCGCCTGCCGAAACACCGGCTTTTCGGGCCGGATGGGGGTGTTCGAGGCCCTCACGGTCACGGACGAGGTGAAGTCCCTGGTGATGGAACGGGCCTCAGAGGGGGAAATCCTGGCGGCCGCCCGGGCGTCGGGCATGACCCTCATGGAGGAGAACGCCACCTACCTGGCCCTGAAGGCCCTCACCTCGGCCGAGGAGGTGGTCCGTATCCTGCCCCCGGACGACGTGACCGAAAAGGCCGGCCCCGACTGGCCAAAGCGGATCCTTTCCCTGTTCGAATGACCTCCCCCGGCGGCCAACTCCTGTCCCCGGGCCCCCGCGCCCCGGGGACATCCATGGCGACGAGGCCGACGCCCTTTTGGGGGTGGACGAGGACCGCGAGCCCGTGATCTACATGACCTGCGCAGCCCCCTGGCCTGGGGGCTGTTTCACGAAACAGGCAGGCCATGCACAAGGGGCGGTCCTGGGCGGGCAAGGCCCGAAGCGGGTTCCCCCCTTGACAAAGGGAGGACAGGGGGGCTTTTCTCGTGGACTGCTTATTTGGAAACAGCCCTGGCGCCCCGAAAGAGAAAGGAGCCTTCCCATGAAACTCGCCACCTTCATCCCGGAAAACAGCCGCACGGCCCGGTTGGGGGCCCTGCTCTCCAACGGGGAGACTCTGGCTGACCTGGCCGGCGCGGCCCGGGCCGGCCAGGGCAAGGCCCCGGCGTTTCTCTCGGACGCCATCCGGCTCATGGAGGCCGGGGAAAAGGGCCTGGATCATGCCCGGAAGGCCCTGGATTTCGCGGAAAGGGAGCGGCCCGAAAGCGCGGTGCACGATCTCTCCGCCGTGCGGCTCCTGGCCCCGGTGCCCCGGCCCCGGACGCTCCGGGACTGCCTGGCCTTTGAGGAACACCTCATAAACGCCACCCAGACCGTGCTCTCCTGGCGGTCCCCGGTCCTGGCCGCGGCCAACCGCTGGGCCCGGAAGATTTCGGGCCGGCCCCTGGTGGGTCCCCCCCGGGTCTGGTACGAGATCCCCATCTACTACATGGGCAACCCGGACACCGTGGTGGGCCAGGAGGCCGACATCCTGTGGCCCCGGTACACGAAGATGCTGGACTACGAGCTGGAGTTCGGGATCTTCATCGGCAGGGAGGGCAAAGACATCCCCCGGGACCGGGCCATGGAGCACGTGTTCGGCTACACCGTGTACAACGACTTTTCCGCCCGGGACATCCAGATGCGGGAGATGGCCGGGCGGCTGGGGCCGGCCAAGGGCAAGAGCTTCGACACGTCCAACGCCCTGGGGCCGTACCTGGTCACGGCCGACGAGGTGCCCGACCCCTACAATCTTGCCATGGAGGCCCGGATCAACGGAGAGGTCTGGTCTTCGGGCAGCTCGGCGGGCATGCACCACCGGTTCGCCGACATCATCGCCCACATTTCCATGTCCGAAACGCTCCACCCCGGCGACTTCATCGGTTCCGGCACCGTGGGCGGGGGCTGCGGCCTGGAGTTGGACCGCTGGCTGAAACCCGGGGACGTGGTGGAGCTTACCGTGGGAAACCTGGGGACCCTGCGTAACCGGGTGGTCCGGGAAGAGAAGGGAACATGATGCAGGAAAATCCGGAACAGAAGGGTGCCGGGGTCATGCCGGAAAAGGGCATGGGCGCGCCGGTGGGCCGGGCCGCGCCCATGGCGTCCCGGGCCCTGGCCCGTATGGTGAAGAACCTCCACCTGTACAACACCCGGGCCGTGCTGCCGGACGGGGACCGGCCCATGGTGATCCTGGCCTCCCACGGCACCCTGGCCGCTCCCATGCCGGCCGTGGCGGCCGTGGCCCGGCTCTGGGCGGAAAACGGCCTCTCGGACCGGGTGGTGGGCTTCTACCCCCATCCCTCCTTCCTGATGATCCCCGGAATTCGCCAGCTCTTCGAGTACGTGGGGACCCCCAGCCGGGTCTACGATGTGGACAGCCTGGTGAAGCTGTTGAAGGAGGGCAAAATGCACCTGGCGGGCACTGCGCCCGAAGCGGTGAACTGCAACTTCACCTGGGACGAGTACGTGGCGCCGCTCAGGAACGCGGGCATGCTGGAGGCGGCCATCCTGGCCGACGCCACGGTCTGCCTCATGGCCCACCTGGGGGGCGACGCCTGGGCCTGGCGGCTGAAGCTCCCCTTCGGCCTCACCGTGCCCATGACAGGCGGGCTCTCCGGGGTGAACGTCCAGTTCCCGCCCTTCCGCCGCATCAAGGACTACGGAGTGATCTTCCGGCGGTACCGTCCCGGGACCACGGCCGCCCGCCTGGGCGGCCTGCCCCGGCGGCAGCGCCACATGCTGCTTCGGGTGGAATTGGAAAAGATCCGCAACCAGCTCCTCCTCATGACCGACGAGCTGGCCGGGCGCATGGGCAAATCCTAGCAGGCTGCCCTGCAACAAGTCGTCATCCCGGCGAAGGCCGGGATCCAGGGCCTTTGTAACCTATTGAAAAGACTGGACCCCGGCCTTCGCCGGGGTGACGGTTGAGAGTGGTTTCAGGGCTTGTTGCAGCTTCATTTTTTTTGATTGCCCAATGCCTGTTTTTCAACAGGCTGATAGAAGCACCCCCCGGGAGGGGCTACCTCTTCAGCTCCCGGATCTTCTCAATATCCTTCGTCTTGCCCAGAAGCATGAGGACGTCCGAGTCCTTGATGACGAAATCCGGGGGCGGGACCAGGATGAAGTTTTCGGGCACCAGCTCCTTGATGGCGATGATGTGGACGTTGTAGCGGGCCCGGAGGTTGAGTTCCCGGATGCTCCTGCCCACGAACTCCGTGGGCGGGCCGGCCTGGATGAGGTCGTAGTCATCGGACAGGGGCACGAAGTCCAGCACGTTGGGCCGCACCAGGGACCGGGCCACCCGCCTGGCCATTTCCCGTTCCGGCTGGATGATCTCCGTGGCCCCCACCTTTTTCAGGATCTTGCCGTGATCATCGTCCACGGCCTTGGCCAGGATGCGGCGGATGCCGATTTCCTGGAGGTGGAGGCAGATCAGGATGCTGGTGGAGATCTTGGCCCCCGTGGACACGATGATCCCTTCCATCTCGGAAAGTCCCAGGTTTTCCAGGGTTTCCCGGTCCGTGGCGTCCGCCACCACGGCCTCGCTGGACCAGGGGTCGATGGCCTGGACCCGGGCCCGGTCCGAGTCGATGGCCACCACCTCGTTCCCTTCCGCGAACAGGGCCCGGGCCGCGTGGAATCCGAAGGTCCCCAGGCCGATAACAGCGAATCTTTTCATGGCGATCATCCCATCCGTTTTTCATCACGGCGTTTCCGAAGCCGTCATCCGGTGACGATGAGGCAACAAACCGTCATCCCGGCGAAGGCCGGGATCCAGGGCCATGGTAACCTATTGAAAAGACTGGACTCCGGCCGTCGCCGGGGTGACGGCCGGGTGTATTCCGGACCTTGTTGCCGCTTCATCATCCGTCATCCGATCATGATGTTCTCTTCCGAATATTCCACCCCCCGGGGCGTGCCCGCGCCCACCACGATGTAGGCGAAGGTCAGCACCCCCACCCGGCCCACGATCATGGTGAGGATGATCCAGGCCTTGCCCCAGGTTCCCAGAAAGGGGGTGAGCCCCATGGACAGCCCCACCGTCCCGAAGGCCGACACCGTTTCGAACAGCACGGAAAGAAACGGCGCGGAACCCGCCCCGGTGTGGAACACCGTGCCCCCCACCAGGAGCATGAAGAGAACAAAGCCGATGATCCCCCCGGAGAGGAGCAGGAGCGACATGCTCCGGGTGACCGTTTCCTGGGGAATGCTCTTCCTGAACAGGTTCACCCGTCCCTTCTGGCCGATGCGGGAGATGGTAAAGACCACCAGAAGGGCCAGGGTGGTGGTTTTCACCCCCCCCCCGCAGGAACCCGGCGAGGCTCCCACGAACATGAGGAAGATCATCATGGCCAGGGTAGCGTGGCCCAGGGAGGCTATGTCCACGGTGTTGAACCCGGCGGTGCGGCAGGTGACGGACTGGAACACCGAGGCCATGATGTGGTGGAGAAACGAGGTGTGGGTCAGGCTGGCCTCCCGCTCCAGGAGAGCGAAAAGTACAGCCCCCGCCACCACCAGGATGCCCGAGGTCCAGAGCACGGTCCGGGTCTGGACCGAGAGTTTCCGCCGCACATCCCGGCCCGTCCACCGGTTCCACAGCTCGTAGAGAACGGGGAACCCCAGGCCCCCGATGATGATCAGGGTACCCATGACCGCGTTCATCAGCAGGTCGTCCCCCCATGGGGTCATGGAATCCGGGTACAGGGAAAAACCGGCGTTGCAAAAGGCGGAGACCGAGTGGAACACCGAGGACCACAGGGCCTGGCCCGGGGGGAACGTTCCCGCGAAACGGAAGAACAGGAGCACGGCTCCGGCCGTCTCGGCCGCCGCCGTGAAGGCCAGGACCCCGAACAGCAGGTGGTAGATGTCCTTCCTGGGGGAATGGGAAAAAATGTTCTGGAGGACCATGCGCTGCTTGAAGGACACCGCCTTGCCGATCCACCGGAAGAGTATCACGGAGAAAGTCATGACCCCCAGGCCCCCCAGCTGGATGAGGACCAGGATGACGGCCTGGCCGAAGGGGGAGAAGAAGGTTCCCGTGTCCAGGACCGCCAGGCCCGTGACGCAGACGGCGCTGGTGGCGGTGAACAGGGCGTCCATGGGAGGGATGGCCCCGTCCCTCGTGGAGACGGGGAGGATAAGCAAAAGCGTCCCCAGGGCGATGAGGGACAAAAAGGAGACAAGCACCAGGGTGGCGGGATGGGGCTTGTAGTTTTTCCCGGGCTGGCGGCCCCCGGTGGCGGGTTTGGGCATGGCTTATGGGTCCGGAGTGAAGGGCTGACAGGCTGCAGGCCCGAGGTCCCTGCCCCAGGGAGGGCCGGAACCGGACGGCCTATAAGAATACCACCGAACGCCCACACAAAAAAGCCCCGGGAAAAAACCCCGGGGCCCGGCTTTTGGAAGAGGGGGCCTGTCCGGCGGGCCGGCCCCCGATTTTTGGCCTAGTGCTGGATGCCCATGTGGTCCAGGAGTTCGTTGTTCCTGCGGCCGGTGATCTTGAGGCCGTACACCTTCTGGTATTCGGTGATGCCTTTGCTGGTGATGGGGCCGAACAGGCCGTCCACCTTGAAGTCATAGAGCCCCATGGGCTTCAAGACCTTCTGGACCTCGGTGATCTGGCGCTTGCGTTCCTCCCAGGAGATTCTGGAGGCCTTCCGGGGCGCGGCATCCCTCATGGGCGCGGCCTGCTCCACCATGGGCTTGGCTTCGGCCGTGGCCGCCATTTCGGGTTCGGGCTTGGCCACCGGTCTGGCCGGGGCCGCAGCCACCATGGGGGCGGCCCTGCCCCGTTCCCGGCGGAAATCGGCCAGGTAGCGCCGGACCTCGGTGAGCAGTCCCGGCGGGTAGAGGTCACCCGAAAGGTCGTCGTAGATGGTCATGGCCCTGGCCATGATGGCCTTCCTGGCCTCGGGGGTCATCTGGACGCTTTCCAGGCCGTAGCGGATCATGCCCTCGATGCACTTCTCGTTGTCTTTGCGGGTCTCGACGCAGAACTGGGTCTGGGTCTCGGGCCGTTCGGCCTCCAATCTCTGGCGGTATTCCCCGGGCAACTCCCGCCACGTCTTGAGGTCCACGATGAGGGCCGCCGGGGCGTAGCGGGTCTTCATGGTGTTCATGTACTTGCAGGACGTGTACATCTGGCTGCCCACCTGGAAGATGGCCGGCCCGATGTTGGAGTCCACGATACCGGTGCGGTATCCCGTGTTGGCCTCGGTGGGGGGCATGGGAATGGGGGTGGCGCCCAGGGCCTTCAACATGGCCGTCTCCTGGGGGCCGTACCAGCCCTGGAACCGGGACTTCCTGAAATCCTCCAGGTTGTCGAACCTCCATTTGGCCGAGTAGATCTGGTCGAAGTCCTGGTCGATCCACAACAGGAGCTTGTAGCCGTACTGCTCATAGTAGTAGTCAAAGGTGGGGAACATCTCCGCGCGGATGTAGTCCACCTCCTCCCAGTCGTCGAACAAAAAGGGAAGCCCCAGGACCGAGAACTCCGGGCAGGCCAGGTTGGCCCCGTGCCCGGAAACCCCCGCGCCCTGGAGCTGGCCGATGTGGATCTTGCGCAGGTAGTCCTCATCGTTGCCCATGATCCCGCCCCAGTAGATTTTCCAGCGGAGGTTGTCGTCCGTGTTCCGCTTGGTCCAGGGCAGGATGATGGCCCGCACCTGCTGGGCCCATCCCAGGTTCCTGGGAGCCAGGGTGGCCATTTTCCAACGGATTGATCCCTCGCCCGAGGTGCCTTCTCCTTGAGTTTCCGCCCCGGACGAGAGGGCCGGAAGGAGGAAAAGGGCGCACAGAGCCAACAGTGCCAACCTGTGCCTCATGGAGCATATTCCTTCTAGGGGAAAGGAAAAAGAACCCCGGCGGATATTTTTGCACCGGAGGGTATGGAAAAGACAGGCCATGAAGGGCCGGAGTTTTCGGGTGCGTACATCCGGGAGGGGAGCCCCCCCCGGAAACGGGGGACGTTTCGATTATGGATTCGATGGAACAAGATTAGGGTTTTTTGCCCGCATAATCAAGCGCTAAATCATTTCCCGGAAAGCGGACCGGGCCTTCCCATGGCTCGGCCGGAAAGGGGAAAAGGCCCCGCGCTCCCGGCCCGCCGGTCATAGCCAGCGCCGGACCCGGGATTTCAGGATGGTCTCGAAGGAGCCGTTGCCGTCCAGGATCATCTCCACGAGTTCGTCGTCGCCGGCCAGCTTCTTCACCACCCTGGGATTTTCCTCGATGAGCCGGGCCAGCTCCCGGTCCTCCAGAAACTGGCCCACCTTTCCGGAGGTGAACACCTGCTGGAGGGTGTCGAAGACCTGGGCCTTGATGTCCGCAAAGGTGATGCGGTCCGAGAGGATCCTGTCCACGTTGGCCTCGTCGGCCATGATGAGATCCACGATCTTTTCGTTCTGGAAGTAGACCATGAGGCGGTTTCTCATCATGCGGCGCACCGTGGCCCGGTCCGCCAGAATGTCCTCGATCATCTTCCTTTCCTGGCTTTCGTTCGCGGCCTCGGCGTACCGGGGCTCCTGCACCTGGGAGGTCAGGCCCTTCAAGTCCAGGTAGGGGAAATAGCGGATGGCGATGTTGGCCAGGCGCACGGGCACCGAGCCGCCGGGGTGGCCCCGGTGAATGTAGGTCACCCGGGTCGTGGTGCGGCCGATGTACTCCAGGATGTACTGGCCCGTGAGCTCCGTCATCCGCACCACGCCGTCTATTTCCGGGACCTCGGGGTCCGTGACCGCGTAAAAGTCCACCACGGCCCGGCCCGTGTCGAAATCGAGATTCACTTCGTTCTTCACCAGGATGTCCCGGTCCGCCACGGGCCAGGGGAGGCCCATCCGGCAGTAGACCTCCTTGGCGTAATTGCCGAAGTCGTGGATCTCCCTGGCTTCCTTGCAGTTGGGAAACCACTCGGTGTAGCCCGGGATGTCCTTCAGCACCTCGCCCACCACCTCCAGGCGCGCCGGGAGAAGCGTCACGGCCTTGTATTCCTTCACGTCCGTGCCCTCGAAGGACCGCTGGTAGGCCTTGACGCCCCGCCATTCGTAGATCTGCTCCCAGCCGCCCGGAAGCCCCGCCGACAGGGCCGGGGCCGAGAGGAGGAGTGTCAGACAAAAGGCCGCTATCCTTTTCATGATGTCGCTCCCTGCTTGAGTTTTTTGTGATAAAGGCAAAAGGAAGTCATGGAAAATATACAAGATTCGTGCCGCAAGGCCGTCCGGGGCCCCAAGGCCCGCCCCGCGCGGGCCCCGGAGAGTCCGTCCTCCGCCCCCTTTCCGGCGGCCGGGGTCTTTTTTCCCGGGCCCGGAACCTTCCGCCCCATCCGGCGGTTTGCCCCCGGCCCTGGAAAAGTGCTATGCTTTTGTCGGCTTGGGCGGCGGGCGCCGCCCCTTCCCCGCTTCCCCCTCATGACCGGAAAGAGAGAACCATGCACCTGGCCCCATCCTCCTTCGTGAAGAGCCGCCTCGCCCGCCTGAACCGCTCCATTTCCATTCCCGCCGACGTTTCCGGCCTGGTTTCCGTGTCCCCCCGGGAGGGCGATCCGGCCGGGGGCGGCCTCACCGAAAAGGAGGTGGAGCGCATCTGGGGCCGGGTGGAGGACCTCTACCGCACGGGCCTGCATCCGGCGGCGGGGCTTTGCCTCATCCGGGGCGGCCGGGTGGTCCTGGACCGGACCATCGGCCATGCCCGGGGCAACGGCCCGGAGGACGGACCGGACGGGAAAAAGGTCCTCGCCAGCCCTGAGACCCTGTTCTGCTGGTTCTCGGCCTCCAAGGCCGTCACGGCCATGGTGGTGCATCTCCTGGTGGAGGATGGGAAAATCCACCTCCTGGACCCGGTCTCCCACTACCTCCCGGAATTCGCGGTCCATGGCAAGGGGAACGTGACCGTGCAACAGATGCTGTGCCACCGGGGGGGCATCCCCATGATCCCCACGGGTACGGACCCTGAGATCCTCTACGACTGGGACCGGGCCGTGGCCTTCCTTTCGGCCTTGAAGCCCGCCCACGGCCCTGGCCGCCAAGTGGCCTACCACGCGGTCACCGGCGGGTACATCCTGGGGGAGATCGTGCGCCGGGTCACGGGAAAGGAACTGAACCAGGTCCTGAAGGAACGCATCACCGGGCCCCTGGGGCTTCCCACCTTTGCCTACGGCGTGGCCAAAAAAAACATGGCCCGCCTGGCCCAAAACCACTTCACCGGCCTCCCCGTGCCCTTTCCGGCCTCCACCATCGTTCAGCGCGCCCTGTGCCTGCCCTGGGAGCGGGTGGTGGACATCTCCAACCAGCCCCCATTCTACCAGTCCGTCATCCCCTCGGCCAATCTCTGCTCCACGAACTGGGAAATGGCCCGGTTCTACCAGATGCTCTTGAACGGCGGGGAGTTGGACGGGGTGCGCATCTTCTCGCCCCTGACCATCCGCCGGGCCCTCATGGAGCCGGGCAAGCGGTACGTGGACCGGGTACTCCTGCTCCCCATCCCCTACAGCCTGGGCCTCATCCGGGGAGGCTTTCCCATCTCCCTGTTCGGCGTCAACGCCTCCCAGGCCTTCGGCCACTCGGGCTTCATCAACTGCATCTCCTGGGCCGACCCTTCCCGGGACATCGCCGTGGCCCTCCAGAACACGGGCAAGCCCCTCCTGGGCTCCCACATCCCGGCCCTGGTGAACCTGGTGGGCAGCATCACCCACAACTGCCCCCGAATCCGCAGCTGCCGCCAGGTGCGCCGGATCTACGAACCCGTGGCGGCCTGAGGGACTGGGGAAAAGGAAAAGAATCCGCCGGTTACGCAGAAAAGGTTGAATCGGCAGCCAAAAGCATGGCCGATAGGGAAGCGGCCCGAGCAGGTCCCCTCCCTTTGAAAAAGGGGGGGAAACCTGCCTCGGGCTTTGTCATCCATTCGGAAGCCCCCCCCGGCCCGCCTTTGATCTGCGTAATCTGCGGATTCTTTTTGCTTTTTCAAATACTCCAAGGCCACCCGGCGTTATCCCCTCACCCAGGCCACCGGGGCGGGTTTGCGGCTGGTGGTGCGGGACCATTTGTATTTGGGATGCCCCAGGGTCAGGCTGGCGAAGACCTTTTTGCCCCGGGGCAGGCCCACGAGTTTCCTCAGGTTCGGGAGGAAGCGGAGCGCCACGGTGACGAACCCCAGGTAGCAGGTGCCCAGGCCCAGGGCGTGGGCGTGGTTGGTGATGGTGGCAGCCGCGATGTTGCAATTGTCGCAGGAAAAGCTGCTCCGGGCCGGGCCATGGATGAGGATGAGCGCCGGGGCGTTGTGGCAGATGAAGTCCCGGCCCCGGGCGGATTCCTCCTGGTAGTACTCCATGCCGTCGGCATATTTGAGCATCCCCGCCCCGACCCCCGAGGCCCGGGCCGCCCAGAGGGCCAGGCGCACCGGGCCGGACTGGGTGAGGCGATAGGCGCCCTTGCCCAGGCCGAAGATGCGGCGGGAGATCTTTTGGATCACGGCCCGGTCCGTGATGACGATGTAGCCCACGTCCTGGTCGTTGGAGGCCGTGGGGCTGTACCGGGCGAGATCCAGGAGCCGCTGGATGGTCTTTTCCGCCACGGCCCGGTCCTTGTACCGCCGCACGCTCCGCCGACTGCGGATGACCTCCTCGAAGCCCTCGGGGTCCAGGAGCTTGGGCCGGACCGGCGTGGCCTGGCCCATGTCCAGGGCATCGTGGATCACGGCCCCGGCCGGGCATATGGCCAGGCAGTGGGAGCACCGGTTGCATAGCTCGGGATAGGCAGGATCGGGCGCGCCGTCCTTTTCCCGGAACACGCCGGAAACGCAGTCCTTCACGCAGAGCAGGCATTTGGTGCAGAGGGTCTCGTCCACCCGGATGGTGGTCATGGCTGTTCCCTTCCTCTTGAATGCATGTCCGACGGAAGGATCCTGATCATGGCCTTCCGCCGCGGATGCCGGAGTGATCCGGGGTCACCGGACGGCCGGAGCATAAACCAAAACCCGCTGGACGCGCAACCATCCGGGGAGGCGGGAAGGCCGGATGAAACAGGGCCTTTCCCCTGGGGCGGATTCCCGGTTTTTTCCCCGGGAGTTTTGGGGTAGACTGGGATCTGTTCCTTTCCTGAACTTCTCATCGGGCGAATCCATGGACAGGCGGATGAATCCCTATTCCCGGGGTGGGCGGCTCGTGGTGGCGCTTCTTGCTGGTCTGGCGCTTTTCGGGGCCGGGTGCGCGACCATGAAGCAACGGGTGAACGAGGCCTGGGATGCCCAGAGCCAGAGGGTGAGCGAGGCCATCGAGGCCCACGAGGCGGCCAAGGCTCCGGTCACCAGCGACTTGGCCCTGCGCCAGCGTCTGGCCGAGAGCCACACGGGCTTCGCCTCCCTCCTCGTGAGCGCTGCGGACCGCATCAAGGAGTCCTGCCCGGACCTGGAAACCAAGCGCCGGGCGGTCCAGTGGAAGGCCCGGGCCGTGCCCCTCTACGGCAGTCTGGTGTCCGCCCCCAACTCCCGGGTGGCCCTCATGGACGTGCTCACCTTCACCTCGGGCATGGCGTATTCCCTGGAATCCGGCGAGGCGAGCGAACTGTTCGGCGGCTGCCAGGCCGTGGCCGTGGAAGCCGCGCAAAAGGCCCGGGACCGGGCCTGGGCCATTGCGGCGAGCCTCCTGTCCCCGGAGGCCCTGGCCACCGTGGAGCAGGACGTGGATGCCTGGGTCCGCACCCATTCGTACTTCGATGTGGGCGGGGCCCGGGTCCAGGACGTGCCCGCAGCCCTGGCCGATCCTTCCCGGCCCATGGCCAAGAGCATCCTGAACATCCCCCTTTCGGCCTTTGACCTTCTCTCCGGCATTGACGACGCCACCCAGGCGGTGCGGGAGATGACCCGGGTGGGGGACAAGATCGCCGGTATCGCCGAGTATTCCCCCCAATACGGCCAGTGGTCCCTGGAGCTTCTCCTGTACGACCTCCTGGATGCCCCGGAGGTGCGCGCGGCCCTGGACAGCGCCCGGAGCCTGTCGGAAAGCGCGTCGGCCCTGCTGTCCATGGGCCAGGAACTGCCCCGGGAGATGCGGGCTGACCTCGCCCGCCTGGGCCAGGAGGCGGACCGGCACCGCCAGGCCATGGAAAAGCTCCTGGCCACCACCCGCCAGGCCCTGAGCGAGGGGGACCGGACCCTGGACAAGGCCCGGGGGGCTGCGGAAGACCTCACGACCGCCGCCCGGGAACTGGCCGTCGTGGCCCGGGACATGGGGGAACTCACCGGCAACCTGGACCGCACCGCCGGGATCTGGGGCCGGACCATCGGGGATGCCGGGGATCTCGCCGACCGCCTGGCTCACCGCCCGGTGCCCGGCGAGACCGAACCCCCGCCGGACCTGCTTATGGTGGCCCAGAGGCTGGAGCAGGCCGCGGACAAGTTTTTGCTTCTGACGGACCGCGCCCAGGGGCTGTTGGACGCCGTTGCCCCGGACCAGGCCCTGGCGGGCCTGTCGGGCCTGCTGAACCGGGTTTTCCTCTTTTTATGCCTCCTGATCCTGGTGTTTTTCTCCTCCCTTTTCGCTTATCGGATGCTGGGCAAACGCTTCCTCCGGGGCAAATCGTAAGCCCCGCCCCCCTTGCGGCTTGCCAAAACTTCCACGACTGGTATAAAATTACTACCATTAGGAAAACAGGACATTTTTTCCCAACAATCTTCCCAATCCGGCCATCCGCTCATGAACCACGGAAAGAAAAGGTTTCCGACATGACTTCCCCCCAGCCCGTCATCGCCGTCTGCGGCAAGGGCGGGGTGGGCAAGACGGCTGCCTCGGCGCTGATTTCCCGTGCCATGCTGGACGCTGGCGTGCGGCCGCTTCTGCTCATCGACGCGGACCCGGCCGGGGGGCTGGTTTCCGCCATGGGGGAGCGGGTGGAGAACACCCTGGCCGGAGCCCGGGCCCGCCTGGTGGCCGCCGCCCGGGGCGCGGGGGACGCGGAGAAGGAATCCCTGGCCAGCCAGTTGGACTACCTGGTTTTGGAGTCCCTGGCCGAGCGCGACGGTTACAGCCTCCTGGCCATGGGCCGCATGGAGGAAAAGGGCTGCTTCTGCCCGGCCAACACCCTGCTCCGGGAGGCCATAGACCTGCTTGTGGGGCCTTTCGCCGTGGTGCTCATCGACGCCGAGGCCGGTCTGGAGCAGATCGCCCGCCAGGTGACCCGGCGGGTGACCCGGGTGGTGGCGGTCCACGACGGCAGCGCCCGGAGCGCGGACACCGTGGGCCTCATCCTGGACATGGCCCCGGGCCTGGTTTCAGCCCTGGGCAGCCGTGTGGACACCCCCATGGGCCTGGACCTGCCCGAAGGCGTGGAATGGCTGGGGGCCATCCCCGAGGACCCGGAGCTTTCGCGCTTCGACCGGGAGCGCCGCTCCCTCTGGGATCTCCCGGCCGAAAACCCCGCCCGCCTCGCCGCCGCCAGGATCGCGGAGAGGCTTTTGGCGCTTGGATGAAAAGAAAAAGAAGTTTGCCGAGATAACCTTTTCCTTCCAACCGAGAGAGGCCCCATGAAACAGCCGAAATTGCCGAGCCTTTTCAAGGAACTGGTGGATATGCCCGTGTCCAGGCTGGTGGACCAGGCCCAGGAGCAGGGCCGCCGCGCCCTGGCCTACACGTGCTCCTACATGCCCGAGGCTCTGTTGAACGTGGAGGGCCTGTGCGGCGTGCGTGTGCGGGCCCCGGGGGTCGTGGGCACTCCCATGGCCGACACCTACCTTTCGTCCGTCATCTGCTCGTATACCCGGAGCCTTCTGGAACTCACCCTGGAGGGGACCTTCGACAGCCTGGACGGCTGGGTTTTCGTGGCCTCCTGCGACCACATGCGGCGTCTCTACGACAACATGGACTACCTCCTCAAGCCGGAGTTCATCCACATCCTGGACGTGCCCCACAAAAGCGGCGAGGCTGCGGAAAAGTGGATGACCGAAGAACTCACGGAACTGGCCGAAAAACTCTCGGACGCCTTTGGCGTGGACACGGGCCCGGAGGCCGTGAACCGGGCCGTGGCCCTCCAGAACCGGTACCTGGACGTCATGCGGGAGCTTTCCGAGATGCGCAAGGAAAAGAACCCGCCCATCTCGGGCGCGGCCTTTTCCACCCTCATGACCACCTCCCTGGCCTCGCCCAAGGACCTGGTGATCGAGCCCCTGGAGGAATTGGCGGCCCAGTTGAGGAAGGCCCCGGGCATAGACGACCACCGGGCACGCCTGGTCCTGGCGGGCAGCCAGTGCGATGACCCCTATTACGTGGGCGTCATCGAGGACACGGGAGGCCTGGTGGTGGCGGACCGCACCTGCACGGGCTCCGTCCCGGCGCTGGCGCCCATCCCCGTGGATGAAAAGAATCCCCTGGCCGCCCTGGCGAAGCGGAGCCTTTCCAACGTGTCCTGCCCCCGGATGATGGAGGATTTCAAGGCCCGGGTGAGCGAGGTTCTGGACGTGGTGAAGGAATACCAGGCGGACGGCGTGGTTCTCCAGACCCTGAAGTTCTGCGACACCTGGGGCGTGGAGGCCGCGCCCATGCTGTCCGCCATCCGGGAGGCCGGGGTGCCGGTGCTCCGCCTCGAACGCGAGTACGCCCTCACCAGCCAGGGCCAGCTCCAGACCCGCATCCAGGCTTTTTTGGAGAGTATGGGCAAATGAGTTTTTTCGATCTTGTTCCCGTGAAACCCACCCTGGCCGAACGGGCCGCATCGGCTGTGGACCACGGCCGCCACTGGGCCCGCATCGCCCTCATGGCCGCGAAGAACGGGCCCGGCCCCATGTCCCGGTTCGCCCAGGGCAAGGACTGGATGAAGCAGATGGCCCGGGCCAACGTGCTTCTGGACATGGTGACCTGCACCCGGTCCGGGGACTATCGCAAGGCCAACGCCCTTGCGGCCGTGGAACTCGTCGCGGGCTTCGGCGATCTCATCGGAGCGCTGGCCACCCGGCCGGACCGCGTGGTCATCCACGAGGACCTCATCCCGCCCGAGATCCTCTTCGCCATGGACCTCGCCCCCTGGATGGCGGAGCTTCTGGGCATCGCCGTGCCCATGATCGAGGCCACCTTTGCCGAGCCGTACATCGATGCCTCCGAGAGCGCGGGTATCCCCCCGGACGTGTGCTCCCTCCCCAAGACCGTCATGGGCCTGGTGCTGGAAAACCAGATGCCCAAGGGCGTGGCCATGGTCACCTCCAACATGCCCTGTGACGGAGGCATGGCCTCCTATTCTGTCGTGGAAAAGGAGATGAACATCCCCACCTTCCGCCTGGACGTCCCCTACAACTTCTACGGCGACCGGGCGGTGGAATACTTCGCCAACGAACTCCGCAACATGATCGCGTGGCTGGAGGAACATACCCCGGGCCGCATGGACTGGGACCGCCTGCGCATGATCTGCGACGAGCGCAACCGGGGGGTCGAGGCGGAGATGGAGCTGTGGGACCTGGTGGCGCAGAAACCCGCGCCCATGGCCGGGGAGGCCGTGTACCTCTCCCACCTCATGTACATGATCGCCCTGCCTGGGACGCCCCGGGGGACGAAGCTCTTCCAGGATCTCGTGAAGATTGCGAAAAAGATCCGGGCCGAGGGCAAGGGCGCGCTGCCGGACGAGCGGTACCGGGCCGTGCTGTGGAACCCGCCCACCCTCATCTATCCGGAGCTTTTTGTCTGGGCCGAGCAGAACTACGGCGTGGCGCTCCTCATGGACATGCTGTCGTACAACCGCCATCCGTTCATCGACACCAAGAGCCCGGACACCATGCTCCGGGACCTGGCCCGCATCATCATGGAAGGCCCCATGGCCCGCCACACCCGGGGCCCATCCGAAAACTTCTTCGGGGACCTCTTCGCCCTGTACGAACGGTTCTCCCTGGACATGATCTGGATGGCCGGCCACATCGGCTGCAAGAACACCATGGCGTTAAACGGCATGTTCCGGGAACGCTGCCGGGAACGGGACATCCCCCTGTTCACCTTGAACTACGACCTGTCCGACACCCGGGTCGTCTCCCCCACCGACATGCGCAAGCAGGCGGAATCGTTCATGGAAACGGTGATGAAGGCGGAGAGGATACGGTAGGGGATTTTTTGTAAGCGAGAGAAAGGGAGACAAATACGGAGGAAGAACTAGCCACGAC